>Ga0079226_10003574_pt1 | contig 11895 bp, 14 predicted proteins | sample Poulit2014_FD_76345 | JGI IMG/M metagenome (GOLD analysis project Ga0079226, IMG submission 76345) | Agricultural soil microbial communities from Georgia to study Nitrogen management - Poultry litter 2014 | ecosystem: Environmental > Terrestrial > Soil > Agricultural land | place: USA: Georgia... | reverse complement strand
TGTTGTATTGAGGGAAAGTGCGTTTGAGAATATGGTAGGTCTGCCGGGCCAGATCGGGATCCATAATGGAAGTATAATTTATTTCACTGTAATTACATGTAATATAATAGATTACAGGCAAAAAGACCATATTCTATGGGTAATGTCAGCCTCAAATGGTACTTGCCCATAGGAGCACCTCCAGGGACAATGGCATATAGCTGAATAGAGATATAAATATCATCACCCATAGACATACACCGAACCGGCCAGTGCCCTTTTCCCTGCCCTACCCATTACCCATTGGTCCACCAGCTTTTTTAGATCAAAGAGCTAATCAATATTAGGAATCTTTTCGCTGGCTTTTTCCAATAAAAACTATCTCGTCCTTTAATTTTATCTACGATAGTTATTGAGATCCCATCGTTGGATTAGTCTGCAATTCCGTGGGCATATTTATTCCAAAAGGCTTTACTGATGCATACCTTCGGTGAATATCCCTCGTATTCTTCAACTGCCCTAATCCGATCCAAGAGATTTTTAAATGATTTCATAATTATAATCCTCTGCTAATGCCGCGACCACTTTTGAATAGTTTTTGACCAGCAACCTTCACGGCTTGTTTTAATATCTTAACAGAACCCCGTTGTGGATTAGTTACCAATATACCAACGTTGCCCATTAAGGTACTTAATTCTTTGTTTCTTTTCGATTGTGCCCAGAAAAAACGTTATTGAGGGCCCGGTGCAGGGACAAAGCCTTATACATACCACTCTGTAGGGTCCGCTTGGCTTGCTCGGCCTGGGGGTCGTACAGATCATCATAATCATACTCGCTTTTCAGCTGCTTGACGATCCGCTTGTTCACCTTTTTTAACTCCTTTTTCGCTTTCTTTGTATTTTGTTCAAGCTGCTTCTTTTTGGCCTTCACCGACGGCCCAGGCAAGTCTTGGACGTGGGCCTTCATCTGTTCCTTTAACGCTTGGGCTTCCCCAAAGGTGTCCTCAATACCCACGATCTTACTGGGATCAGCGACCCTCCCGAATCGTTCAGGGTTCCCGATAAGCTCCGCTACGGCCTCCACGCTGGGCCCCTCATGCTCGTTCAGATAAGTCCCAAATCGCTGGTAGGCCTGCTCCCCATCGGCGAACGCTTCCTGAAATTGCTCCGGTAAGGAATTCATGATCGTATGGAATTGGTTTTCTAAATAGGTAAAGTGTTTCAACTTTCGTTCGTTGCTGTCCTTCTTGCCCTCTACGATAAACGAGACTTTTTCCAGCTCCTCCACCTGCAACTCGCGGGACCAATCCACCAATTGCCGGTACCCCAGGGCGGCGTCAACCTGCCGGGATCGCTGGCTAATATAGTCCTCCAGATATTTCCCAAATTTTTTCTCGAGTTGCGGGCCGGAAAGGTTCCGGTTGATCGCACTGGCTTTTACGCTGTGGACTCCATCGGTAAACACCGCGCCCTGCCCTTTGGTTGCAATCCAAAGGCCTTTGGTGTCCAGGACCTCATCAACTTCTTGGAAGCTGCTACATCCAAACAATTCGTCTTTCACATCCAGGGCCCGAAGCCGGGGGGATCGGGTATCAAACTCGTCTGGATCCATCCCAAAAATGGTCATCTGTTTGTTCTTCCGTTGTTCTCGGTGATACTCGCTCCGGGTCGGTGATGGTTCCACCGATTGCTCTCGGCCACTTCGGTATTTGCCCTCCACCCGGTACCAGCCATATTCCCGCTCCTGTATTTCTAAATATTGCTGGACCCTCTCGTTATGAAGTTGATCTTTTTTTCGGTCTCTTCCTTTCCCAATATAGGTGTCCAACTCCCACGCTTTTGCCCGCTCGGGGTGGATGCGATTAACCGCAATATGAACATGTGCATGTCCGGTATCATGATGAGCAACGACCACCGCTTGATGCTCGTCCAATCCCATGTGCTGAAGGTAGCCTTCGGCCACTGTTTGCATCTGCTGTACGGTGGGCTGATCATCGGGATGCCAGTTCAAAGACGTATGGTATAACGGCTGCTGGCACCGGCTGGATTGGCGAGCCGTTTGTTCCATCTGTTTGGCCAAAATGTCAGGCCGGGTGGAATTCAGATTATAGGATTCGATAAACTGCACGCGCTCGGTTTTTTTCTCGGTCAAATACCACATCAATTCTCCAAACCCGCTGCCTAAACTTACTTGGCTTCCAGTCATGATAAGGCCTCGATAATAGTAAGGGTGAGTTCGTCTAAATCCTTTCGGTATTGGGCCAACTCTTCGGTTTGCCGGGGCCCTATTTCGCGCTGCTCATTGACGTGCCGGGCCAGCTGATTAATGTTGTTGGCAATCTTGGGCAGGTCTCGGTTGAGCACCTGTTTCAGCTCGGCGTTGGTGAGCGGTCCATTCACGGTAACCGGCTGGTCCGTTTTGGAAAAGGGCACCTCTGCCTGGGGCCGCTGGCAAAGTGTTACTTGCCTAAGGTACCGGCTTTTAGAAACACCGGTTTCCTGGGCTTTTTTTATGATCCATTCTTCCTCATCAGGGGAAACGCGAACCGTTATTCGTTCAGTTCTCTTTATCATATAAGAGATTGTTTTGGAAATTTCAGGCCGCCTTCCAGCGGCTGTTTTACCTTGAGCAGTCCCGCGAAGCGGGAGCTGCGAATGGTCCAGCGTGTTAGGTGAACATTGAAGTTGAGCGAAGCGAAATTACTATGTCAGACATAACACAGAGCTGGCTATAATTCTTTTACCATTAGTTATAATATAATTTTATATCTATTGCCAATTACTATATGTAACATAGGTAATCCCTTATTGTGTAACAAACCCAAAAAAATCACCCCTGGCTGCGGGGGGTACTTGAAAAGACGAACGGCTGCTATCAAGTCAAGGGCAAGTCGAGTGTACTCGGCGCAGCTATTGTACACCCTTGACTTGATTATTTCTCCGTTCGTAACATGCTTGTACCCCCCACTGGCGAGGGGACATTTTTTAAAACTCGTTCTCTTTCTACATATTAGCAAATAAACCCCATATCCCTCTTTTAAGCGGCTTAATCACTTTTATCATTGAATACCCCGCCTATTGGGTTGCATGCTGCTATACTACTCCTTATGGCGTTCTGTGTTGATTAAAAGAATAGAACACATAAGATAATAGAGATGGAATAAAATAAAATTACAAAGATTCCCACAAGCGCCGAGGTTATTTTTCCTCGCGCGCGTAATTGTGAATATTGTTCTTTATTGTACTATATATAGTGTTTGTAAGAAAAACGGTGTGTGATGTAAGAAAAACGGTGTGCTATTGTAAGAAAAACGGTGTGTGATGTAAGTATCTTTTATTTCGTTTACAATGTGCTCCGAATTTCTTACAATAGGTGTTGATGTGTGTAGCTTTAGAACTCCTAACAAATAGCTCCGAATTTCTTACAATGGATAAAGAAGATCTTCCTAAATATGCCGATGACCAGGTAGCAACTCAGCATAATCAACTGATTAATTCCCAGCAATCACTGAGCCTTATCCAGAAGCGTATATTTTATCTCGCTATTAAGCAGATTAAAAAAGGCGATAAAGATTATAAGCGCTACTATATTGATCTCACTGATTTGGTCCCCGGAACGAGCCAGGATATCTATCATCGTGTGGCCAAGGAGGTAGAAGATATAATGGCAAAAATTGTTCGCTATACAGGCGAAATGAACGGTCGGGAAACGGTTATTCGGCTTAACCTTATTTCAAAGGTTGAACATATTAAAGGAACCGGTCAAATCTATGTAGATCTGCATCCTGACATTCGAGATATGTTAATTGATTTGAAGCGATATTTTACACGGGTCCCAGTCGTTGAACTTATCGCCTGCCGGTCTACCTATGGGCAACGACTGTATGAATTATTATATCAGTTTGCTGATACCGGAATCCGGTTGATGACCGTTGAGGATCTTCGGGAAAAACTCAACCTACAAAACAAATATAAAAATTTTGCGCATCTCCGAAGCTACGTTTTAGAGCAAGCCCAAAAAGATGTGGATCAGCATACAAACATGAGTTTTGACTGGGAAGAAATTAAAGCCAAAAAAGGCCGAAAGATAGAGCGCTTAATTTTTAATATTGAAGTAAAGGATCCGGAACAAGTAGAGATGGATTTCAGTATTCCATCTATTGATATGAGCAAGCATAAGACGCTCCAAGAAAACCTGCGAGAGATCTGCGAATTTAGCGATTCGAATGTTAAAAAAGTGCTTCGCCACTTGGAGGAATATGGCGATGACAAAAAAGTGTTTCAGAAGCTGATCCATAAGACAGAAATACGTATCATGGACGGGGATAACGGAAATGCCCAACCGGTGAATAATCCGGAGGCTTGGGCGCTAAACCTTTTCGGTAAAACGATATCAAGTTTTAAAGCGTGACTCCCCCTTCTTATGGAGTAAACATTGAGAAGAATCTATTGGGTTTTTCGGTATGCTTCTAATGCATCTTGGAGCTCTTGCTCCCTGTCGGAATAGTAAGATTGGAGTGCTTGTTCGACAACCTCTCGTTGAGACACCCGTTCGTAATAGGCCGCGGCCTGGATAATTTCTTTAAATTCTGGTTGTAGAGTGGTATAAAAAGGCTGTTGATTACGGTCTTCTTCAGGCGCTTCTTGGCTTTGGGTATTTTCGGTGTTTGTGCTGACATCAGCTCCCCCTACGAATTCGTCAACGGCCTCTTGGTTTCGTTCTCGTGGTTTCCTGAATCCTTTCTTACTCATGGTAAATTACCTCATATAATTTTGTTATCTCTTTCAGTGCTTTGGGATCGGCAATAGAGCCGTTGCTTTTGAGTTCATTCACCCCTACCCCCTCTTTAGCCGTACGATTAAAGGAAATTCGGTGATGGATGATAAACTCAATGGGGATAACATTATCGAACTGCTTTAAATATTCGACTCCCTCCTCCCCTTCGGTAAGCTTGGCATGGTTAGGAAAGTTATTTATAACAACATAACAGGTTAAATCCGGGTTTATCGTTCGCACCTGGTCAAGTAGCTCATCAATATCAGCGATAGTATTTAAATCATACTGTGAAGCCCCTACTGGAACCAACATGATATCTGCTACCGTCATAGAGTAGCGAAGTTCTTTTGAATCTCGCCCGCCGGCATCTATGATGATATCTTCATACCGTTTGGCCTTTGAGTCAATTTCAGTAACTATCCTTTTTTCAAATAGCTGGATACATTCGATTCCATCTCTTCCCGACTCTTTACGGTAATAAGCCCAGTCGGCCGTACTTCCTTGGGAATCGGTATCGATCAAAAGAAGGTTTTTATGGCCCGCTTTCTCAACCCGTAGGGCTGCTAAATTAGTAGATATTGTACTTTTGCCAGTACCACCCTTTTTACCTCCAACAAGAACAATCATTCGTTATCCTCAGCTTGGTTATATATTAACCATATAAGTTATATAAAAAATATAGTAAATAAAATAAATATAATATATATGCTATATATAAGTTATATAAAGAATATATTATCTCCTAAAAAAAGGTGTGAGTAAATAATGAGTAGGGGAGGGGAACAAAGAATTGGAGAGGAAAATAAATTTCATTTATACCCGTAAAGCATGTACTTTATTTCACTGCATGCGGGTATAGGTTAACCCAGGAGGGAAAAGATCATGGATAAACTAAGGCTCCGTATGTACCTACAGAAAGATAGGTAAAGTCCACCTATTAATTTCATATCTTTCGATATTTGATAGAAATTGGATTGATTAAGCAAATGATTAGAAGTACGGAAAGGTATGGCCAATGTCCCGGAAGAAGAAGCAATTGAGATTATATTTAAAGCCATAGCATTGTCAAAAAACCTAAGCCAAGAGTGGATTCTGAAAGGAGGGAACGCGTTAAAAAAAGTATTCCATAGTCCCCGCGCTTCGGTTGATTTAGATTTTACGGAAAAAACCGTTGTGTCAAATGAAAGTGAGGTAACCTTACGGCAGTTGTTGGCTGAGGTTGTCCAAGAGCTTGATGAAAACCTGCAAAAACTAGTAAGGTCGAGTTCCTTTGAAGCGTTGGTAATTCAACGAACGGAAATCAAACCAGTCAATGTAGACTATAGAGAGCATCCGGCCTTTGAAATAAAAGTGGGTTATTCAAAGAGGAGGGATCGGAATCAACCATATCCTGATGTGGTCAAGTTAGAGATAACCCTTAATGATACGGTTTGTGAAGATGAGCCGTATCTCATAGATGGAAGTGAGCTAAAAGTTTGCTCCCTTAATGATATTATTGCCGAAAAGTTGCGGTCACTTATTCAGCAGAAGAAGGCAATACGAAACCGATCTCGACCCAATGATGTATTTGATATTTGGTTTTTCCATACCCACTTGCCGTCTCAATTTGATTATAAGAAGATTGCTACGTTCCTGGTCAAAAAGTCAGAGGGAAAGGTAGATCGTCAGTTAGTAACCAAAAGCACCTTTATCGAAGATGAGGAAATAAAAGAAAAAGCGGCCGTGGATTTTGAGGATATTGCGGAAAGGGTAGGGGTGATCGATCGATTTCCCACTTTTGAGGAAGCGTATACCGAAGTACTTGCGGTCGTTAAAAAGTTGCCGATTCCCGATCAGGAATAGTCAGCATCTCTGCTTTCAAGAATAGAAACAGGGTGATTAATGGAGATATTCCACTCGGAATCAAATTCCCTTTTATACTCTTTGTAAGGATTGAGTAGGCGTGATCCACCTCGGGGCGTCTTATTTGCTTTCCACTTCTGAAAATGAGGATGATGGAGTCTAAGCATCTTACAGACAAATCCTACACGCTGATATAAAATAGAGCGGTCATATTTTTCGGTGAAATGGACCAACTTTTTAATATCAATGTCCTCGAGGGCCCGGACCCAGGCTTTAAAGACTTCGTTGAGACCGCCACAATATTTGGGGTTTTTTAGCCCGTCGATCAGCGTTCGTTCCAGAGATGTTATTCTCACTTTCACGCCTTGGACTTCTTGTATTACGGTACCAAAAAGCCATTCTGGCTTTATGTTATGCGGGACCGGGGAATAGGTTTCCCAAATTGGGCCTTCAATGTTTGTATTCCTGGGAACTTTGTTTATTTGCCAATTCTCCAGGATCGTGTCCGGAGGCATTATATTATTTCTGAGGGCTTTTTTTTCTTCAAGAATATTAGTTACCGTTTCCCGGGGGCGATATAGATGGACTTTATTAAACCTTTGATCGGTAAGATGGAGAGCTTCCAAGGCGGTTGAATAGGATAAGGAACCTATCGGGTAGGCTTCATTAGCCAGTTCATAGATGTTGTTATTTCGGTGTATATAAGGGGTGTTAGCTTGCCACAAGGTGTTTTTTCCTCCTTTGATAGGAAGGGCCAGTTTTTCTCGGGAAAGAGTGTCTATTCGCTTTTTAACGGTTTCATTGGTGATGAATGGGCTGTCCTGCTGGAAGAATAATTTCGCACGCCAAAACGAAACGATTTGTCGTCCCTGGTTGGAGAGGTGATGTAGGAGGCCAAGGGATTTTGAAAGGCTCATTTGTGACAGTATCTATGTGTATTATATACTTTTAAATATAAACCTATTATCTTGTGTCCTAAGGACACAAGATAATAGGTAAGGAATTTATATGCAAGTTAAATAAGGAAATGCTATTACTGATAGTCATACTTCTTCATAGAATTGACAGGGGAGAGGAGGGAAACCCAAGTCATCCTGTTGAAGAACTACTTATTAGGAATCAAGGCCTCTTTTTTCCGTTTTTGATATTGCTTAATCTCATATTCGCGTTGACACGCTTTGGATCTGTTGGGCTGGGGCTCAATAAAAACGACGGCTTTGGGCTCATGGGCACGAAGATATTTAGCGCCCTTGCCCTGCCGGTGCTGGTGCCAGCGTCGTATCACATTGGTTGTGCAGCCCGTATAGAGATGGCCATTGGCGCAGCGTATCATGTATACAAACCAGGGGTTCAAAGTAATTTTTTTAATGAGGATGGCTCTTTTAGTTATAACAAAGGGTAACAAAGTAGAAGGTAAAATAAAACATTCTACTACCCCTTGCCGGATTAAGAAATCACCCGGCAGCGGCAAAATATAAAAGTGTAATTTTTGTGTATTTTGTAAATAGTGTACATTTTGCCGAAAATATCGTATTTTCCCTATAAACGACCGGTAATTAAATACCAACATTATGAGCAGTCCAACCGTAAATTCTAAACAGGCCCGCCGGGATTTTGCCGACAATATTAACCGGGTGGCCTATGGCCATGAGCGTATCACCATTACGCGCCACGGAAAAAATGTAGCGGCGATCATTCCGATTGAAGACCTGGAGCTGCTGGAAGAGCTCGAGGAGCAGCTGGACCGTCGGGCCATTGATGAGGCCCTGGCTGAGCAAGGCGATGAGCCGTATACCCCACTGGACGAGGTCAAAAAAGAGTTGGGTTTATAAATGGCAACATCGTACGACGTTGTTTTCTCCAAGCGAGCCAAACGCGATTTGAAGAAAATGGATCCGGACGCCAAACAGCAGATTGTTGAGGCGGCCGAAGCCCTGGCCAGGCGCCCCCGCCCACCAAGCAGCAAACAAATGAAGGGGGAATACAGTGGGTATTGGCGGGAGCGAACCGGTAATTATCGGATTATCTATGAAATACGGGACGAGCAGTTGGCGGTCCTTGTCGTCCGGGCCGGCCACCGGAAGGACATTTACCAATAAATTTCAGGCCTTATGGATAGCAACGTAGAGAAAGCCGTAAAAAAAGATGTAATCAAATGGATTAAAACCTTAGATGATGAAAAGGTTCTATACATTCTTCATGATATTAAAGAGCACAACCGTGAAATAACGCCGGAAGAAAAACAGGAATTTAACCGGTGGCTTGCCGCCCTTGACTACGCCCCACAATTGGAGATGTTGCGATCCATTATTGCCAGCTCACCCGAGAGGGATACCATTTGGAAGGAGTTGTCCCCGGCTGCCCAGGAACAGCTCCGCACGGACCAGGAAGACGAAACAACTGATGTACAATACACGGTGGAGCAGTTTTGGGAGTTGGTATCGGACCTGCGAGAAGGAGATAAATTTAGCCGGCATGATCTAAGCGAGGCTGAAAAAAAGGCCATTGAACAGGGCCTGGCCGACGGGAGAGCCGGACGAACAATCCCGCACGAGGACGTGATGAAGGAGGTTGAGCAATGGTCAAATGAGATGACACTCAAACAAATAAAAGAAAGCATCCCTGATTTGCCGAAAGACATGCGAGTGGAAATAGCCGATGTTGTTTTGGAAACCTTGAATCGGTCGGACAAAAACCCATGAGGAGGAAAGAAAAAGCATGGCCACTGGCTGTAAGATAATTTAATTAACTATTAAAATTAATAATTAATTAAATTATTAAATAATAAAATATTAATTTAACTATGGTTGTATTTTAATCACGGCCATGAGCGATCATTTCCCACTAGGCAAAAGCTGGAGAAGGATTAATCAGCGAGAACATAAGGGCGGACACACCTATAAGAGCAACCAACGCTTTAACCACGGATCAGCTAATAAAAATTAATTGTATTTCTGTTCCTTAAACACCTACGTTATGGTATATTGAATTCCGAAATCATTCCATGATGGAACTTACCATTGACCAAAAACGCATTCAGAAAGCCATCAATGAGTTGCCCGAGGATGCAACTATCGAAGATGCCTTATATAAACTTTACGTTCTTCACCAGGTGAGAAAATCACTACAAGATGTTGACCAGGGCCGGATGATTACGCAGAAAGAAATGGAGAAAAAATATCTACGTTAATGCACATTCATTGAACCGAAGAAGATTCATATTATGAATGTGATTCCCGAGCGACAAGACTTTTTAACTCTTTCTGTCCAACATCTGGCAAGGTTTTGGAATTAATGGCAGCGATCTTATAGGCAGCGATGACCAATACCTCATAGCAGCTTTTTGACCATTATTAGATCGTCTGAATAAAATGAGATATTTATGTCATATAAATTATCTTATGTAAAGTAAAAATTTTATCATTTTTTTAAAATTTGGTGTAACTACTTGTGCCCTATTGGGTTAAAGGGTTATTAATTAAAATACATTAAAAATAAAATTAGCGCTTATAGCGTTTATTTTTTATACTGACGTACATTCCCAAATAACCCTTTATTCCTATAGCTATGGAACATCGTCTTGAATCATCTTCGCTGGATCCCCAGCAAATGGAGGCCTTAGAACGATTGCTGACAAGCAATAATATGCCCGCGTTGGTCGATGCGGCCGGCCATCGAACCGAATTGCCGGAACCGATCTTTAAGATGCTTTCGGATGTGGTCCAGCATATAAAACAGGGCCACTCTATTTTTATGATACCAGAGGATGAAACCTTAACGACCCAGGCCGCGGCCAACTTCCTGGGGGTATCCCGCCAGCACCTCGTTGATCTGCTTGAAGCGGGCGCAATCGATTTCCACTATGTGGGAAGCCACCGCCGGGTGTATTTTCGCGACCTGAAAAAATATACCGACAAGAGAGATCAAAAACGCAAAGAAACGCTGGATGATCTATTCGAGGAGGTCACAGACGCCGGGAAGTATGATACAAGCTACCAGGGTGATGATAGCTGATTATAAGATTGTACTGGACGCCTGCGTATTAGCCAATTACGGGGTTTGTAATCTATACCTGCGATTAGCCGAAAAACCGCGGCTGTTTCTGCCCCAGTGGAGCCCAGATATCTTAGATGAGGTGTATCAAACCCATATTAACAAACTCGAATGGCCGGAACGGCTGGCCGATTCGTTCCAACAAGCAGTGAAAGAGGCCTTTCCCGAGGCGATGATAACGGGGTATCAGGAATTAATTCCACTGATGACCAATGATGAAAAGGATCGCCATGTCTTAGCGGCCGCTGTACGCGAGAAGATCAATCTCATTATTACTTTTAATCTGAAAGATTTTAAAGAAGAGGATTTGGCCAAATGGGATGTTGAAGCGATGCATCCACAAGATTACCTGCTCACGCTTTATGCGATGAAGCCGGGCCGTGTCATGATGAAGCTGGCTAAGATTGCTCAAAGGAAAGATCAGGAACTTGAAGATATCGTACTTGATTTTGGCAAGAGTCTTCCGAGGTTTTCACAGAAACTCTTAGACGATATGGGAGAGGATACGATCTATTAAAACAGGTACGGATTGTACCAGCCTTCGTGCTTGTTTTGAGGAAGGATATAACAAAAGCCCTGCGGGAACAGAGCTTTTTTCAAATCACTGTTTACAATATACGGCTATTATCCTATACAGGACAAGTTATTCTGCTTAACTACTATCAATATATAACTAACCTATGAGTTATATATATTTAATATTCATTTAATAGGCGTTTAATGATACGTTCTTTTATTCTGGTATATCCTATTTCTTAACTTGTTCCTGAGGTATATGGTGCATCTTCGCGAAAAAAGCCGTTGAGGGTTTACTATTTGGCTATTCTTCAGTTGCTATTGAAGGGGCTTTAGGCAAAAGGAGCTTATAATGACTTTTTGAAGACATAATTTAAAAATTTACGTCCACCCCCCTTTTGGGTTCCAGTCTAACGCCACTGCTTGTTGGTTTCGGGTGGCCTCCGTGATGGGCCAAAAGAATTCCTTCATTCTTTGCGCCACTGCTGTAGGATCACTGGGTACCTGATTATCAGATATTTTTCTATTAAACGCATTCCACTGTTTAATCTTGGCATCCTCTTCAAAAAACGCTTCCGTTAGCGCAACCGGTAGTTCTACAGGAATGTCCGTGTCTCTTCGATCAAACGTTTCTTCGATGGCTTTTTGAAGCTTCTCACCCTTAAATGAATGATGTTCAGACAGAAAATAAATATCATAAAAATCTTTCATCCGGCTGTTGGCCAGATC
>Ga0079226_10003572_pt1 | contig 11896 bp, 6 predicted proteins | sample Poulit2014_FD_76345 | JGI IMG/M metagenome (GOLD analysis project Ga0079226, IMG submission 76345) | Agricultural soil microbial communities from Georgia to study Nitrogen management - Poultry litter 2014 | ecosystem: Environmental > Terrestrial > Soil > Agricultural land | place: USA: Georgia... | reverse complement strand
TATAAAGCCACTTGACAGCATAATAATCATAGACCCCGATATCATTGGGCCTCATTTTAACGCCCCGTTCCCTGTCTCCCGGCTGCGCTATGTAATTAAAATTTACATTATCCATGATGGAGGGCGTGATGCCGTATTGCTGCGTAAAAGAGGGTGAACGCAGCGAATCAACAGGAAAAGCCGACGAGGCCCCAATGTTGCGGGCCAGGCCCAGCGTACGCCCAACCTGGCGGGCTGTTACATCCCGGATTGCCTTGCCCAGCAGCGAATCCGGGATATCGGTCGTTCTCACTCGCTTATCAGCGGCCCCCGTCTGGATAAACATGCTCTTCCGCAGCCGGTCCAGCACCCCCTGGTAAATGGATACAGAGGCGCTTAAAATTTCCCCGGACCGGGGATCCACCCATCTTCGGGCCCGGGCGCTACTGTTCCTGCTGAGTACATAATTGATCGTGGAATAGTTAATGTTTCGGGGATCGAAATCAGGGTTATTCTCGGGGTATGCCCGCACAACCAGCGCGTTTTTGAACCCCGCTTTTTCAAAAGCCCGGTTCCAGTCGAGCACCCCTTTTTCCACGTAGCCGACCCAGGCGTCCGGAAACGTATCGTCGATGTAAAACACAATCGGACGGACCGGTTCTACGAGTTCCCCATTGCGTAAAGCATCCGGATCTTCAGGTTTGAGTTCCCACCGGATGGCATAGCGCACCTGTTCGGTGCCGTTATGACCTAATACCTTACGGTATTCATTGGACGAGACTCCGATCCTCGGGTCGGCGATCCGAGGCCGCATTGTTTCTTCGGGCAACAAAACCAGGGTGTGCCGCATCAGATAGGTTGCGGGACGTTCTTTTTCTGTTTGAAAGCCTAAAAAGGAAGAGGATACCTCATACGACAGGTAACTTGTTACCGTAATATTGTCTTCATACGCCTGAATATCTGCCAAATGGGATCTGTTCTTGTTAAATGACGGCTCCCGGCTGGAGAATAACGAGCTCACGCCCCCAAAAGGGCCGAACGGGTCTGTCGCCTCCCGGTCAGTGACAAATATACCCGTCGCATCGAAAACCACCGCAGAAGAGTCAGGGGTAACCGCCTCAATTTCAAAGGAATCCAGTATAGGGCCCAGGCTGCTTTTATCCAGAGCGGCCTGTATTTTGCGGGTGCTGTCGCTTGTCACAGCCCAAACCCTTACCCCGCGCATATGAATGGTGGAATCTTCCTGGGTAAAATAAACACTCAGGGGGTAGTCCGGCTGCTCACCCGCAGCAGCGTCAGCGGCATTGCTGGTTGCTTCAACCGAGGCCCCCAGTAGCATTTTTTTATGGAGCAAACGGGTGGGAAATTCAAAATAGACCTTCCCGCCCATTTTTCGCAAGGTGATCATCCCCTCCGACACTTTCGCTGGCTTGCCGCTGAATAACTGGTCGTATTCGGTGGTTCCGGAGGTGTCTTCCTTAACCTGCCCCGCCGATACGCCAACAGACGCCCAGCACAGGATCAAATGACAAACAACGATCTTTATCAGAATGCCATACCGCATAGTTGCCGGGAATTAATGAGTGACTTTTTCAATGTTACGAAGCAGCAATTCATAATGCATGCCGGTATCAGCATCAGCGGCCGATTCCACGGCATCTTCCATCAGCGATTTTACTTTCATCAGGTACGTGTAATGTACATGCTGCAACACAGGCCTGGTATTGAAATGAATATCCGCTCTTCCAAAAGAGGCTGCAACAGGGTTGAGGGCATGATCATAAGCGGAAGAAAGTGAAAGGTACTTTTGGTAAAGCCCTCTTCCGTAGTCGGCTATACCCTGTTGTTTTACAAAGTCGGGCAGCGGTATCCCTTTAAAGGTATCACCCGTGAAGGTGAACGCACCGGTCGAACCCTGCCCTCCCAACCCGCTTTTAGTGATAGCGGACTGAATGTATGCTTTTTGCAGTTCGCGTTCGGTTTTCGAAAGAGTCGGTTTTTGCACCGGTTTCTTCCAGATCGACACGAACAGGTCTTCCATAACATCCCCGGGGGTATACCGGTCTTCTTCGGCCGACTTCCACGCGGCAAGATTGACTTTTTCAGGCGCTCTTAACAAGGCCTGAACCAGGTTTTCACGCACGGCGGAGGCGGCATTCCCCGACAGCGGCAGATTTTTTATAACCTCTTCACGCTCCAGCCAATCAAGATTCTTCAATTCCTCCAGGAGCATGCGAAAAGCATCCCGCTGCTTTTCCCGGGATACCGTCTGGTAATGAGGACGTGGATCGCCCGCGTATTTTTTATTCAGATAGATCCCGCCGACATGCGCATACAGATGATTGAGATAACGGACATACTGCCTGATAATGCCATTTCTGATGCTTTGGCGATAAGCATAGTCCATGTCCTCCTCGCCTACCCACTCATTCAGATGGCGCATTACAAATTTAAGGTTCTTAATCCCGTATGTTGATGCCCTCACCGCGTTATTGCCCAGATCTTCGGTCAGTGAACTCGGATCAAGATACTGCCCCTGCGCCCCGTAACGGTATCGTTCGTCGCCCGCCTTCTCATCAACCATCTGCGTTAAGATTTCCCGCTGATCCTCATCTTCAGAGAAGTAGCGATAATTCCATTTCACCAGGTAATAATCGTACAATCCAAATTTTGGAGGAACAAGCGAGACCCCACGCGCCTTGTCGCCCGGCTGGGCAATATAGTTATACCGGGCGTAATCCATAATGGAGTGGGTCAAACCATGTGTCTGCGTAAAGGACGGCGATCGCAAAGAATCCACCGGAATGGCGTATGAGCCGGCCATATTATGCATGAACCCAAGCGTGTGACCTATTTCGTGGCGGACAACATAGCGGAGGCCTTCTTTTTTATAAGATGCGGGCAGGGTAATATGCCGCACCTCCGGGTCGGCGGGGGCCGTCTGAATAAAGCGCCAGTTGTTAATCAGCCGTACCACATCATGATATATATAGACGGAGGCATTTAAAATCTCTCCGGTTCTCGGATCAATCCACGAGGGACCCATAGCATTCTGGACGGGGGCGGGGTCGTACCGCACGACATTGTATTTTAGATTATCCGGGTCGAATTCAGGATCATTTTCCGGGTAGTCAAGGGCCCGAACAGCATTTTTAAACCCTATTTTTTCAAACGTGTCGTTCCAGTCGGCAATGCCTGCTTTAATGGTTTGCCGCCAGCTATCGGGAAAATCCGTATCCACGTAGAACGTTATCGGCTGCGCCGGCTCTACCCCTTTTCCATTTTCAAAGGCCTGCATATCTGCCGGCTTCACCCTGAATCGCCGGGCATAATGCACTGCCTCCACTTTATCGGCTGAGTCAGTGTACTTGTTCTTGCGGGTGGTAAAAATGCCAACCCGCGGATCCGCTATACGGGGACGCATGGGATCTTCCGGAAGCAGAAGAAGCGTGCGGGTCATTACTGCGGTAAATGGATTATTATCACTGCTGGCACCTCCCTGCTCTTTTAATCTGTACTCGTAAGACAAGTGGCTTTTAATAGTCAGATTATCTTGAAATGATTTAAACTCCCCGATGAATGAACGGTTCTTCTTAAAGCTCTTTTGAGCTATCATGGAAGAGGATATGTGCATTCCGACAGGTCCGAATGGAGACAGCTTCTCCGTATCACTGATAAAAAAGTCCGTGACTTCAATCACGGCTGCCGTGTTATCCTCGTTGTATGCTTTTATATCAAACGACTCTATGACCGATCCGATGCTGTTCCTGGCCAGCGCCTCGGTAATCCCCGGATTGCCTTCCGGGGCGATCGCATCCTTGTTTATTTCCTGCAACAACAGCACCGAATCCACCCGGCTAAACTGTATGTGCAGGGGGCTGTTCGGTTTAGCGCCTACCGTCCCCAGTTTATAGTTGCTGATTTCGGAGATTGTGGAAGAAAGAAGCATATCCTGTCCCAGCAAATCGAATGGTATTTCAAAATACAGCTTCTGGTCTTTGTAGTAGATATTCAGCAGCCCCGTCGCTGTTTTTTCAGCTTCGCCGACAATGTCCCCATAGGCACTTTTATCCGCTTTCTTCGTGGTGCCAGCTGCTATGGTATCGGGGGCAGTGGTGTCGGCTACTGTTGTTTTGGGGGCAGTCGTCTCGGCAACAATGGTATCGGGGGCGGCGGCCTCTACAACAATGGTGTCGTGGGCTGTGGGGTCAACCGCTGATGTGTCAGCTGCCACTGTATCGGGGGCGGCGCTCACATCCTGGCCCTGCGGGGGGGGCTTTGCCGGCCCACTTGTTCTACAGGCGGCCGTTGTGACCAGCAAAAGTACCAGCAATGTGTACCGGCTAAAAGAGCTTTGCAAAAACGTTCTTTTGTCCAACATTGTTGTTATCGAAATGGTAATATCCTCACTTGTAGCAAATACACTGCGGGTATGTTCGGCTGCCGGTCATCGCTTCTCCGCTTCATATATGGTCATCGGGGGAATGTTACGCCATTCCCAGCCGGTCTTTACATTGCCAAATGCTTGTTCAAGCGGCTTCTCCAGGTGACTGGAGGTCTGATAGGCCAGGAACTTGCCTCCTTCTTTCAACAGCTCCACACTTTGCCGAAGCACCGAAGTTCTGGATTTCTCATCCAGGAATGAAAAAGGAATGCCCGAAATAATATAATCCGTCTTTCCGATTAGCTCATCTTTTATCAGATCGGTGACAAACTCTACACTTTTGTTAAAAAGAGAAACCCGCGAATCGTCAATCTCCCGCAGCTTTTCAACCATCCGCTCATTCGTTTCAAAAAGAAACAGCCTGGAACCGGGAGTCATTTTAGGCAACAGGTATTTTGCAAACACGCCCGCTCCCGCTCCATATTCGACGATAGTGATATCTTCTGTGAAATCGACGGGCTTGCAAACGCGTCGCAGGCAAAACCTGGACGTTGGCGTCACCGAAGCCACATCTTTATCCTTAAGGAAGCTCTTCAGGTATGTTAGCGTACTCATTATAGTTCATGCTTCAATTGCTCAATCTGATCACGGATGCGCGCAGCTTCTTCAAACTCCATATTTTGTGCCGCCGTCTTCATCGAGTCATGCAAATATTCCAAAAACTCCTGCTTGTTGTCAAATGTTACTTCTTTCATAGCAGGATTCGCTTTGTATTTGATGCCTGTCTCGGCTACTTTCACCATTTCCAGGGGCTTTTTAGAGTCTCCATCCTCATCGTCCAGATCAAAATTCTGTGAAGATATAAGCGCCGGATCCACCAGCGGCTTAAGTTCTTTTTCAATGGTTGTGGGAATAATGCCGTGCTCTTCGTTGTATTCCATTTGAATTCTGCGGCGCCGTTCGGTTTCGCCAATGACGCTCTGCATGCTGTCAGTCATCTTGTCGGCGTACATGATTGCCTTGCCATCGACATTACGGGCCGCCCGGCCGATAATCTGGAACAGGGACGTTTCGGATCGCAGAAATCCTTCCTTGTCGGCGTCCAGAATCGCTACAAGACTCAGTTCGGGGATGTCAATACCCTCCCGCAGCAGATTAATGCCTACCAGCACATCGAAGTCGCCGCGGCGATATTTGTACAGTACTTCCACCCGCTCCATTGCGCTGAGCTCGCTGTGCATATAAGCGGCCGAAATGCCTACACTTTTCAGATACTCGCTCAGCTCCTCGCTCAGTCTTTTCGTCAGCGTAATGCAGAGCACCCGATCTCCCTTTTCCACCCGCTTTCGGATCTCTTCCAGCAAATCGTCTATCTGATTATCCACGGGACGCACTTCTATCTCCGGCTCCATCAGTCCCGTGGGACGTACGATCTGCTCTACAAATACGCCGCCGCTTTTTTCCAGCTCGTAATCGCTGGGCGTAGCGCTCACGAATATGGCCTGATTAGTCACCCCCTCCCACTCTTCAAACGTCAACGGACGATTGTCCAGCGCGGAGGGAAGCCGAAATCCGTGTTCCACCAGTTCTGTTTTGCGCGAGCGGTCGCCGCCGTACATTGCCGATATCTGCGGTACCGTCTGGTGACTTTCGTCGACGACCAGCATAAAATCATCGGGGAAATAGTCGAAAAGACAATACGGCCGCTCACCCGGCTTTCGGTTGCTGAGATAGCGTGAATAATTTTCAATACCGGAGCAGTACCCGATTTCCTGCATCATCTCGATATCAAAAAGGGTGCGCTGCTCCAGCCGTTTTGCTTCCAGGTGCTTGCCTTCATCTGTCAGCGTGCCAATACGCCAGTGAAGCTCGTCGCGAATTTGGTCCATAGCTTGTTCGAGCCGCTCCTGCGTCGTCACGTAGTGTGAGGCGGGATAGATATGGAATTCCTCCACGCGGTCGAGCACATTCCCGGTCGTGGTATCGATCATTTCCATCTTTTCAATTTCATCGCCCCAAAATGAAATCCGGAGACCGTCTTCCGCGTAAGCGGGATACAGATCCACCACGTCGCCGCGAACGCGAAACGTACCGCGGCTGAATTCCCGGTCATTGCGCGTATAATGCAGGTCCACCAGGTCATACAGCAGTTTGTTGCGCGGTACTTCCGTCCCGGTTTTCAGGGTTATGATCAATTTTGCATATTCCGAAGGGGATCCAATACCATAAATACAGCTTACCGAAGAGACGATAATGACATCTTTTCGCCCGGAAAGCAGCGAGCTGGTTGCCCGAAGCCGAAGCCGCTGGATTTCATCGTTGATCGATAAATCTTTCTCGATATATTTATCCTGTGAAGAAAGGTAGGCCTCCGGCTGATAATAGTCATAGTAGGAGATGAAAAACTCTACCCGGTTATCCGGGAAAAAATCGCTGAGCTCGCGATATAGCTGTGCTGCCAGCGTTTTATTATGACTCATTACCAGCGTAGGCCGCTCCACCTGGTCAATAACATCGGCAATGGTCCTGGTCTTCCCAGACCCGGTAATTCCCAGCAGCGTTTGGTATTTATCGCCGTTTTTGATTCCCTCCACCAGCTCCACGATAGCATTGGGTTGATCGCCGGCCGGCGGCCAGGGAGATTGTAAATCAAAATGAGACATGAGATGCCAAGGTTATAGAATTTATTATGTTTAATTCCTCGTTAATTTATAACGAAAAGCAATCACAATCATTCACTAAAAATCACATTTTTTTAGGGCAATTGACAGTAATACTTTAATTTAACGGCTTCGTTTGAAATGTAAGAGACCTTTGAAAAACCAGGTATTTTGTTCAATATCAAGGCCAGAGACATGGTAAATCTGCAACTTATTAGCCATAAATGAGGATGTTAACATGTCGATAACACCGATATTGGGCAAAAGAACGGTTTTGCAAAGGTCTCTGGAACATAGTTGGTAATCACAAAGCAGCATGACAAAAGACGAACATAAATTAGGCCCCCAGCGAGAGCGCATCGATGAGATTGATCGGCAACTACTGGATTTACTCTCCGAACGCAACCGTATTGTTCACGAGGTCATCGAAAAGAAAATACAAAACCAACTGCCTATTTTTGCACCCCGGCGTGAAGATGATAAAACCGACGCCTTCCGCCGGATGGCAAAAGACCGCGGCCTTGATCCCGACTGGGCAGAAGATTTTCTTCGAATGATCATGGCCGCTTCGCGTGCCAGCCAGTCGTCCGATCAATTTCCCCGCGCCACCAGGGAAGCGAAACAGATCCTGATAGTGGGCGCCCGTGGAGGAATGGGACGGCTGTATTCGCGGATCTTCACTCAAACGGGTCATGTAGTGCATAAGATCGATAAGCATAACTGGTATGAGCTTGAGGAGATAGCTCCCCGGTTAGATCTGGCCGTTGTAACCGTTCCCATCAATGTAACCGCGGATGTTATCCGCCGGCTGGCGCCGAAACTTCAGAAAGATACGATCCTCGCAGATTTTACAAGCCATAAAACCGATCCCATCAACGTAATGAAAGCGGCCCATCCCGGACCGGTTCTGGGACTCCACCCCATGCATGGACCGGATGTCAACAATCTTTCCAAGCAGCTTATGGTCGCCTGCGTGGGACGGGATCCCGGGGCTTCACACTGGGTGGTGGAACAATCCAGGCTGTGGGGCATGCGCGTTATCGAAGCCGATCCGCAGAAACACGATCACGTGATGCACCTGGTTCAGGGGCTGCGGCACTTTGTTGCGCTGCTGCACGGTTCCTTTATGAAAACCTACGACCTGGATCCCCGCGATATCCTGGAATACTCCAGTCCCATTTATCGCGGTGAGCTGATGATGACGGGACGCATCTTTGCCCAAAGCGCTGAACTCTACGCCGATATTGTGTTTGCCAACGAGGAACGTCGGACATTACTGCTTAACTTTATTGAACATAACGACCGCCTGACCAAAATGGTCAAAGAAGACGATAAAAAAGGATTTATCAAGGAATTTGAGGCGGTGACCGACTTTTTTGGCAGTTTTGCCAACCAGGCGCTTGACGAGAGCGGCTACCTGATTGACCGTCTTACCGACCGGTTTGCCTGACCCCGCGTTTGAATATTATGTGCCTGATCCGGTGTTTGAATTTGCGCGACCCCGTAGTCCCGTGTTTAAGTTGCCTGACTCCGTGTTTATAGATTATCCGTGTTTATAGATTAACTGATAGCCCCATGAAGCTAAAAAAAACCATCTTACTTGCAGCATGCATGGTTGCAATACTGGCTGAGACCGCCCGGGGACAGGCCTATGAGCACATGACCCTGGATGTCGGCAGCGCCGTATCCGTTTTGAATAACACGTTTACCCGCAACTGGGACCGTTCGCCTGACGTTCATTTGGGCGCCCGAGTCGACTATCACGCCGGAAAGCTGGAGGCGGGGGTCCGGTATGCCGCCTACAACGCTGGCAATTCCGATTACGGGGAAGCCGGCTTCTCATCCTATTTTGTGTATATCGGATGGGAATATCCCGTCCGTCTTACCGATCAATTGACGCTTGCCCCGGGGCTGAGGTTCGGCAACAATTTTATGGCGTTCGATAACAGCATGGTCTATCCGCCGACCGGCGGGTGGGGACCCTACCCGTTCGATTCCCATGAAAGTGAATTTGCCTACGAACTGTTTACGCGCCTGGAATACACGCTGGCCGGCAGCCCCTGGCTCCTCCATACCAGTTTCGCCTATAACCGAACGCTGACCTATCATCCGTTGCCTGTGGGATTGATTTCTTTTGGCGTTAGCCGCTCTTTTGGCGTGCCTTCCTGGCTAAAAAATCTATTGCAATGATTCGTTTTTTTCTCATTTTTTCGCTGTTGCTTGGCGTCAATACCTTGAAAAGCGTGGCCCAGGACCTACCCGAAACAATCGGTTCCGACAGCCTTGCAACCGCTATATTAATCAATCCCAACGACCTGCTGCATGCCATCCCCGAATGGAATGTCGCTACCGCCGACGGCTTCACCTATCGCGTGGATACGGGACTGTATGGTTTTTATGGCCCTCAGCCCACGATCTATCTGGATGATATTCCCATCGACTTTTCCTTTTTCAACTGGCAAAATTTAAATATGCTGCCCTCTTCTATGGAGCAGATCAGCCGGATAAGTTATAGCTCCGAGCCTCAGGTTTATAACCAAACGCACAGCAGCGCCGGCTACCTCAACCTGCATACGAACCCGCCGGATTCGGGATTTAGCGTCTACGGTTCTTTTGCCGTCGGCAATCAGATCGAGGATCCTGGCCCCTGGAGTTACGACACCTCGCGGGTGACCCCCAATATTGATCGGCGGGGCCCTCATTATTTTACGGGCTTTGCCTATCAATCCACCCACTGGTATGCGAAGGGCCAATTTTCGCTCCGCCAGCATCAGCCGACAAATCTGAATAACAACCACCGGATCGGCAGTTATTCCTATGTAGACGGGGTTTGGCACGCAGTGAAAACACGGGTTGAAAATGGGCTGGCGGAAGTAGGCTATCATTCCGGCGGCTGGAAGTTCAGAGCACGCGGACTCACAAGCAGTAATGAGGAGTATGTCTTTTTTCAACCCTTCGGACGGGAAATCCCCGCTATCACCGGGTATCACCAGCTTGCATTGCAGGCAGAACGTGAAGCCGGCCCCTGGGAGTTCACCGGGCGTTATTTAGCCAATAAGAAATCCATGGATTACCGGCTTAATAACAAACGCTTTTACTTTGGCTGGCAGCGGCTCGATCATATCATGTCATTATCCGCTCGTTACCAACAAAACAACATTCAGCTGCAGTCCGGAGTTACTATGGAAGTAAGTGATACCCGCGGGCTTCCCATGAGAAACCGGCAGCTGGTTTCTACCTTATTTGGATCTGCCTCCTACCAGCCTCATCCCAGGCACACTCTTGACGCCGACCTGGATATCGACATCGCTGCTTATGAGACGGCCCCTTCTTTTTCCATCGGCTCAGCACACCGGCTGACGAAGAACTGGGAATTATCCGGGAATATCGACTACAACGAGCTGCTCTATTATCGGCAACAGAGCAGTACCTACTGGTATAAACGGGGCTATAATCTTTTCTCACGACTGGATATTGGAATTAGCAATCCCCTCAGTTCCCGAAAGAACCGCTCCGGGAGCATTCAGCTGGCAAGTGATATTCGACTTGCACCCTCAACGTCGCTCGTACTCGAGGGAACGTATCTGCATCATTATGCACTGAATATCCCCTGGCAGGTGGTTGCCCATGACAGGGCGCAGCATACGGGTATCTACACGCGTCCCGGTGATCTTGAGTTCACTTCTGAACAGGGCGGCCGTTTAAACCTAAAGCTTGGGCTTTCTCAAAAGATAAGTCCACTGCTAAGACACGCGCTGACCTCCATGATGCAGTTTACTGCCGACGGAACCAATCGCTACCGGTCGTATTGGCAGCAGATTCCTGAAAACCGTCTGAAATACGAATTTATCATTCAACCGGCCACTGATTTGTCCCTCGCTTTGATGGCCTCCTATCGAAGTTCAACACAGTGGGAAGAGTACCAAAACCTGGAAGGCGAGCGCTATCGCTCACTCCAGCCGCAGTACCCGCTGCAATACGGAACCTTCCATACCAGAACCCCCTCCTTTGTAAACCTTGATGTGAGCGCAAAAAAATGGTTTTGGGATCGGAGACTGGCAACCACATTTTCTTTGCGCAATCTCCTGAATACTGAAGTACGTTATCACACTCTTGGACTTGATAAAAGACTGCAATTCGTCATCAAAGCTTCCCTTTCCCTCTGACTTCTCCATCATCCGACTTCTCCATCTGGCCTTTTCATCTCCCTTTCCATCTGACCTCTCCATCTTTCTTTTCCCCTCTGAAGGTGATGAGCCTGAGCTTCAAAGTATGTTTAAAATAATTATTTGGGATTCAATGTCAGGAACATGTATTTTGTACCAAATTCAAGAAGGAATAAAATTATTCATGATCTTTTCCTTTAATCAGTCCAATATGTGTCTCTGTTTGATGGCGATGCCAGGGTGTTGTATCAACAGCACCAGTTGGGATGATAGTGGAAGGATTATGTAATTTTAACCACATAAAAGCTTTCAAAGCCTACTCATCTCAACATGAGTAGGCTTTTTTATTTTAAGCAGAAAACATAATTATCAAAAACTAAATTTAACATAATGTCCCAAGTCAAAGTAAAGAATACTATTAACCCTGAAGGAATAGGAGGTATCCATGCCATACCTGAACTTGCCCCGCAATGGAAAAAACTAAATCTGGCAAAAGTCCTTAAAAGAAAGGCCGCTTTTGTTTCAATCAGTCAGAACAAATGTCTTTATGAGCAAGATGGCGCTTTGGGCTATGAAAACCATCGTGCCCGTGGCAGCTTGCCCGCATCGATAAAAGTAATCAACGCGACAAGGCAGGCAGAAAATTTCATTTCATTTAACTGGGTGGGGTATAACATCTATCGCGATGATTATCCTAAAACCTTTTT
>Ga0079226_10003571_pt1 | contig 11898 bp, 6 predicted proteins | sample Poulit2014_FD_76345 | JGI IMG/M metagenome (GOLD analysis project Ga0079226, IMG submission 76345) | Agricultural soil microbial communities from Georgia to study Nitrogen management - Poultry litter 2014 | ecosystem: Environmental > Terrestrial > Soil > Agricultural land | place: USA: Georgia... | reverse complement strand
TTCGGGGTGAACAAAAATATCGGTCGACTTTGTCCACTGCACTTCGCGGCGCACGAGACCTAAACCATCCCCACGCACCGAGGTGACGGGCCCGAGCGAGATCACACCCCGTCGCTGCGTTGGGATGGACAGTATTTCGTCATGACTGGCTTCAGGACGCAGGGTGGGAACAAAGTAGTTCACGTTTCGCCGTCCCACTGGCACGGTGAAGTACGAGGGCAGGAGAGAACGGCGTCCCTCATTATGGACCACGACCTCGGCCACGGCGCGCTCCCCGACCTTCAGTCGCACAACGGGTAGGCGCAGATCCACGCGATAAGTAGACCTACCCACGGCTTGGACACCACCGGCGGCGAGCGCCACAGTAAGTACGATCCCCACCGCAGCCAATTCAGCCCACCCCAGGACCAAACTGGCCACTACCGATCCAGCCGCGACGACTAGTCCGGCCCACCCTAAGGGCCTCATGCCACCGGATTTTCTCGGCTCACCGGTGGGGCGACCTCCGCTAGCAGTTTCTGCACCACCACGGTGGCAGTTACGCCAGAGAATTCGGCGTCAGGGTCGACGATGATTCGATGCGCCAAGACCGCCTCGGCTAGGATTTTGACGTCGTCAGGGATCACATAGTTACGCGCCTGGGAAGCCGCCCACACTTTCGCGCACCGCACCAGTGACAGCCCGCCACGAACAGAAACACCCAAGGCTACGTGCGGGTCACGTCGAGTGGCTTCCACCAGTCGCGCCACATAGTCCAAAATCGGGTTGGCAACGAACACGGTCGAGGCCTGCTGAGCCATATAGTTCACATCTTGCGTGGAAATTACTGAACTCACCTGACCGGCGCGATCCCGTTGCGCGGCGCCGGCATAAATCTGCACAGCGTGGTGATGATCGGGGTAGCCCAGAGACGTTTTCATAATAAACCGGTCTAACTGCGCCTCCGGAAGGCGATACGTACCCGCCTGTTCGATGGGGTTCTGGGTGGCGATCACAAAGAATGGCCGACCCACGTTATGCGTCACACCGTCAACGGTCACGCGGGATTCTTCCATCACTTCCAGCAGCGCTGACTGGGTCTTAGGGCTGGCGCGGTTAATCTCGTCCGCGAGCACTATCGAGGCGAAAACCGGCCCCTTATGGAAATCAAACTGCCCCGTCTTTTGATCGTAAATAGTCACGCCCGTCACGTCTGAGGGCAACAGGTCGGGAGTGAACTGAATGCGCTGATGACTGCCGCTGATTGAGGCGGCCAGTGAGCGCGCCAGCGAGGTTTTACCGGTACCCGGGGCACCTTCTAAAAGGATGTGTCCTTCAGAAAACAGGGACGTCAAGGTCAATCGCACCACGCGATCATTACCCAAAATCGCCTGCCCAATATGGTCCGCCAGATGCGTGAAAGTCTCCGCGAACTGCCCGGCTATCTCAATGGGTAGCGCAGCGTTCGCGTGCGGGCTCGACGTTTCGGTCATGATTACAGTATTCCTGCTTTCTTGATCAAAATTCCAACACGTTGCGCAACCAGGAGGTACCGACCCCCGCCGAACTCCATCTCCCCGACGCGTTTTGCTGTGAGTTTTCGTCCGGGTTTTCCACGGTCACCTTCTTAGAACTAGATGTCCGTGAACCACCCGCGTGCCAGGCTTCAACCTTGACTTTCAGTTCGCGTTCCTGACCCGGGGCGACGGGAATTGTGGGCAACGTGGTCTTAGTGTCGCTACCCGCATCGATGGGCTGCTGATCTTCTCCGTCAACGGAGTAGTGCACGCGGTAGTTCACCGGAGAGATGCCGCCGTCATCAACGCTGTCCCATTCCACTTCCACGTCTTGTGGCCCACTGTCGGCATCAACGCTGGGCTTCTTCGGTTTTGCGGGAGGCCCCGTGGCGGTTGCCTTCGCAGTGCTGGACCATTCGCCCCAGCCGGCAGCATTGCGAGCGCGGACCTGGAATCCGTATTCCGTGCCGCCTTCGAGACCTGAGAACGTGATGTCCCGACTGCTTGAGGCGCTGCGGGTCTTGGTTTCCTTACCCCCATCGCGACGGATTTCATACTTGTCAACGGAAGAGCCGCCGTCCTTAGGTTTGCTCCAGCTGACGGAAATCTTTTCTGAACCCGCTTCTCCTGCAGTAGCTGAGACACCGCCGACCTTATCCGGCAGGCTGTACGGTTTAGTCTTTCCTGCCCCCCAGCTGGACCAGCCGGCCTTGTTTTTTCCGCGCACCTCAACCGTGTAGGTCTTACCCGGTTTAGCGCCGGAGTATTCAAAGGACTGCGAAGACGATGATGAGCGCGTCACGGTGGAACGCTTCAACGTTTCCCCGCCCTGCTTCACCACGACCTCGTATTCTTTAATTGAGGCGCCGTTGCTCTTCGGGTGCGACCATTTGGCCTTGAACTTCACGTCACTGTTATGCGCGTACCCGTCGAATTCGCTGGTGACCTTCACGCTGGGCTTATTCGGCTTACCGGCCGGTGTGATCTTCGCAGAATCACTCCAACTACTGGGATCGGGGGCGTCATTTTCTGCACGCACTCGCACCGTGTATTGCGTACCGTTTTTTAGGCCAGTGATCTTCTGTGACGTGCTGGTGGTGTTCACCGTCGACCCCGAGGAGGGCGAGGGAGAAATCTGCAGAGTGTAGTTATTGATTGGCGACCCTGGACTGTTGGGCGCATTCCATTTTGCCGTGAGTTCCCCGTCGCCGTAATCCAGCGCGGGAGCACCTGGACGGTCCGGTTTGGTATCCGGCCGCGCCTTTTCTGATGCTGACGATGGTTCGGACCAACCTACTGCGTTATGCGCCTCAACAGTGAATCGGTATTCGGTGTCGTTAGTCAACCCGTCAATTGTGCAGGTGGTAGATGAACACTCGGTCACGTCACCACCCGGCTGAGATGTCACGCGGTATCGGTCAACGGTTTCGCCGTTGGAATTTGGGCTGTCCCAGGAGAGCACGACTGTCCGGTCACGCACTTCTTGCACGCGGGGGCGACTGGGAGAATCGGGGACACCGCGCACCTTGACCTTCACGCGTCCCTCCACTTCGCGCGAAGAGTCTTCGGTCCCGTCTTGCACTCGAAAGCGAGTCACCATAGTGCCGATGAACCCCTCGTCGGGACGCACCACAACATTGTCTCCGGCAACTCGGGCCGTCCCTGAGTTCGGTGTTTCGACCGTGGCAGAGAGGACTTGCAGGTCGGAGTCTTTAAAGGGGTTAAACGCGCCCTCTAACACCGGAACGGACGTTTCTTGTCCCTCCACACCGGTGATGTTGTCGTGGTCTTGCACTCGAGCCAATGCCCGTGAACTTGCCACGACGCGCAGTGGCACGGTTCCGGTGGTGGTTTCGGGGCCGCCGTAGTCGATTTCTACGTCAATGGACCCGGTGGTTCCCCGTGGAACATCAACGTCGGTGGAGACTAACAGCCGATTGTCTTCGATGTTGGCGCTAAATCCGGTCGGGACGTCACCGTCTATTTCATAGGTGAAACCGCTGTCTTCTTCTGGATCCTTCGATGGGGCGGCGGTGAAGGCATCTAAATCAATGCGGCGCGGCTCTTCGCCGGGGGAAACTTCAATTGTGGACGGCGAAAAGTCCGGCGGGTGGTCCTGTGCGGAATGCACGGTAATCGGTAAGGTAAATGATCGCCGCTCAGCATCGTCATCATTGCGGTCACCATCTGTTACTTCAAAAGAGATGGAGGCTGGTCCCGCATACGATTCGGGGGCTTGAAACCGCAGGGTTTCATAGTCTTCCATCAAATCGCTACCGTCGGATTTCGTGGCTGAAACGCTTTCCGATGAGGTGATTTGCGGTTTCTTACCGGGCGCGACTTTGATCTGTTCCGCAACTGGAATGATGAGTTCTTCTCCGGCTACAACGGTTAAGCGCGGAGCTTTGGGGCGTTCCATGGGTGGATAGTCGCCCAGCGCCGGCACGGTGATGAATGCGTAGGCTGAGGCGTCATCGGCGTCCGGAGAGGTGTTTTCCAGTAGATAAGGAATGGTGCGTGTTTCTTCCCCTAAAGTTACTTTTACCTTCTGATCAGCGGTAACGGTGGCCACATCGGATGCAGAATCAGGCACGGAAACGTCGAGGTCCTGTCGTGAGCCGCTGGGGTTTTCCGCCACCTCTAAAACATCAACATCGATCTCACTGCGGTCAATCGTGTCTGAGGCTGGCACGACCACGTCCCGAGCGACAGGTGGTAACACGGGAGCGTCTTTGTCGACTGTGACGCTTAACACTGCCGTGTCCCGGCCACCACGCTCATTGGTGGCTTCATAAACGATCTGCCACACGCCTTCTGATTCTGGGACGTCGACGATGATCCGACTGTCGTTGGTGCGGGCGTCAATATCAGGTTCGTGTTCCAAATCTGAGGAGAGCACCAGGTCTCCACCGGCAGCGTTAATGTCGTTGCCCAGCACCCGAACTTCAACCTGTTTACCGGGACGTACGGTGATCTCGTCATCATGGGCGATGACGGTGGCCGCTGATGTGGGGCGTTCCGCAATACCAACTCGAACTTCAGCCACCGAGCGCTGCCCCACCCAGTCTTCAACGGCGTAGGTGAACGTGTCCTCTCCACTTTCCCCGGGGAAGGCTTCGTATTCCAGCCAATCGGCGCCGGAGTCCACGATGCGCCCTTTTTCGGGGGCGTCGGCTTGCCCCAACAACACCAGGCCATCTCCATCTCGATCAATTCCCGTTAGAGGCACGGGGACGCGCACTTTATCGCCCGCGAACACTCGGGCAGTTAAATCTTCTGGGGAGGGCGGTTCTTTGGTTTCTTCATCTGACTCGTGCACTTCAACGGTCAACTGGGCCGAGGTGGTGTTGCCGTTGGAATCGCTAACTGAGAAGACGGCGTGAGTGGTGATGGGTTCTTCCGGCGCCTGGTAGCGCAGCAGGTCACCGGAGACGAAGAGGAGCCCTTCACCGGAAGGCACGTCTTCAGCTAAGTCAGTATCTAGGGTGAGTTGATCACCATCGGGGTCATAAGCGTCTTCCAGGGCGGGGATGGTGACCACGCCTCCGGTGCGCACCGAGACAGTCACATCAGGGACGACGGGTGCGTGCTGTGTTTCGGAGGCTGGGACGGGCAACACCGTCACTTCACCTTCAGCTTCCCCCGCCCCGTTGGAGACGACGTAGCTAAACACCACTGGTTCTTCTAGGGCACGGGTGGCGGTAATTTCTAAGTATTTATGGTCCACCACACCCACGCGCAGCCCGGATTCTTCGGGCACATCTACCGACTGTAGAACCATCACGCCACGCATCGGGTCCACATCGTTTGCCAGTGGCTCAATGGTCACTTCCCCATCAGGGGGCAGCAGCGCGGTGTCCCGAACAGCTCGTGGTCCGCGTTCTTCCTCATCTTTTTCTTCCACGTCAATACGCGCGAGGCCCACGCCCTGCTGTGGCATGTCAACGACCGTGTAGGACACGTAATAGGTTCCCGGTTGCGAGGCAGAAAACGAGAATGTTCCCGCATCTAGATCAGCGTTGACCGTGGTGCCCGATGGTTCTTCCACGTTGGCTAAATCAAGGTCTTCTAGCCGCCCCGATCGCACCGATTTCAGCGGCTCAATCGTGATTTCTTCATCGACGTACGCAGTTTCGTGTAGTGGGTCTACCAGTGGTGGCACTGAATCTTCGGCCTGAATATCAACGTTCAGTTTGCCCTCTACCTGGTCTTGACCATCAGAGATGACGACCCGGACTTCGCTGCGCCCCAAATCATCACCGTCCGCGATATACGTCAATTGGCCGTCGTTGCGGAACCGGACACTGCCCGATGAGGTGGAGTAGGCATCGGAAATGAAGAGGTCATCGCCGTCGGGGTCTGAGAAGTCGGCCAAGATGTTGTAGCGCGCTTCCGCACCCTGCTCAACGTCCAATGTGCCGATCCGCTCTTGCACGGGCGCGGAATTTTCTTCACCATCGCGCATGGTCAAACGCACCGTTGCCGTCGATGGAGTGGAACTGCCGCGGCCGTCAGTAATGGTGTATGTGAAATCTACGCTGCCCTGCGCGTCGGCGGCCGGCGTGAATTGTAAGGCTCGTCCGCCGTGGACGGGTTCTAATTGGCCGAAAGATTCCGGGACGTCATCAAATTCTGAAATGGCGAGGATCCCGCAGTCGGAAGTGGTGTCGTTATCGATCACCGGCAGAATACGGCTACGCCCGGACCGCACCCCAAACTCATCATCATTGGCCTGCGGGTTTGGTGATTCTTCGCTGCATTCCGCACGCAGCGACTCCTCTCCCGGGTCGCCTTCTGTGTCGTCGTCCTGTTCGGGTTCTTCTTCGGGAACAATGTCATCCCAATTGGGTTCTCGAGACTCGACATCTTCCTGAGGGATCCACAACCGTCCACTGCGGACGTCATTCAACACCACAAGGGAACGATTCACGCGAAACACCAGGTCATCACCAGCTGCGACGTCGCTTAACGTGGTTGGTGAGATGTCAGCATCGTCATCACAGTGGACAACATAGTTATCGTTCCCACTCGCCCACGCGGCGTGAAAACACTTTTCCGTTACAACCGGGGCGGCCGGGTTACCTCGCCCGGCCGTGGTGACAGTCTCAAACTCGGTACCAGAGAGGGGAATGGAGATGAGTCGGTCAGGCAGTGCAACCAGCACCTCATCAGCCTCCGGGCCGGGCTGTTGCAACACGGCGTCCTGGGGGCCGATGTCGACTGCTCCGCCGGGAACGAAAATCTGACCGTCACGCATCCCAACAATTTGTTCGCCCACGGCCGTAACTTCATCCCACTCCCCGGAGGCGTCGTGGCCGATCGACCCAGTTTCTTTACTGTCTAATTCTCCGTAGTCATCCACGCGGTGCCGCTGGGTCGAGCCGTCTTCACCGACGGTGAGCAACACCCCCGTGTGGGCCAGTACGCTGCGAGTTCCGGGGGTGAATTCAATGTCGGGGTTAGCTTCGCCGGGTTGCAGACCCGGGAAATCAGAGAAGGGTGTCAGCCACGCCTGGCCATCCCCCGCATTATGGACGGCGACCATCCCGCCAGCCATTTCCACTTCAGATTCCGGGGGCAACGGGATTTGAATATCGGCCGCGACCTCGGCCGTATCTACCACGGCGGCTTCGGTGGGTTCGACCACGATGACGTCGTCACCGTCTTGCAGGACATCAAATTTCCCAGAATTCGCGACCAGGCCCCCGTCTAGTTCATCAATTTGGGTGTTGTAGCGTCCCAGTTTCATTTCTGACTGTGAGGTGATCCACACCGAACCGTCATGAAGTTCCAGTTGCGATAGCGGCACGCCCTCATTGGCGATCGCCAGGGAGGCAAGCAGCATCACGGGAGTGAGCGCGGCAAAAGTTTTTGTGCCGCGTTTAACCCACGTTGTCATTTTGCCCCGTGCCTTCTGCTATGAACACTGAACCGCTGGTTCGTCCGACTGTCTGCGGTCGCTGCGAACGATAGACACCTCTACACAGATTTGTCCATCGTGAGGTGCGTCAAAAACCACGCTTTCCTCATCGACCATCTCGTAGTCGGCGCTGCGCCCTTCTTCCACGACCGCCCATAAATAGGTATCGGAAGTTTGCGGGTCCGGGTTGAGCCACGTTACTTCGATCCGGTCACCCGAGATGCGTTCCACCTCAACATCGCGCGGGGTGGGAACTGCGACTCGGTGTCCGCCCGACGTGGAAGTCGGAGTGATTTCTCCCTGACTTTCGCCCGTGGCACTGATCCCTGCCCACACCACCGTACCGATGAGTAACACCGCGACCGTCAGCAGTGTTGCGATCAACGCGGCAGAACGACTGTTTTCGCTCTCCGCTTCAGGCTCCACTTGGTGACTGGGTGAGTCGACATGCAATAACGGACGCCGGCGCGTCTCTTGGTCTGCCTGTGACACTTCCGCGGGAAGTATGTGGGCGCCGTCCCCGCCCACTACTTCAATGTTGGTGGCGGGAAGCCCCAACTCTCCTTCGACAACTTGCAGAGCCTGAGCTACTTCTAACGCGTTGGTGTACCGCTCACGCGGGTTTTTCGCTAAACCACGTTCCAAAATTAGTTCCAGGTTGACCGGCACGTCACCGCGTCCCGTTGGGGTTACGGGTGCGCGTTCAATCCGCGACATCAACTGAGCCGCCGTGTTTTCTTCCCCCGAGATTTCAAATGGAGAACGCCCCGCCAGCGCCGAGTACAAAGTCGCAATCAAGGAATAGACGTCACTGCGCGGGTCACCGGCAACCGTTTGTGACATGAGTTCTGGAGGCGACCAGGGAATTGACATGCCCACGCTCGAACTCGCCACGTGCCCGATAGTGGAGGCGATCCCAAAGTCTGTGAGGGCGGGCCACCCAAAGTCTGTCGTTAAAACATTGGCTGGCTTTATGTCATAGTGCAAAATCCCCATCCGGTGCGCGGATTCCACCGCCGAAGCCAACCGCACCCCAAGCCGCAGCGTTTCTGCAACAGAAATACTCTCGGTCCGATATCGAGCCCCCAGACCAGGACGAGAACACAGCTCCATAACAAAAAACGGGCGCCCATCACTGGCAACATCCGCGTGATGGATCGTCACAATCGCCGGATGCTGCGACAGTTGAGCCATCAGGTTCGCTTCCATACGGAAACGTTCACGCACGTCATCATTGAGTGCCTGCGGAGTTAAAACCTTGACCGCCACTTCCCGCTCCGGCATCTGCTGCCGGTAAACAAACACGTCAGCGAAACCACCCATGCCCAATAGGCGCACGGGATCGAACCCCGGAATGAGCGGCGGGGCACTGGGCTCTCGACGTCGACTCACGTTTGACGCCCCACCACAAACGTCACGCCCTCACCCAAATCAACAATCGCCCCCGCCTCCACCACCGTGGGCTCACCCGAAGTTAACCGCTGCGCGACAGCACCCGGGCGAGTGAGCAACACACCGTTCGTGGAGTTCAAGTCCGTGACCATAATGTCGTCATCGTTCATCCGCACTTCAGCATGCGTGCGCGAAATATCGTGATTCGGGCTCTCCACCGTCACCAGACGCGGCATCTCATCGTTACGAACCCGCGACACCTGCGGCGCCCGTCCCAACAACACGGGACGATCCAAAGCCACAGCGGTACCCGTTGACAACACAATCTTCGGGACCGTGCGCCGCGCCGCCGTATCAACCATCGGTCCCGGAACGGCGTCCCCCTCCCACGCCGGCAACTGCTGACGCAGCGCCACAACCTCAGAATTCATCACGGTCATACCGTCATGATCCTCAAAACTCGCCGGCTCCGACCCCCCATCATCCTCGTCATCAATCCACAGAGAAGCGAACTCATCGCTTTCCTCCCCCGCATCTGACGCAACATTGACCAGCGAATCTGAGGCAGAGCCCGAATCAGTATCTAAACCAGGAACTAAAGCAGGCTCATCGTCCACCGCACCAGCGGGAGGCGGCGGCACCTCGCCCCACGCCACCGAAACCCCGCCCGCGCGCACCACGCCGGCAGCAAGAGGCAACCTCGAGCCCGACGCCTGCTCCTGCCGCGAACAATCTACGGGATACAGCGAAACCGAGACCGCGTCATCCACAATTTGTTCCAACCACGTAGAAACCGAACGAGCAGAAAACTCGCGCTGCTTACCATCCACGCCCACCAAAACCCGGACCGAGCCGCGCAACATCATGTGCACCTGCTCACCATCAATCTTGGCCAACGCAAAAGACGGCAAGCCCTCAAACCGGCCATCAGTAATGATCACCAAATGCCCCATCAGGTCCTCACCACGACGCATCGAATCCCATAACCGCCGCAACACGCGAGGATCCGTATCAGCCGGAAGAAGCGCCAAACACCCCTCCGCGACAACTACGTTCCAATCGCCCGCCTGATACTCAGGGGTAATCATGAATTCCTCCGCCTCACATTGCGCGGCACCGTCGTCGCTTCTACACCCGCGGGCCAACACCCAACCTGACCATTTGCTGCACCAGCTGCCCCCCGCGATCCAGACTCCGCCACCACATCAACCACAACAGCCGAGACATTATCCCGACCACCAGCCAACACCGCAGCATTAACCAAATCATCGGCCGCCCGCTGCGGATCACGCTGCGTGCGCATCAACTGAGCAATATCGCCGTCAGCAACCTCCGTCGTTAAACCATCGGAACACAATAAAATCCGGTCCGTGAAATCGGTCGGCATCAGCCAGTAATCCGGATCCGGACGCACGTGCGTAGCCAACGCCCGCGTCACCTGATGCCGTTGTGGATGCGACGCTGCCTCAGCATCATCAATCACCCCGGCCTCAAGCAACTCCTGCGCCACAGAATGGTCAACACTGATCTGCTCCAACCGGCCCTCTTGACACCGATAAATTCGCGAATCCCCAATATTGAAAAACAGCCAATACGCCGCCCCATCCTGCTCCACAATCGCGGCGCCCGCCACCGTAGCCCCCGCCCGCGAACCAGAATCAATAGCGGCCCGCAACCGCTGCACAGCGACCTCAAAACGCTGATGAATATCACCGGGCGACACCGTTTCACGGCCACCCAACGCCCCAAAAACCTCCACAATCAACTGACTGGCCACATCGCCAGCCTCATAGCCGCCCATCCCGTCAGCGACGAGAAACACCGGCGGCTGAGCCAAGACAGCATCCTCATTGAGCTGCCTCACCTGACCCTTGTCAGTAGCAACTCCCCACGTGGTGCGCACTGGTATTCCCTCTTCTCCTCGCGCTCGCGGAAGTAGAATACCGCGAAACTACGCGGTGCGGTCGACTAATACTCCAGCAAACGTGGTGAGAGCTTCACGGACATCGCCTTTAGGCAGGTCATCCAATTCACTGATCGCATCATGCGCCCACTGTTGGGCGATCAAACGCGCCTGCTCCAAAGCCGGATGCTCTCGTAAAGCAGCGATCGCCCCTGCTAGCGCTGCCTCATCGTTAAGATCTTGCTCCAGCAGGTGCAAGACATTGCAGGTTTGCTCATCCGCATTACCCGAAGCGCCCGCCGCCCGCACCAACAACACCGGCATGGTCGGCACGTCTTCCTTTAAGTCAGTACCGGGAGTTTTCCCGCTGACATCCTCATCAGAAGACAAATCAATGACGTCGTCAGCCAGTTGGAACGCCACACCAATCTTTTCACCGAAACGCTGCAGAGCGTCTATGTGGCGCTTTTCAGCACCCGCAAAAAGCGCTCCAAAACGGGCGGATGTGGCGATCAAAGATCCAGTCTTATCGGCCAAGACCTGCAGGTAATGCTCAATGGGGTCTTCACCATCACGCGGACCAACCGATTCCCGCAACTGACCCAGGCACAGACGTTCGAAAGTTTCTGCCTGCAACAGAACCGCTTCGGGCCCCAACTGGGCAACGATGCGTGAGGCACGCGCGAAAAGGAGATCTCCCGTAAGGATCGCCACCGAGTTTCCCCACACCTCATGCGCGCTGGGCGCACCTCGCCGCAGCGGCGCCGAGTCCATGACGTCATCGTGATAAAGCGTCGCTAAGTGTGTTAACTCCACGACGCTGGCGGCGTCCACCACCTCAGACGAGACACCATCGCCCAACTGAGAAGCCAACAACGTCAGGAGCGGGCGCAAACGTTTGCCGCCCGCTTCAGCTAGATGACGAGAAGCGTCATCAGCGAGGGCATCGGCTTGTGCGACAGCGGCAAGCAGCCGCTGCTCGACATCTTCTAAATGCCGCTGCAGATCGGCTGCTAGCTCGCTATTGGCAATTGGCAGCGCAAGTGCGCCACTCAGTGATGACTCACTCACGGCAAGAAGGCTGTTGCAGAGTCAGTGATTTGCAGCACGCCGCTGGGTACGACACCCAGGGCGAGGGTGACAATTACTGCCGCACTGACAGCAACCGTCGACAGACCATCGGAGGC
>Ga0079226_10003570_pt1 | contig 11902 bp, 7 predicted proteins | sample Poulit2014_FD_76345 | JGI IMG/M metagenome (GOLD analysis project Ga0079226, IMG submission 76345) | Agricultural soil microbial communities from Georgia to study Nitrogen management - Poultry litter 2014 | ecosystem: Environmental > Terrestrial > Soil > Agricultural land | place: USA: Georgia... | reverse complement strand
CCACGTCGTGGAAGCGTTCTCGGACGATGGTGAAATCGCTGCGAAAATCGCTGCGGAGGTATACGAATCGCATGGACAGATCGTAGGTAAAACTGACCTAGCCAACGCGTTCCGAGTGCTCGCTGGTGAAGCTGCAGCCAACCCACGCACACAGACTCCATACCAGCGAGTCTTCGCCACGGAAACAGGTACTAGCTCCGGCTTAGGAGGTGCTCGATACATCTACACGGGCGATGAAACCGACTCGGTGATTATGGTGACGGAGAATGGGTGGTGTGTTGTTAATGAGCTACCCGATGGAGAGTTTTTTGAACGCAGTAACAAGACCGGCGAGCTTGTTTTCAATACTAATGCTCAGCTACAGGATCTTGAACGTCTTTCGCACTACGTGACTGTAGAGAACAAGGACTTCCGCAGCATCATCGCATGGCTAACCGCGACTTGGGTTCTGACTAACTCGCCGGTTGCGATCCTGACCCTGATCAGCCCACCCGGAAGCGCGAAAACTAGCTCCACTGAGGTTCTCGTGAGCGTCTCGGATCCCCAGACAACGAAACTGTGCAGCATGCCGAAAGATGGCGACGACCTTTACCTGAAAGCATCCAAATCTAGGGTGTTCGCAATTGACAATGTGAGCTCCATCAACCGAGAAATCAGCGACGCCTTGTGTGTGACTGTCACCGGCGGCTCCGCCGATAGACGCACTCTGTATACGACTAGCCAAGTGACCTCGATTCCGGTCCAGAACGCAGTGATCATGAATGGAATTTCGACTGGGTTCACGCGAGCAGATCTCGCATCACGCATGCAGTGCGCCACACTCTATTCCATTGATGCTGACAAGCGTCGAACGGAACGAGAACTAAAGGCCGCTTTTGCTATTGATCGCCCCTTCATCACGGGCGCATTGTTGTGCCTTGTCTCGGAGGTTCTCGGGGCTCTACCGAATGTCCAGCTCCACACGACACATCGTCTCGCGGACATGATGGCACTGTGCCAAGCAGTCGATGAAATCTTGGACTCCCACGGGCTGTTTCTCGACAGTACGAAAGCGCGGATTTCCCTTGAGGAAACTGAGGCAGCACTGGCAGCTGACGCGCTCGAGGAAGACCTTGTTATGAGTGCTCTCACTGAAGCGGTGCGTCAGGATCCAGACAGGTGGATCGGTATCTCAGGCAAGGAGATTCTCGAGATTCTCACCGGACGGTTGTTTAATGCGCCTGAGGCTGTGCGACCACGATCTCCACACATGGTTAGGAGCATCTTGACGGAGAGAAAATCGCAACTCGAGCGTGCGGGGTTCACAGTAGAGATGTACCGCTGCCCTAGTGCCAACGCGCTGCGTTATACAATCAAACCACCAACCGCCGCGAATGCGCAATAGAAGCCTAGTGATCCTTAGCTAGCTAGATGCCGCAACCCCCTGTAGTGTTTTCACTGCAGGGGTAAATCACTGCGTACATGGGCACGGAGTTACGGAGTTCAGGAAACAAAGTTCGTGCACTGTGCACGCTGGCGTACAAGATCTAGCTCATACCTTTGTTTCAATTTTCTTTTTCTGCCCAACTCCGTAACTCCGTAACCCCGCCAATACTCATAACCCGCACGCCATCAGTATCAGTCATCACTACCAACTGAACTTGGTGCATCACGTGACTACCAGACCGTAGTCATTGCTTCACTTCTAGGTGCAATGGCAGTGGGAATATCTACACCGTCCGCATAGTCGTCGGCCTACCCGCAAGTGTGGAGCCACACCACTAGATGCTGTCCCTGTACAACAGATTTTCGGCTACTCAACCCCATTGGTATTTGTCGTCCGAGGTTGTGACGTTTCCCTCATTGTGTGTGGCGTGAAGTGAACTTGTTACTGAGCCACCGTAGTGATCCGAAGTTCGCGGCACAGAGTACAAAGCCACCCCCTGTTGTTGTCCAATGCGGTTAGTCAGACACATGACACAACTCCCCCCGCAATTCTTGTTTCAGGAGTCACTGGACATGGAGATGAGTGACCTGAAAAGAATGTTACAGTCTTGCCAATCATGCTCAGAACCAAGTCACTACATACTGTCTTGGGGAGCGTCAGACATACTCGGAAGACTAGAGACTTGGCCTGCTCAGACTTAGCTACGCGCGATTCTTTGGCACATAGGCTTTCGTGTCGGTTACGATGCTGTCTCCATACAGTGCTGCGCTGTTCACCTTCAGAACCGTTCCCTATTTCCTCCCCTCTAGGCCCCTAAAATTCCAATACCCACAATCCCTACAGGCACCCTCCAGACACACCAGTTGAGATACCCTCAGTCCCCCCTCTAGGCACCCTATGTAGCCGTCATCAACGCTCCCCCGTAGATCAGCCCGGATCAATTCTTCACATACATTTCCACAGTCTTCACCTGCGAAAACAGTGTGTATCACGCGGTGGTGGACGAAAATTGCAATCTCTAATTTTCCTACACATCTCCCTACGGGTCCCCCTGCGGATGCCCTACATGCTCCCCTCCGAGGTGCCTTTCGATGCTCCTACGCACCTCCCCACGCACTTTCCTACAGTCATCCATACGAAGCTCCCTCCACAAAAATCGTTTTTGAGCGTTTGGGCGCCGATACAGATTTCATCCCTGCGTTTTGCTTCAGCGTAGGACTTACTGAAAGTAGAGTAAAGAACGTGCCTAAAATCTTTGACAACCAGAGCCCAGAGACCAAGATGAGTGGAGCTCTCGAGACACTGTTTCCCTCCTACCAACGCCTTGATGTTGCGACTGGTTATTTCGCGCTGAGAGGATGGTCCTCACTTGATCTCCTAGTCCGAGAGCAGTTCGAAGTAGGAGACGTTGAAGGCCCCGTGGCACGTGTCCTAGTAGGCATGATCCTTCCTGCGCAACACGAAAGCATCATCGACAATCTTCAGGCACAGATCACTCCACCAGAAGGCTCTGCAACTTCTCTGCGTGAACGTGCACCAAAGGTTCGCGAAGAACTAAAGGCGCATCTTCGCAAACAACTTGCTAGTGGCATCCCTACGAAAGAAGACCGTGAGACTCTGCAGTCTCTTCGAGAGCTTGTCGAAGTGGGCGCGGTCGAGATGCGGGTTTACACGCGTAAGGCCTTGCACGGCAAGACATATCTGCTTCATCACGCCGACCCAAACATCCCTTCGGCAGGATTTGTAGGTTCCTCGAACTTGACTGGTCCTGGTTTGAATTCGAACTTGGAACTCAATCTTCACACCACTGAACAAGGTTCAACAGAAGAACTTACCGAGTGGTTTGAAGGCCTGTGGAATGACCGTTTCACACTTCCCATCGACGCCGAGTTGTTGGAGGTGATCGATGACTCATGGGCCACTCCGGTGCCACGTTCTCCTTACGACGTTTACCTGAAGGCCTGCTACACAATGTCACAGGATGTACGTGCCGGCTTGGCACAGTATGAGGTCAATGAACTCATCGCCGACACCTTGCTGGACTACCAAACTACAGCAGTGAAAACGCTAGCGCGCAGGATCATGCAACGCCGTGGAACCATGCTTGGCGATGTGGTTGGTTTGGGTAAGACTCTCACGGCGATTGCTGTTGGGTTGATGCTGCGTGACAATCATGGTTTCCAGCCTCTGGTTGTATGTCCGAAGAACCTACAGACGATGTGGGAGCAACATCTGAAGGAATACGATCTTCCTGGTCGAGTTGTACCGTACTCGATGGTGCACGCGGTGCTCCCTACGCTTCCTCGCTATCGCTTTGTCATCGTCGATGAATCACACACCCTACGCAATGAGGGAACACGTACGTACAACGCGGTCCAGACCTACCTTCATGAGAACGAATCACATGTCTTGTTGCTGACTGCAACGCCGTACAACTTGAAGTACGCAGACGTTGCCAACCAGCTCGCTCTATTCCTTGACGAAGACGAGGACCTTGGCCTTACTCCAACCTTCGCGCTACAGAAGAACCCCAACCTTTACGACCGCCTGGAAGCATCCCACTCATCCCTTGCTGCCTTTAGGAAATCTGAGGAGCCTGAAGACTGGAAGCGGCTCATGGGTGAACACCTTGTTCGCCGAACTCGAAGTTTCGTACTTAATACGTACGCGAAGGATGACGAGCAAGGACGCAAGTACCTTGAATTCAAGAACAAAGACGGTTCTGTTTCACGCCGTTTCACCTTCCCGAGTCGCCGTGTCATTCCCATTGATCATGCTTTTGCCGACGACGATGCGGCTACAAAGATGACGAGTGAACGTACACTCGATGCTCTCGCGAATTTAAAGCTCCCTCGATATGATCTCGCAGCCTATTTACACCCCGATGCACCATATCTTGCGAACGGTGACGAGAAGGTTTTCATTGAGGATTCCCAAACCTCTCGCGGCCAAGTGGCAGGCTTTGTTCGAACTAATTTTTACAAGCGATTGAGTTCTTGTGGACACTCTTTCACACTGTCACTACAACGCCATCTCCGACGCAACGAGTTGTTCATTTACGCTATCGAGAACAACCTACCGCTGCCAGCCGGAACACTAGATCCTGCCACGCTTGCCGATGATGCAATTGACCTTGAAGTGATGGTGCAAGACGCTGAGGAAGGAGTTGGTTTCTTCAAGGACATCGCTGGCGATTACGACCAACTTTCAGAGAACTCTCCACGAGGAATTAAGTGGATTAGTCCAAGTATTTTCCGCGACTCTTTGCTTGATGATTTGAACTCCGACGCAGAAGATATCCGGTCGCTGTTAACCTGGTACGGCGCTTGGGACCCGCAGTCTGATTCCAAGGTACTTAAGCTCTTTGAGCTTCTTAATGATCGCCACAATGGTGACAAGGTTCTTATCTTCACGGAGTACAAGGACACCGCAAAGTACCTTGCTCAATCTCTGCGTCAATTCGGGATCTCTCATGTGGGTTGTGCAACGGGTGAAACCGAAGATGCAACAAGCCTTGCAACACGGTTCTCGCCTGAAACAAACCACACAGAAGATGACGATCCAATCTCACCTGAGGAAGAAATCCGGGTACTGATTGCAACAGATGTTTTGTCTGAAGGACAGAACTTGCAACAGTCTCACATCATTGTGAACTACGACCTGCCGTGGGCAATCATCAAACTCATTCAGCGTGCCGGCCGTGTAGACCGAATTGGTCAAAATTCAGACGAGGTTCTGCTGTACACAATGGTGCACGGTCGCGTTGAAGAACAGCTTCAACTTCGTAAGCGAATCCAGGAGCGCCTTGCAGCCAACGCGGCTACGTTCGGCTCCGATGAGAAGTTCTTTGGTACGGATACAGAGACAAAGACCATTTCCGATTTGTATGACGGCAAACTAGAGGACATGTCGACTGGCGAAGATGTGGACGCAAGCTCCCTTGCATTCGAGATCTGGCAGGCTGCAACCAAGGACGATCCGAAGCTACGTCGTCGCATTGAGATCCTTCCTGATCTCATTGACGCAACGCGTCCTCAGCTTCCTGGTGACAAGCGCGGCATTGCCTGTTGTGCCACCACAGACTCCGGCATTGACTCGTTCGCTTGGTATGACGCAGAGAAGGACACTACGTCATTGATGACTGGTCATGAGGCGCTCGCTGCGCTGAAATGTCTTCCCGACACCGAGGCGTTACCGCTTTACGAGAACCACGATGCGGTCGTACAAGAACTCATCACCGGTGTGATCGCGAAGGATCTAAACTCGTCGGGAAGGCTACGTGGTGAGCGTCGAATCCTGTGGAACAGGGTTGGCGAGTCCCTTGAAGCGCACTCGGATCCACGGTTCAGTCCGGCGCTCGACGCGTTGTACGATTCGCCACTCACTACCATTGCGACCAATCAGTTACGCATGATTCGACGCCGTAAGACCACCACAAATATTGACTTGTTGAATCACATCGCCGACCTGTACGAGCAGGGTATCCTTACTACATCCACAACGAAATCTGCTGATGCTGTACGCATCGTTGCTTCCATGGGAGTTGCATAATGACCAATTACTTGTCTCTCGTCGATTCTGGCCGTTTCGAAGAACTCTTTGAGGAACTTGGCTGGGGATTCGTTCCGCGCGGCGTACAGCCTGTGACAGTGGATTTTGAAGGCGGAAGAAGCCTCACTGCTCACCCTGTTGCGGATCAGTCTGGTTTGCGCGTGTGGGTAGTAGAATCAGCCAAGCTGCCTGCACCTACAGAGCAGAGACTTGTTGATGCAGCCGTGAATAAGGTCTCCCAAGTCCGTCTGATCATCTTTACCGATGGCAAGAACCAGTCATGGCGCTGGCCAAGGCGTGGCGCCACAGCAGCAACGAACACGAAGTTGCTGCACCACCATTACGAGGTAGGTAATGAAGAACTGGGTGCGGATCTTGCAAGACGCCTTGAGATGATCGAGCTTCCGATTGGTGAGAAGATCGGCATCCTTGAGATTCAAGAACGTATGGCCACGGCGTTTAATGATGAAGCCGTTAAGCGTTCGCATGAGGCCTCAGGGCACATGCGCGTGATGAATCAACAGCTACTTGACGCAGGCTGCACAACCGAAGCTTCCTCATCGCTACTTGTTCGTTTGCTTTTCCTGTTCTTCGGTGATGACACCAACATGTGGCCAGACGATGCGTTCAAGAAGTGGGTCCTGCATCACACAACAGCCGAGAGTATTCACGAAAAGCTGACAGAGTTATTCGAGGTTCTGTGTGATCCAGAGCTCGATAAGGCACTTGACCGCAAAGGTAGGTACGCCGATACCGAGTACAAGGACTTCCGCCGTATTGACGGAATGTATAAGGAGCGGATTGACCTACCTCCACTGACCGAAGACTTCCGCCAACAGGTCCTGAAAGCATGTGATTTCGACTGGGGCAAGGTCAATCCAGACATTTTCGGTGCCATGTTCCAACAACTCGTAGACCTCGAAGAACTTCGCAAAAATGGTGAGCACTACACCTCTGAAGAAAACATCATGAAAGTCATCGAACCAATGTTCTTGGATGAGTACCGTGCGAAGTTCGAGAACATCTACAACGATCGGAAGAAACTACTTGCCCTTCAAGATGAGCTCGCGACTCTTAAATTCCTTGATCCCGCATGTGGTTGCGGCAACTTCCTCATTCAGGCATATAAACACCTCAGGGGCTTGGAATACGAAATCATCGTCCGCGCTGAGGAACTAGAAGTTGCCGAGATCAATGCAGAATTGGACGAGAAGACTGGACAACGAGATTCAGAACGAAAGCGTGCTCTGCGACAACGTCTCCAAGAAATCGAATCAGGTGGTTTCATCAACTTTGGTGAAGATGCTCTACGAAAATCCAAGCTTTCCATGCGTCAATTCCACGGCATTGAGATTAACGATTGGCCAGCCAAGGTTGCTTCAACTGCGATGCTTCTGGTGGATCATCTGTGCAATCAGGTTTGGGGTCACAGTGTTGTTCGTCTTCCAATTGAAGAAACCCCCGAAGTCAGGTGTGCAAATTCGCTTCGCCTAGATTGGAACGATGTAGTCTCTGAGCCTTCTGGAAAAATATTTATCTTCGGTAACCCTCCTTTCATTGGATATGATGACCGGTCGCCGGAACAGTTCGAAGACCTAACAAATGTCTGGGAGATACAGAAAATTGGTCGCTTAGACTACGTCACGGCCTGGTTTAAGAAGTCCGCTGATTTTCTGAACGAAAAGGTTGGCGAATTTGCATTTGTCGCAACAAGTTCTGTAACTCAAGGTGAGCCGGTCGCCGCAATGTTCACGCCACTTTTGCAGCAACAATGGAAGATCAAGTTCGCGTATCAGAGTTTCGTCTGGGAAGTTAAAGGCATTAAAAACGAAGCAAAGGTGCACTGTGTCATTATCGGCTTTACACAGGAAGAATTGGAGGCTTCTCTCCTTTTTAAGAAGATAAAGAATTCAAAGGAGTTCGAGGTAAAACGAACTTCTCTTGGGATCAACCCATATCTCATTGAAGGTGCTCCACTCATCGTCCGAAAAACTACAAAGTTGGTCTCTCGGGCACTTCCGCCGCTCAAGAATGGTTGTGTCGCTGGAGATACTTCTAAGAAATTCAAGGGGCTGCCAGGTTTGGTAATGAGCCCAGAAGAAGCAGAGAAGCTGATTTCGAAGTCGCCGGATACGTCTCGGTTCATTCGAAGATTTGTAGGTGGCGAAGATTTCCTTAAAGGCAAATTCCGGTACTGCCTCTGGATTGATTCGCAGGATGTGGCTGAGGCCAGACGAATCCCAGAAATTCAAGAGCGGTTAGAAAACGTTGAAACCGTACGAAATGCTTCGACAGAGAAAAGTACGAAGAAACTCGCGGAACAACCTTGGCGGTTTAAGCATATTGCGCAGCCAGAAAGCAAGTACCTCATCATGCCGAGGACGGTGAGCCAAGATCGAGATTATTTTGCGCTAGGTTACCTTTCCCCTGACACAATTGTCAGCAACGGCAGTTTCTGGGCAGTAGATCCAAGTGGTTTAATATTTGCCGTCGGGTCGTCGTCAATGTTTTTGGCTTGGCAGCTGGCTGTCGGAGGAAAACTGAAATCAGATCCGAGGTTCGCCAATACGTTGGTTTGGAATACCTTTCCAATGCCTGATCTACGAGAGGATGAGAAGCAGCGTATATCTGCTCTCGGAAAGGTTATCCTTAACGCCCGTGAGCAGTTCAAGGATGAAACACTTCAATCCCTCTACTCTCGGTCACACATGCCGTTGGAACTCCGAGAGGCACATCGACAATTAGACATGGCTGTTGATGACATTTTTGGTCTGAAAGGTATCCACGAAGTAGAAGAGCGGCAGATTAAGCTATTTTCACTTTATCAAAGCTTAACCAACTTCTGATGTGCTTATGTCGTAACTTTGCGTTGGTAATGACTGTGCAATGGCATCATCGCCATTATCCTTGATAAATACTTAGGTAGCGGTACACTTTGGCCCTCGATATACCCATTTGCTCTGCGATCTTTGACTTAGGTACCCCCACCCTTGCAAGATCGCAGAGCTTCTGGATCTGCCACTCATCCAGCGAGGCGGAAAGCCCCTTATATGAACCACGCTCGCGTGCCTTGGCAATTCCCTGGGACTGACGCTCTCTAATGAGAGATCTTTCGAATTCGGCAACAGCCCCGAGCAAGGCCAGCATCAGATTCGAAACTGCATCTGAATCTTGTGAATAGGATTGCGCTTCCTTGAGAAACTTCACCGTGACACCTCGTTCGGTCAGTTCGTTCACAATCGAGTGGAGATCAGGCAAACTACGCGCGAGCCGATCCATAGAGGTACAAACCAATACGTCACCATCGCGTAGATAAGTAAGCGCAGCGCGTAGCTGCTCACGATCCCTAGTGGTGCCGGAAGTCTTTTCTTGGAAAATTTTCTGGCACCCGACATTGCGTAGTACATCCAGCTGCCGGTCCAAGTTTTGCCCAGCACTGCTAACTCGGGCATAACCAACGATCTGTCCAGCGACGGTTTTATTGTCTGTCTCATTTGAGTCTTGTTTAGTAATATCTGTCACATTACCGGCCATTGGGACCCTATCGAGACGAAAAATGCTGGTCCTGTGCTTGTCTCACATGACTGTACTCAAATTAGTAACAGCTACCTTGCTACTCGAATGCTGTTTCCTTTCCCGAATTAGAATCGGCTACATGAAGCTTTCCACGGTATCGGACTCAGGCAGTCAACTAATCATGAATGCCGGTGAATGGCTTACAACCATCGTTGTGCCATTAGTCTCAGTTACGGCCTTTATCGTTTCTTTAGCAGCACTCTGGATCGCTCGAAAGCAACTAGAAGAGGCCAAGACCGCAAACGGTGGCCGGGGCCTGAGTCTATATGTACGTCCGTTGTCTCGCGAGGATGTATCGCCCGAGGAGGCACTTAACATTGATACTGCGGTGGCAGAGTCTGAGCATGACTACATTCCTTTCCTACTTACTTTCGCGGTGACTGGTCCTGCTAGCTTCTACCAAATCATTCCGTATACGTGGGGCGAGGATGGATTCAATGAGCCCGTCGGTGAACTTGAGCCAATTGCAAAACTTGACTATACGGATGGCACAATCGCAACCGTAGCCCTAATCCAGAAGGAACTCGTCGATTCGATTTGGTTTGGTCTTGCATGGCTGGAACCAAGAGGTGGAGGACTTGCTCCAAGTGCGATTCGCCTAAACCTGAACGACGAGTTCGAAGAATGGCACTGGAGAAACTATCAGCTCTCCAAACTTCCGGGTGTGCGTGAAGGGTACTGGAAGAAGAGAGAGTTTCGTCAAGTAAATGTTGGACCGCTCACTCAACCTAAGGATATGTAGTCGTCAAAAGATGTGGCACGCATTGACTGGGATAGTTCCAGTGAATGGCTTTGATTCGCTTTTGAGAGTAAATCAATCATGATTTCCTACCGCGCAATTCTTGTTTTCAAATTGGAAAATCCTACGGAATTACCGTCATGACATGCGTTTTTATGGCCGGTACGATCGTTCGTATGACAAAGGATACGAACAATGTAAAAGTGGATCTAACAGATCCTTGGGACCGCTTCCAAGCCGAGCCTGGCCGACTTCAGATCATCCGTACTCATGAGATTTGGGATGGTGACATAGTTGCCGATGTCCTAATTTTCTACCGTGATGAGCAGGGATTGGTCACGGTTAATCGTAGCGGGTTGATTGGAGGCGATAAGTGGCATGCAACTGTTGAGGATATGCGCCGCGTGGGGGAAGATAAATTCATCGCCATGATCCGAGGCGATGGACGGGTCGGCCCTCTCACAGGAACAAACTCCAAGGCGAAGTTTTTCCCCGAGGAAGATACAACTGAACCTTCTGAGCTCAAAGGTGAGGTGGTGAATCTGAGTAGACGCGCAGTCAGTTTTCCACAAAATATCTCTCCGATGCCATGAAACAAGCCCGGAGCCAACAGCGGTGGATGGCTTTCGAAACCGCTGACAAAGAGGGAATTGGGAGCGTCGTCTATGTTCCACCTGCTCGTCGAATGCTGGCACAGTTTTACTTCGACGGCCGGCTTAGCCGAGTCCAGCGCCTGATTGAGTTCAAACCAATGGACATGGGACTGGGTATACGAGTAACGACGCAGGACGATGATGACGTCATCCTGCAAGAGCCATTCAAGTCTGCGCTCAATCTGCGACTGATAACATCGCAGGAGGTTGCTGCCGAGTTCTCGTTGATCGAGAAATTTACTGCTAAAATTGGCGACTTGGAGTCAGAACAACGTTATTTGAAGCAGATGTCCGACTCCAAAAAGTAACAAGCGGTTCTACGCAGGGGCGAGAGTGTCACTCACAGCACGCATCAGGGTGGTCACTCTCGCCTCTCTCGCTTTCATGTAGACGTCGAGGATGGTGTCAAGGTCTCGCTGACCCAAAAACTTGCCAATTTCTTTAGGGGTCGCGCCAACTTCAGCAAGCCGAGTGATGCACCAACGCCTGCCACTATGCGGGCCGATCTTTTTACTTACCCCTGTAGCTTCCTTGACGCGCCCTAGGACGCTTCTATACGACGTGTCCATGATCGGCCTACCGGTGTCTGTCGTCGTCAGCAGGCGGACTTCCCTATCGCCCTCTGAAGTCTGCACGGTAGTCGTGGACCTTGGCAGGTGCTTTCGGAAATGTTCTTCAACTAGGTGTGAATGTATCTCAAGAATGGGTACTTGCCTAAAACCTGCTTCGGTCTTAGGCGCTTGAAAATTCATGTAGCAGCCGTAAGGACCAGTCAAGCGTTGCGCGTTTTGCTCTACCTGAACGACGTACCGGGGGCGTAGGGGAACTGGTGTCTCTGGGTCCATACGGATGTGGTGTTGTTCCAGTGCCAAAGCTTCACCGATGCGCAAACCATGGAAGAGAATCAAACTCGTGAGCAACTTCCAGTCATCGCGCATCTCATCCAAAATCTTTTGG
>Ga0079226_10003569_pt1 | contig 11902 bp, 11 predicted proteins | sample Poulit2014_FD_76345 | JGI IMG/M metagenome (GOLD analysis project Ga0079226, IMG submission 76345) | Agricultural soil microbial communities from Georgia to study Nitrogen management - Poultry litter 2014 | ecosystem: Environmental > Terrestrial > Soil > Agricultural land | place: USA: Georgia... | reverse complement strand
TCTGTACAGCTGTTTCAACTGTTTTACTTCAGCGCCTTTCTGATGACTCATATCATCTTCAATCTGTTCACAGATCATCTTGGCCGTTTCAGTATTGTAGACCGCGCCGTCAATCACTTTTTTAATGATGATCATCCTCTCTCGCTTTATTTTAATTAGTACTAACTCTTGATTTAAACTATATATTATAGTTAGTACTAAGTCAATAATTATTTAAAAGTATTATTGATGTGATATAGATGGTTTTTCTCAGATTACCATTCCTGGTATTTGATGATTTTACTCTTTATAATATAAGAAACAGCAATACAATATAGAATTACCACTATACAGTATTGAATGTATACTGGTAACGTGAGTCTTAATTGTCGAGTAGGTGGTGTTAAAATGCTTACAAAAGAAATTAAAAATATAAGTGGAAATTACTATGATTGGTTAAAAAATAACCATCAATTCATTCCTATAGAAGATGACAGTTTGGAACTGTACTCCCCTTTTCTGGATTACTTCGGAGAGGCAATTTCTGTTAATATATCAAAACACGGAGATAAATATTTACTGACGGATTATGGTGAAACACTTTGGAACTTGGAAATTTTCGGAGTGGATTTGACCAGTGATAAGAAATCAAAAAAATATCAGCTTTTTAACAATATAATAACTTTTGATGAGCTTTATTTTGATGAAACAAATAAAGCAATTGAAAAGTTGGCATCCAGATCAGACCTACCTCAATCGATTCATAATTTTGTAAAATCTCTGGCAAATGTAAGCAATTTGGTCATTACAAAGAGGGAAACGACGATAAGCTTATTTAAAGATGAAGTCATGAATTATTTCATCGAAAACCGTGAGAATTTATATCCACATGTATTTCCTGATGTAAGCGTCCAAGGTAAATCCAAGTTAACTCATAAATTTGACTTGACATTCCCTGGTAAACGAACTGAATATATTAAAATCATTAAAAATGTTAATAAGAATAATGCCAAGAATATTTTATTTGACTGGCAAGATGTTCAGGAATACAGGAATCTGGCTTACAACACTGATTCCCGGTTGAATATCATCCATCAGGATTTAGAGTCCATTTCACCATCTGTACTGACCATGATGGAGGAATATGGCGTGGATATATTTTCATTTAATGATAAGGATAAGATTGAGAATAAATTCAGTAAAACTGCATAACTGTATTGAATCGAAAAGGGCTGGGACAAAAGTCCGCTGTCAACTAAAGAAAATGGTGATGCATCTTTTTATCAAGATGCATCACCATTTTTCAGACTGCTCTCACCATATGGGTGAAATTTCGAAAATTCAGCGTCAATAATGCCAATCCTTCTTGCTCTTTCTTATTACTGATCTTCCACGACTCTATTAATTTTAACTACTCACTTATTACTCTGGCCACTCTCTTACAGGCTTATACCCTGAATTTTTTAAGAAGTCCTCAACTGTATCATTGCTTAGGCCTTGAATTGCAATGTTAGACTTCTGAGATTCTATGAACATTTTTGCTGTATATTCAAGAGTTTCTAATGCCATTCTTGCTTCTTTGATACTTGTATCATAAACAATGATTCCATGATTCTCCAGAAACATAATATTTCCATGCTTGGCATTATCTTTTATCGTATTGGCTAAATCAATACTTCCTGGATGATGATAAGGAATTCTCACTATTTTCTCCAGATAATACATCGCTTCTACGAAGTAATTAGATGGCAGATCAACACTACTATTCGCAATCAACGTACTATAGAAAGGTGAAGCATGTAAGATCGCATTTATTTCTGGTCTTTCCTGATAAATCGCATTATGGAAGACATGCTCTTTTGATGGTTTCTTGCCTTCCAATGCTCCTTCGTTATTACATAATGATAAATCCTCTATCTCTAAATCACCTAAATATGTCCCACTTGCAGTAACATAGAATTCATCATCTATATAACGTGCACTGATATTACCTGCAGTCCCCCAGCAAAGGGATTTCTCACTCATAAACCTGCCGACTTGCCTTAACTCTCTTACTAATTCTAATCTTTCCATTTTATCTCTCCTCTATTATATTGCATCAAATATGTCTACCAAAAACGTAGAAACTTCTGGTATGAATGTTATGATGACGATAACGATTAACACAGTTATATAGAAAGGAATCAGAGCTTTCGCAAGCTTATCTATCCTGGTATTGGATATTTTTCCAACTATAAATAAATTTAATCCCATTGGCGGCGTAACCATGCCCAAGGCCAGAGTTATTATCATTACTATCCCGAAATGGACTGGATCCACACCGATTTCTACCGCTACAGGCACCAGTATTGGTGCTAAAATCATAATAGATGCGTTCGTTTCCATAAACATACCTACTAGCAGTAGCAACAATGCTACAAAAAGTAAAAATACTGATGGGTTATCAGATATTGATGTAATTGCTCCAGCAACTTGTTGTGGTATATTCTCTATTGTGAGAATCCAGCTGAATAATCCGGCTGCTCCCAGGATGAACATTATCGAAGCTGTAGTTTCTGTAGCAGAAGTTAAAACTGTCGTTATATTTTTAATATTGATTCCTTTATAGACAAATACACTCACAAAGAAAGAATATACTACTGCAACACCAGCAGCTTCAGTTGCTGTAAATATACCACTGTATATACCACCCAAAATAATAAAAGGCATTATAATCGCAGGTATCGCCTCGACGAAAGATTTTAATAATCCTTTGACAGATGTTTTAGGTTCTGTGATGTATTCTCTTTTTTGAGAAATTATCATCACTGTTATCATCAGACCTACTCCTATAAGTAAGCCTGGTACTAAGGCAGCAACGAATAAATCTCCTATGGACGCACCTGCTGCTACACCATACAAAATCAGTGGTATGCTTGGAGGTAATATTATACCCAATGTACCTGAAATACCTTGAACACCGCTTGCGAACTCTTTGTGATATCCTCTTCTAATCATAGCAGGTATAAGTATAGAACCTAAAGCTGCTGTTGCAGCAACACTGGATCCTGAAATAGCTGCAAAGAATAACGTTGTGACAACGGTTACCAAAGCTAATCCACCTCTGATGTGACCAGTTAAAGCGTTTGCAAAATTAATCAGTTTTTGAGAAATACCCCCGTATTCCATTATTACTCCTGCCAATATGAATAATGGAATCGCCATCAGTGTAAATGAATCCAAAGAAACAAATATTCTTTGTAATACAGCCAATATCGTCATATCTCCTGAAAGCACTATTGCCAAAAGAGATGAAAGCCCAAGGGCAACTGCCACTGGTACTCCGAGAAAGAAGAAGACTAGTAATGAAATAATTAAAATTGCAATCATATAATTTCTTCCTCCTTCTTATTTTCACCTTTTATAAACATTTCGAAAAATACCGCCAGTGCATTTAAAACCATTAAAATTGCTCCTAATGGCATCGCAGCATAAGCCCATGCCATGGAAAACTGCAATGTTGGGGTGACTTGCCCTATAACAAGCATTGTCAGTTCTATACCGCTATAAACTAATACAAGGAAAAACACTGTACTAATAGCCAAATTAATAAAATTCAATCTTTTTTTATTTTTATCATTTACAACCTCAAGTAGAAAATCTATCGCTATATGTCCATTTTTTCTTACGAGTAGAGCTGAACCCAGAAAAACAATATAAATCATTATATATCTGCCGATTTCTTCAGACCAACTGATGGGATAATCAATGATAAATCTTGTTAAAATCTGTATAGCTACTAAGATGACCATTATTGTAAACATTGCAGAAACTGTATATTTTACTATATTATTTAACTTATCCATAAATTTAATATATTTTGCCATGCTATGCCTCCTATTCTTTCATTTCCATGATAGTGTCATATAACTCTCTATCATATTTATCAGCTAAACTTTCATTAGCAGGTTGCACAGCTTCTTCAAAAGGTTCTGTATCAATTTCTATGACCTCTACATTTTCCTCTAACATAGCATCAAGGGCCGCTTCATCTTCTTGCACTACCAATTCATTTTGATATTCAGTTGATTCTTCAGCCGCTTCAATCACTGCATTTGTTTCTTCTTCGGTCAGTCCATCAAATGTTTTATCACTTGCCAATAATTGAACGTATCCGTACACGTGATCGGTCATGATTAAATAATCCTGTACCTCTTGTATTCTTGAATTTGAAGCGAATAATATAGGGTTTTCTTGCCCATCAATTACGCCTGTCTGCAATGATGAATAAACTTCATCAAAACTCATCGGAGTTGGATTTGCTCCGAGTGCCTGCCATCCTTCTATAGATGCTTCGATACTGGGCACCCTTATTTTCATTCCATTTAAATCATCAATATTTTCGACTGGTTTGTTACTTGTCAATTGTCTCGGTCCTCTTGCCCAAAATTCCAAACCATGTACGCCTGTTTCTTCTAAAGTTTCATCTTGAAGATTTTGTCCTTCCGGTCCATATAAAAAATCTTCCAAATGATTCATATCTTCAAATAGGTATGGCAATTCCAATATGGCATAAGGTTCATAGAAGTTAGACATCACTCCTGCCACTAAAGCGAAATCGACACTTCCAATCTGCATTCCTTCCACCAGATCACGGTCAGAACCTAAAGTAGAACTTGGATATATGTCAATTTTTACTGATCCATCTGTTTTCTCATCAACTAATTCAGCAAATTTCTCCGAACCTTTATGCCAAGGATGGGATTCATTTTGAATATGTCCCATTCTTAAAACTTTTGTATCATCTTCAGCCGCACTTGTATTTGCACAACCAGATAAAAAGACGATTAGAAGCGTAGTGATACCCACTAAGTAAATTATTCTATCTTTCATTATTTTCCCCCCTATTTTTAGTCGAATTCAACTAAAACTTTCACTGACTCATCTAGTTTTTTGTCAACAATATTAAAACCTTCTGCAGCATCTTCATAGGAAATTATGTGTGATATTACTTTTTCTACTGGTTCCTCATTCTTCTCTATTATTTTTACAGCCTCTTCTGTATCTGGTCGGTTGTAAGTCATGCAACCAATAATTTCTTTTTCATTCTGCTGAAGATTTTCAATATCAATCTCCTGGTTTGACTGGAACATGGCTACAGTCACAGTTTTCCCACCTTTTCTTAAAAGGGATAGCGATTGATTGACGATACCCGGTACACCGGCAGTGATAAAAACTTTATCGAATGAACCATCTAGTAATTCTTTAGCTTTATTTATCCAATCTGGATCATCTTTTATATTTAAGGTATGAGTAGCACCCATATCCTCAGCGATATCCAGTGAATAATCTAAAACATCTGTAATAAGAGTTTGTTCTACTCCTCTGGATTTCACAGCAGATAAAGTAAGTAAACCGATTGGACCCGCTCCAAGTATTGCGACTTTATCCTCAGGCTGGATGTCTGCTTTAAAAGCAGCATGTACACCTACTGCCAACGGTTCAACCAATACACCTCTGTTGTAAGAAACTGAGTCAGGCAGTTTTATAACCAATGATTCCGGTGCAACAAAATATTCAGCCATGGCTCCCAGCCAGTCTCCAATCCCGGGTGCCAGACGATTATCAGAATAATTTATATTTCCAGTCATTCTTCCTTCACTTTCTCCGGTCCCTAATTGTGGTTCAACCGTGACTCTTTCTCCTACTTCAACTTTATTCACATCAGGACCAATCTTTATCACTTCACCAGCTATTTCATGACCGATTACAACCGGTGGTTTTCTAAATGGATGAAGTCCTTTATAAGTATGTAGGTCGGAACCGCAAATGCCCGCCACATGTACTTTGATTAATACTTCATCTGCTTTAATTTGTGGCACCTCTATATCTTTAACAACAATCTTTTCTGCATCCTCAACATAAACCGCTTTCATTTCTCATGCTCCTTATCTGTATAATATTGATTTTGATTCTTCCAAATGTTTTTCCATTAGTTGAATACTGTCCTCTTTATTGGATTTCAAAGCTTCCAGTATTTCCAAATGTTCTTCATAAAATTTCTTGACTCTCTCAGGATTTTTTCTTAAATGACGTAATGTGATTCTTCTTAAATTGTTTTGTCTATTCAATAAAATGTCTGTGATTTCTTTATTTCCAGCCATTTCACTAATTCTGAGATGAAACATGTGATCATATGTTGTAAAACCTTTGATATCTAATTTATCTGTATGCTTTTTCGTGTTCTCTAGAATTCCCTCTAACTCCTTCACCTGAGAGTCAGTAATTCTCGTATACAAGTTGCGACAATTGAAAGTCTCCAGAGCAATACGTAAATCATACATGTCATTTATTTTTTCAAATGAAAGATCTAAGATGAAAATGCCCTGTTTTGAAGATACTTTCAAAAATCCTTCTGTTTCCAAGCGTGTTAACGCACTTTTTATCGGAGTCTTACTCATTTCCAAATCCTCAATTAAAGTTCTCTCTGATAAAACTTCGCCCGCAACGTACTCTTCATCCAATATCTTTTCCTTGATTTTTTCGTAAGCAACATCTTTTAATAACATATTCCCACCCCTTATCAACTTCCTGAATTGAATACATTTTCATAGTAATCTTCTCCACCTAATTGCCCACTTTTCAATGCCAATTCAATATGATTAAACCTCTCGTTGTTAGAGTACGCTAAACACAGAGGAGCGCCTGGTGCTATAGAAGAAATGACTTCCATTGCATATATACCAAGTTGCGATGTCACATATCCTGATGTGTCACCTCCGGCGATGACGAGTCTTGTGATTGTCGTGTTATCCATAATATATTTTGTCCATTGTCCAAGTCGTTCAGCAATGTAGTTTCCAATGTGGCTGTCGATACCGATTGATCTAAGATGATTTCTTGTTTCCTTGATTGATGGATCATCAGGACCTTTTGATGTGTAAAGTATGACTTTATTATCCTTAGCAATAGTAGCTATAACTTCTTTTAAAAATTCAACCGGAAGTTCATTTTTACCTAAATGCTCTACAGGAACTCTTATAGAAGTGAATCCTTCTTCCTCTGCATTTTGCAGTTGAATGTTCGTCACCTCTGAAACGCTGCCTGAGATTATGAGCATCTTATCCGTAAATTTAGGCTGTAACTGCTGTTCGGGCTGACTTGATCCTTTCTCCACATTAGTTACGTCACCAAGTGCATACTCAATACCCGAGGAGCCGACTGTAAACAGTGATTTCTTTTCAGAAATATTGTTTTTAATCATATTTCCGTAATATGTAACATGTTCTTTTTCTACAGCATCATAGATTACATATTCATTTTCTGGTATATCGTAAGTTTCATATGCGTTATCAATTTTGTGGACTGGATAATTGCTCACGGTATTTGAAGTCTGCTCAGACAAATGTTTAACCAAATCAGATTCATGCATAGGCGTAATTGGATGTTTTGACATAACCGGATGTCTATCCAATCTGAATACATCTTCACCGAATTTCGCAAAATGATTACCGAATACAGTATATCTCCCAAGTGTTGGTGCGCCGACCAGCATAGGTACACTTACCTGATTAAAAATTTCAGCTCCGATATCTGTAGCCAATCCGATACTTCCTATTTCAGGAGAAGAATCAAAAGTCGAACACACTTTATAGTGCACAACTTCGGAATTCATTTCTTTAAAAGATTTAAATATGGGAGTCAGTTCATTTGTCATTTCTTCCTTACTCATAGATCGAGCAGTACCGGCGACACCTATGCAGTCAACCTTTCCAAAAGCACTGACTTCATCAGCATCTGGTGTCTCGAGAAATAAAATAGTCCTCAAGCCATATTGATACAGTGCTTCCATGGCATCTGTCGAACCTGTAAAGTCATCACCATAAAAAGCCATTAATAATCTCTCACTCATTTTAACCCTCCTCGATAGATACAACATAGATTTATGTTGTATCTTTGTTATATATAATATAGAAATCGTTTTCAAAAATCAATACTAAATATATTTTTAAAATTTTCATTTTATATTCATATGAAATTATTGCACTGAAAAAAAAAAAGAACAAAACCCCTTTCAATCGGAGTTTTGTTCTTTATTTCCAAACTATATTAAATTCTTCTTCGACCGTCTGTTCATAAACCAGCGTATAGCGAGACCGAGGCCGATCAGGAGACCGAGCACACCGAATGCCGGATAGACGATGCCGACGAGTTCGACGAATCCGACGAAGCTCAGCATGTAGCCGATCACTGCGGAAACGAGGAGTATCGTGTAATACTTTTTCGTGTATGGTTCGCTGTATCGTTTCAGGAACGGATACATGACGCCGACGCCTGTGTTGTAGATGACAAGCAGCATGACGATTGCAAGCGCCAGCTGTAATATCGGGTGGATATTCTGCGCGAGTACGAGTGTCGGCAATGCGAGGTCGTTGACGATATCCATGTTGGATATGAGTCCCGCGTTGATCATCAGCATGAGTATTGTTATGATGACCCCGCCTAGCAGTCCGCCGCGTGCAGCGGTATTATGATTTGATGAATATGCGCCCATGATGGATAGGAAACTGAATGCGGTCGCCAGTGTGAAACCGGCATACATCGCGCCGTCCAGGAACCACATGCCGCTCGGTGTACGGTCGGGACGAGCAAATTCATTGACCGTGTCCATCGGTACTTGCGGATTAAATATGTTGACCAGTGCAATGATGATGACGACCCCGATCAGGAACGGTGTCACGACCCCGAGTGCCGAAACGATCTTATCGAAGTCGAGCATCAGGGTGATGACGATGAATATCACCATGATCAGCGTTCCGAGCCAGTACGGCACGCCGAAACTTTCATTGAATGCAGACCCTGCGCCCGCGAACATGATGACCGCGATGCCGTACAGGAAGAAAACGAATAAGTAATCGATGATTGTGCCCGACACTTTGCCGAACATCGTAAATATTGGTGCTTTATGTGATTCCGCCTGAATTCTGTAACCAAATTTCGTCGCTTGTCTTCCGATGAATAAAACCATTAAACCTGATACTAATATGCCCAAGTAACTGTATAGGCCGTGGTTTGTAAAGAACTGGAGTATTTCCTGTCCTGTGGAGAACCCTGCCCCAACCACGACGCCGGTATAGGCAAACGCAATTTTCCAAGCTTCTCTGTTCAATTTTCAAAACCCCTTTTAAGAAGATAAGGTTTCATTATACCGATTTTTCTGATTTATGTAAAATTGATAAAAAAAAGACGGCCGGAGCCGCCTTCCCATTATTCTTCCAATAATTTTTGCACGGTGCCGAGCATCACCTGTGCTCCTTTTTCGATGTCTTCGTCAGACGAGAACTCTGCCGGGTTGTGGCTGATGCCGTCCCTGCTCGGAATAAAGATCATGCCGGCGTTCATTCGTCTGGATAATGGGTTCGCATCGTGGTTTGCCCCGCTTGTCATCAATGTATGCGTGACCCCTGCAGCTTCACAGGAAGCCGTGATATACTCCATGATTTTCTCTGACATGTGTGCAGGTTCTTTATCCGGTTTTTCCTTAATTTCCACAGAAAAGTTATCATTCATATATTGTTTGAATTGTTTCTTTATATCATTCAATTGATCCATGTTGTCGCCTCTCAAGTCCACGGAGAACTCGACTTTGCCGGGGATGACATTGGATGAGGATGGAAAGACTTCCAGTTCTCCCACTGTACCCACATTCGGCGGCACGAATGATTTAACGATTTTTTCGAATTCCGTCAGTATTTTTGCAGTATCCATCAGTGCATCATTCCGTTCCTCCATGCCGATTGTGCCCGCATGGCCTGCCACACCGTGCACGGTAATGTTCATGCGGTTCAGGCTTGCGATGGAACTGACGACACCGATATCGAGGTTATTGGTCTCAAGATTCCTGCCCTGCTCGATATGAAGTTCGACGTAATCCGTATAATCTTCGTGGCCGATGGAGTCGTCGACGGTGGCGACGGTTCTGTTCATCGCTGACAGCCTCTCTTCAAAGCCTTCGCTCCTGTCGATCAGATCAGTGAATACACTGCTTCCGATGAGCCCGATCTCTTCAGCCCGGAAAGCGACGACGGTGACCGGTTTTGACAACTCGATATTTTCATCCAGCAGAGTCAGTGCGACTTCGAGTGCTGTGACCACACCGAGTGCTCCGTCGTATTTTCCGCCGTTATTGACCGTATCCAGGTGTGAACCGATCAGTACCCTTTTCCCATCTTCCGGTCCGATGGTCGCGAAACCGTTGCCGAACGCATCCTGGCGCGTCTTTAAATTCAGTTCTTTACACTTATTGATGAACCAGTCATGTGCCTGATCTTCGAGCTCGGAAAATGCGGGTCTCGTCATTCCCTCACCATCAGCGGTGATCAAATTCACCTCGTCGAGGAGGTTCAAAAGCCGTTTAGAATTTATTTTCATTAAAAATTCTCCTTCCCTTGCCGCTACTAAATTGTAATCGTTTTAATTTTGTCAGAATTCATAAGCAACTTTGACAGGTACCTGGCAAGTATGTTTACAATGATACTTGTGTTTCATTTTTCACATTTGATTTCTTCCAATGCATTTTGGTTTCTCAAGCCAATTATAACAAAAATACATACGGAGATGATTTTTTGAGTTCTGATAATAAGGACGCAATTAAAATAGGATTTGCCTACGTGGGCGTCGTGCTTGGTGCGGGGTTCTCAACAGGGCAGGAGATTTTACAGTTTTTCACTAATTTCGGAGTGATGAGCTATGCGGCGGTCATACTGTCGGCTGTCGTCATCATGTTCATCGGCAGACAGGCGGCCAAGCTCGGCAACAGGCTGGATGCCAATTCCCACCTCGGGCCGACAAAACTTTTATTCGGAGAGAAGCTCGGGGCGGTCGTCGATTACGTTCTGGTGTTCTTTTTATACGGCGTAATGATCATCATGCTTGCCGGCGGCGGATCGGCATTCAATGAGAGTTTCGGCGTCCCTGCATGGCTCGGTTCACTGATCATAGCAGTTGCCGTCATCGTCACACTTACGATGGGCTTCAATAAAATTCTCGTCGCACTCGGTTCGGTGACTCCGGCTTTGATCATAATAGTCATGATCATTGCAGCCGTGAATATGACGAATCCGTCGGTTCCGCTTGCGGATGTCGGCCAGTATACCGATATCGACAAAACACCGACGGGCGTATGGTGGCTGGAAGCGATCACTTACAGCGGTATCGTGCTTGCGATGGGATTCAGCATCCTTTCCATCGTCGGCGCACAGTCCAAGATGAAAGTCGCTAAACGCGGCGGCCTGTATGGCGGAATCATTCTGCTTGTACTGATGCTGCTGATGAACGGTGGACTACTATCGCAGATCGATGTGACTTCCGCTGCCGAACTGCCGACATTGGTGCTCGCAACAGAAATCCATCCTTTTCTGGGGCTGGCATTGACGATTGTCATGCTGCTGATCATATATAACACTGCAGTCGGCATGCTGTATCCATTCCTATCGAGATTCTGGACACCATATTCAAGACGATACAAAGTCGCATTGGTAGTCAGCGTCGCCGCAGGATATCTCCTCAGCCTCGTCGGATTCGTCGATCTCGTGAACTTCTTCTACCCTATTCTCGGGTATTTGGGCATTGCGATCGCGGTATTGCTGACAGCACTATGGGTGTGGAGCAAAGTGACCGGCAAGAGAGTCGTGAAACAGAAGTCAACCGTGAAACAGGAATCTTAAAATCGAAGAATGATTTGGGCCACCGGAAATTTGAGGATTTCCGGTGGTTTTTTGTGTGTTTACGTCGTGTTTTGCCCACCTCCCGACATCGTTTCTGCGCCATGTCGGGAGAATGCCACTGCCCCGACATCGTTTCTGCGCCATGTCGGGAGAATGCCGCTGCCCCGACATCGTTTTTGCGCCATGTCGGGAGAACGCCCCTGCCCCGACATCGTTTC
>Ga0079226_10003567_pt1 | contig 11905 bp, 12 predicted proteins | sample Poulit2014_FD_76345 | JGI IMG/M metagenome (GOLD analysis project Ga0079226, IMG submission 76345) | Agricultural soil microbial communities from Georgia to study Nitrogen management - Poultry litter 2014 | ecosystem: Environmental > Terrestrial > Soil > Agricultural land | place: USA: Georgia... | reverse complement strand
TCTACTTCGCCGCCAAAGTCGGCGTGCCCTGGGGTGTCAACGATATTAATACGGTAGTCGTTCCACTTAATGGCGGTGTTTTTAGCTAAGATGGTGATGCCGCGCTCTTTTTCGATGTCGCCGGAATCCATGACTCGATCGCCATGATCAATGCGCTCGTCGAGGGTGCCGGAATGTTGTAAGAGTTTGTCCACGATGGTGGTTTTACCATGGTCAACGTGGGCAATAATGGCAATGTTACGTAATTTACTGATACTTGAAGCCATGAAGTGTTTTTCGCCTAGTAAATAAAGGTATACGGGTGCCCGTATACAGGGGAAAGGAATGACCAGCCGAATGGCTGATGTTGAACCGGTGCCTATAATACACTTTTTTGGTTGGTTTGTACGTATTTACGTTGAGTATGGTGTATAAACACAGCTGTTTTGTAACACCAAGTAGCGATAAACTAGCGCACAATAAGAAAGATTAAAGATGGTTTTACGTATGGATGCCCTTTTTCGTGTGCAATTCCATTAGAATAGCTAACGAATTTTCAAACATAATATGCTGCGCTGTGAGGCGGGCATAACGAGGAGGGTGTTTTGCGTAAACTGCTTATTGCCATATTCGGCAGCTTGTGTTTATTGAGTGGAGGAGCCGCAGTGGCTGCTGACAACATACACAGTAAAGTTATTTATGGCTTGCACGAAAAAGCCAGTTTCCCAGAACTAAACCTAACGCTCGAGGCAAAGCTAGATACTGGTGCTAAGAGCGCTTCGCTGAGCGCGTACGATATTGAAACCTTTGAGAAAAATGATGAAGAGTGGGTGCGCTTTAAATTAGGTGCAGAGCACGAAGAAGGGCGCGAAGTAGAATTGCCCATTGATAACACCGTGCTTATTCGCATGCGCAAAGAAGAGCAAGATGAGGAAGATGGCAGCACAGCCCAGCGTCGTTTTGTGGTGAAGCTAACCGTGTGCATTGGTGAACGAGCTGTACCGATGCGCGTGAACTTAGCCGACCGCCGCCACTTTAATTACCCTTTGTTGGTGGGGTCTGAAGGCTTGCGTGCTTTGCGCGCATTGGTGGATTCTGCTGAAGAGTTTTCCGCCGGTGAGCCTCGATGCGACGATGTTGCTGTTGCAACAGAATAATAGTTTTTTGTGCTAGTCAGCACTTTACTGAGTAGTAGGTAGCTAAATGCGTGGTGTAAAACTGCATGCAATGATTCTGGCGCTGGTTCTTATTTTAATTGGGGGCAGCGCTACCCTTTATCAAATATTCGTATTGAAAGTGCCCGTGGCAGAAGATGAAACAGATGCTGTGTGGGTGCTTGATGCGCGGGTGCAATTTAATGCCAACCAAGGCACGCCGGTAAAGGTAAGAATGTTTGTGCCACCACGTAATAACAGCTTCCTCACATTGAATGAAAGCTTTATTTCGCCTAATTACGGTGCCAACGTGCAAGAGGTGGATGGCAACCGGCAAGTGACGTGGTCGGTGCGCCAAGCTTCTGGCGAGCAAACTATTTATTATCGCCAGTCTTTGTCGCAGCGCTTTGGGGTAACTAATGTGGAAGAGGCTGGGCAAACTTTCCGGCCTCGGCCGGCCCTAGAGGGCGTGGAGAAAGCAGCCGCTAATGCGCTGTTGGAGCCGATCCGCCAACATTCCGCCGATGTGGAAACTTTTATTACTGAAATGGTGCGTCGCTTAAATAATAAAGATGACGACAACGTAGCGTTGCTTTTAGGGGGCGATGTTAGCCCAGAAAACAGGGCTAAAGTGATTGAAACGCTGCTGTCGGTGGCGCATATACCTTCTGAGCACGTGCATACATTACGGCTTAGCACCTCGCAAAAACAAACCCCTGAACTATGGCTGCGTAGCTACAACGGCAAACGTTGGATTTATTTTAACCCCGTTACGGGGAAACAAGGCTTACCTTCAGACCGAGTGGTGTGGTGGTTTGGCAGTGAGCCCGTGGCAGCGGTGGAAGGTGGTAGCAAACCGCAAGTGAGCTTTAGTGTGGCTAAGACAGAAGTGAATGCTATCCGCATGGCGCAAACTAACCCGCAGGCACGAGAGCGTGCGCTGCTAGGCGCCTCCTTGTATGAGCTGCCCATTGCCACACAGGAATCCTACCGTGTGATGCTGATGATTCCAGCGGGGGTGTTGTTAATTCTGCTATTGCGCAACTTAGTGGGCTTACAAACTTTGGGAACCTTTACGCCTGTGCTGATAGCGCTAGCCTTCCGTGAAACTGAGCTTGTATCGGGTATTGTGATGTTTACGGTTATCACAGCCATCGGTTTGTCGTTGCGTTCTTATTTAGAGCATTTGCGTTTGCAGCTTTTCTCGCGGCTCTCGGTGGTGCTCACCTTTGTTATTCTTCTCATGGCCTTCATTAGTGTGGTGGGCTACAAACTAGGTATTGAGCGCGGGCTTTCCATTGCTCTGTTCCCCATGGTGATTCTAACCATGGTTATTGAACGTTTATCCATCGTGTGGGAAGAACGCGGCCCAGGCCAAGTAATGAAAACGGCCTTAGCCACGCTCATTGCAGCTACTTTTGCTCACCTGTTGATGAGCCAAGCGGCTTTGTCGTATTTCTTCTTTACGTTCCCCGGCGTGTTGCTCGTTATGGTGGGCATCATGTTGCTCATGGGGCACTACCGTGGTTACCGCTTGAGCGAATTAATTCGTTTCCGAGCGTTGGCTGAAAAGGGAAGCTAACCATGTGGAAGGTGTGGAAGCAGCTTAAAAAACGTGGAGTGATGGGCATTAATTCCCGTAATGGCGGTTATGTGATGCGCTATAATCGCCGCCATTTGTACCCATTAGTGGATGACAAAGTGCTGACTAAAGAGAAAGCACTTGAAGTGGGTATTCGTGTGCCAGAACAATACGCAGTGATTGAAACGGAGCAGCAAATTAAGCGTTTTAGCCAATTGCTTCGTGGGCGTTCTGATTTTGTGATTAAGCCTGCAGAAGGCGCAGGCGGTGATGGCATCTTGGTGATCACCGATCGGTTTGAAGGCATGTATCGCACGGCGGGTGGAAAGCTGTTAACCGAAGGCGATATTGAGCACCATCTATCGGGCATTATTTCAGGAATTTACTCTCTTGGTGGCTACCGTGATAAAGCCTTAGTGGAATACAGAGTGACACCCGACGAGGTGTTTGCGGCTATTAGTTATGAAGGGGTGCCCGATATACGCTTGATAGTGTTGCGGGGGTATCCTGTGATGGCCATGTTACGGCTGCCCACTAGGCAGTCGCAAGGTAAAGCCAACCTTCACCAAGGCGCTATTGGTGTAGGCGTAGATTTGGCCACGGGCATCACCATTAGTGGCACCTGGCACAACCGTATTATTCATCGCCACCCCGATACCACCAACCCTGTGGCAGGAGTGCAATTGCCTGATTGGGACGATTTCATGCGTTTGGCCAGTGGCTGCTATGAGCTTACTGGGCTTGGTTACATCGGCGTGGATTTAGTGCTTGATAAAGACGAGGGCGCCATGATGTTAGAAATTAATGCACGCCCTGGTTTGAACATTCAAATTGCCAACGACGATGGTTTAGAGCGTCGCTGCCGAGTAGTGGAAAAGCACCTTGCCCAACGCGAGCAGGCTAAGCAGCCATTTGAAAGTGTGGCCGACAGGGTGCGCTTCAGCCAGCAGCATTTTGGCTCACACTTGCTCGATGAAGTGGTGTCTTAAACGGGTGCAATGCCAACGCAAGAGCGTTTTATAGCCCATGGCACCCTTAATGTTTGTTCTTTATGGCGAAGGCTTAGCTAGGGGCTTGCTCGCCTTTCTGTTATACTCCTCCCGATTTTATCCGCAGCAAATTGTACCGGGGCTTTGAGCCTCAAGATGAGAAAATTTATGTCGCAAACTCAACTTTCCACCACCGAAAAACCGTTTAAGCGCAAAGCCTTAGCGTTAGTGTCTGGTGGGTTAGATTCCATGCTAGCCGTGCGCGTTATTCAAGAGCAAGGCATCGAAGTGGAAGGCGTTAACTTCTATACCGGTTTTTGTGTAGAGGGCCATACGCAAGCCATTCGTGAGCGCGATAAAAACAAAAACAAACGAAACGATGCCCTTTGGGTGGCAGAGCAGTTAGGTATCAAGCTGCATATCGTTGATATTTCAGAAGAATATAAAGATGTGGTGCTGAACCCGAAGCATGGTTATGGCGCCCATTTAAACCCTTGCCTCGACTGCAAAATTTTCATGGTAAACCAAGCCACGTTGATGCTAAGCAAAGCACGTGAGTTTGCAGGTGACGAAGGGTTTGATTTTATTATTACCGGCGAAGTTATCGGGCAGCGCCCCAAATCGCAGCTAAAGTGGACCATGCCAGTGATTGCGCGTGAATCTGGCGCTGACGACCGCCTATTGCGCCCCCTCAGCGCCTTAAACCTAGATCCCACCTTGCCAGAGCGTGAGGGCTGGGTGAACCGCGAGGAGTTGTATGGCTTTAGTGGCCGCAACCGTAAACCGCAATTAGAGTTAGCGGAAAAGTTTGGGTTAACTGATTTTGCTCAGCCAGCCGGTGGTTGCTGTTTCTTAACTCATGAAGTGTACTCCAATAAATTGGCCGATTTATGGCAAGCTCAAAACAAGCGTGATTACGAACTCGACGACATCATGTTGCTTAAAGTGGGCCGCCATATTCGTCCTAAACCACACTTTAAAATGATTGTTAGCCGTGAGGAAGGCGAGGGTAATTTCTTGCAAGGATACCGTTACCAATATCCTAGTATAGAAATCGTTAGCCATCGTGGTCCGTTAACACTCATTGATGGTGATGTGTCTAATGAAGAGGATTTAACTTTGGCGGCATCCATTGCCGCGCGGTTCTCGCAAGGACGCAGCGCTGAAGAAGTGGTGGTGGCATTCCGCGAGCCCAATGGCGTAACGCGTGAAATTACGGTGAAGCCTATGCGCCCTGACCAAATAGATCCTATGTGGCACGTGGGCGAGCACAGGCCGAACCTTCCTCCTGCACCTAAACAACAAGAGGAAGCTTAAACGTGGAAGAATTAGATGTGCGCCGTTTATTGTGCCCCATGCCGGTTATTCGCACCCAAAACAAAGTGAAAGACATGGCCACAGGGGCTGAGCTGCTAGTGACGGGCACAGACCCAGGCATGCTCAGTGATATACCCGCTTGGTGCCGCATTAATGGCCATGAAGTGGTGGCGATGCACGAAGGTAAAGGTGAATACCAAGTGCATTTACGTGTGCAGCATTCGTAACATAAGTTATACCAATACAACAAAAGCGCTCTGGGAGGGCGTGCAATTATGCCTGGTAAAACGCTGAAATTAATTAAAGAAACAGATGCCAAATGGGTAGACCTTCGCTTCACAGACAGCCGCGGTAAAGAGCAGCATGTTAGCTTTCCTGTTTCACAGGTAGACGAAGAGTTTTTCACTGAAGGGCGTATGTTTGATGGCTCTTCTTTTGCAGCGTGGAAGGGCGTAAATGAATCAGACATGATGCTGATGCCTGATGATGATTCCGCTGTGCTAGATCCTTTCACGGATGCGGTGACTGTTAATGTGCGCTGCAACATTGTGGACCCTGTCACCATGCAAGGCTACGACCGCGACCCACGCACTATTGCACAGCGCGCAGAAGAATATTTGCGTGCCACAGGCATTGCCGATGAAGCTCTGTTTGGGCCGGAACCTGAGTTTTTTGTGTTTGACGGTGTGCGCTGGCGCAATGAGATGCACAGCACTTTGTACCAAATTTACTCGGACGAAGGCGCCTGGATGAACGGTGCTAAATATGAGGGTACCAACACTGGCCACCGTCCTGGTGTGAGTGGTGGTTATTTCCCTGTGCCGCCAGTAGATAGCTTGCATGATTTACGTGCCGCCATGTGTATGTCGTTAGAAAGCATGGGCCTAGAAGTGGAAACGCATCACCACGAAGTGGGTACAGCAGGGCAGTGTGAAATTGGTGTTGGCCCCGCCACGCTCACGCGCAAAGCGGATGAAGTTCAGATTTTAAAATACTGTGTGCATAACGTGGCGCATGCTTACGGTAAAACGGCTACGTTTATGCCTAAGCCGTTAGTGGGCGACAGTGGCTCTGGCTTACACGTGCATCAGTCGTTACAAAAAGATGGCCGCAACTTGTTTGTGGGCGACCTTTACGGTGGCTTGAGTGAGACGGCTCTGTATTACATTGGTGGCTTGATTCATCATGCGAAAGCCCTTAGTGCACTCACGAACCCTAGCACCAACTCTTACAAACGTTTGGTGCCTGGTTTTGAGGCGCCTGTGAAGCTGGCTTATTCAGCGCGTAACCGCTCTGCTGCGATTCGTATTCCTTATGCTACGAGCCCCAAAGGCCGCCGCATTGAGGCGCGTTTCCCAGATTCCACCTCAAACCCTTATTTGTGCTTTGCAGCCATGTTGATGGCGGGCCTTGATGGTATCCAAAACAAGATCCACCCTGGCGAAGCGATGGATAAAGATTTGTACGGTTTGCCCCCAGAGGAAGCGCAGCAGGTGCCAACGTTGGCTAGCTCTTTAGAGGAAGCCATTTCTGCGTTGCAGCAAGATCACGAGTTCCTCTTAAAGGGTAATGTGTTCACGGACGATTGCTTGCAAGCCTACATTTCGCTGTTGCAACAAGATGTAGACCGTTTGAAAGTGGCGCCGCACCCGCTAGAGTTTGATATGTACTATTCCTTATAACTAAAGGCGTTAGAGCTGTGAAAGTATTGTTACAGCGAGTATCCGCCGCGCATGTGGAAGTAAACGAAGAGACCATCGGCCAAATTGGCCATGGTCTCTTGTTGTTAGTGGGCATTTGTAAAGGTGATACGCCTGCTACGGTGGAAAAACTCGCGCAGAAAGTATTGGGTTACCGTGTTTTTGAAGATGAGCAGGGCAAGATGAACCTTAATGTTCAGCAAGCCGGTGGCGGGTTGTTGATCGTATCGCAATTTACTTTGTCGGCAGATACGGACAAAGGGTTGCGGCCCAGTTTTTCATCCAGTGCCCCACCTGCAGAAGCACAACGGCTATATGAGTACTTCGTGCAATGCTGCACCGCGGCAGGGGTGCCGGTGGCCACTGGGCAGTTTGGCGCGGACATGCAAGTACATTTAGTGAACGACGGGCCGGTGACATTCCTGCTAGAAGCCAATTAGATGTTTACATCTAGCTCTAAGCGCTTTATTTTGATGAGAGGTGCTTGCTCTTAGGCAGCACTACTCTGAACGATTGAGAAAAGCTTTGCGACTGTAAAAAGGAAAATAACATGAAAAGAATAATGTTAGCGGGTGCTTTATTAGGTGCTTCAATGACAGCTTCTGCGGTGGCGCCAGGTGGGCCAAACTGTGGTTGGGGAAACATGGTTTTTGAAGGTAAAAGTGGGCTACCAGTTCATCTTTTAGCGACAATTGTAAACGGTACTTCAGGTAACGCTACGTTTGGTATGACTTCAGGCACCAACGGCTGTAGCACTAATGGCGCACTAACCTACGGCGGCAAAAGCTTACTAGGTATGAATGGTGTGCTTGAAGAAGTGGCCCATGATGTAGCGATGGGTGAAGGTGAAGCGTTAACTGCTTTATCAGTAGCAATGGGTGTTTCTGTAGAAGATAGAAGCCACTTTAATAATGTATTGCATGAACAGTTTGCGTTCATCTTCCCTTCTGAAGATGCAACGGCTGAAGAAGTACACGCAAACATTCTTGCAGTGATGCAAGCAGACGAAAAGTTAGCGAAATACTCAGCGTAATTTAATTATAGCGCAACAGCCCTGCCGGTTATCACTATCGGTGGGGCGTTTTTTTTGCCGAAAAGAGTCAATAAATAATGAAGTGGTGGAAGGTTTCCCGTTGGTGTGTAGTGCTGTTTTGCCTAGCTACTAGCGCCTTCGCAAATAATGATTGGGTAGGGCCGCCCACCGAGGTGCTCGCAAATTCTGAACGTTGGCGGGCGCTATTACACTGGAACACAGGCACCACTTTGCATAGCCGCAACAAAAGCTATGTTAAAGACGAACAATTCTTCCTTTCCCCGCGCGGCAGCACAGATGCTCTCGCTGAGCTTGAAGCCACTCTCATAGCATTAAAGCCACCAGGCAGCCCTGAGCGCTGTCGTTTCCCTGCACGTTATCGATTCCTCGCAGAAGCTTTTCAGCAGCCATTAGAAGGGGCTTTTGACCATTGCGACGAGTACCAAGAATGGCGCGAGCAGGTGCCAGATGGGCGTGTGGTGTTGGTGTTTCCAGCCACTTATTTAAACAGCCCATCCTCCATGTTCGGGCACACGTTACTGCGCTTAGATAGCAAAAACGAAGAAGAGGGTGTTTGGCTATCGTGGGCGGTTAATTTTGGCGCAGTGGTGGATGATTCGGAAGGCTCAATGCTTTATATCTACCGTGGATTGGCGGGTGGCTACAACGGTTACTTCTCCATGGTGCCCTACCACACCAAAATTCAAGATTACGCCCATATTGAAAACCGCGATATGTGGGAATATGCGCTGGCGCTTACCGAAGAAGAGCGTGCGTGGTTAATTGAACATCTGTGGGAGCTAAAAGATGTTCGCTTTGATTATTTTTTCCTAGACGAAAACTGCTCCCTGCGTTTGTTGGAGCTGATTAATTTAGCCCATCCGGGCACGCATCTTCTTGATGGCTTTAGGCTGACAGAAATACCGGTGAATACGGTGCGCACGGTAGAACAAGCGGGGCTTATTGCTAGCCGCACTTATCGCCCCTCAAAAGCGGTGGAGTTGCAAATGGCCGAGAAGGCGCTGAGCGGTGCTGAGCGGCGCTTGGCGATTAAGTTAGCCAAAGATTTAACCGTGGCAGAGCAAGAGGCTTTTGCCTCCGCTTCTAGTGCTGCGCAACAGCGCATTGTGAATGGCGCCTACCAGTGGTTGCGCTTTCAACAGCAGGGTAAAACCCGCGATGCAGACAGCGCAAGGCGCAGCATGGCGCTGTTACGTATGCTCAACAAATATCCTAAGCAAGCCAAAATAGAACCGGTTGTACCTGAGCGTCCAGAAATGGGGCATGCCACAAAAATGCTTGCACTTACCGGAGGTGAGCGAGAGAGCATGGCTTATGGGCAGCTTGAATATCGCCTCACTTATCACGACTGGTTTGACCCACCAGCAGGTTTTTTGCCAGGAGCGCATATTGAAGCGCTGCAAATGAAATGGCGCTATCAAGAGCAAGATAAGTGGCGCCTGCAGCAATTGGATGTGGTGGACATACGTTCCTTGTCGCCACGTAGCACCTTTGTGAAGCCCATGTCGTGGTATGTGCGCGGCGGCTTGGAACGCACAGCAGTAGTGGAAGATTATCGCCTAGCGAGCTACTTAGAGGGCGGGCCTGGTTTGGCGTGGCAATGGGGCAGTGTGCGGCCTTACTTGTATGCAAAAGGGCGTATAGAACACCATGGTGCGCACCAGCAATATGTTGAACCTGGCGCGGGCTTAGTAGCAGGGGCGCTGTGGCATGCGCCTAAACAAATAGTGATGGGTGTGAGGGCTGATAGTACTTATTTTCTGCGTGATACGGTACGGCACCACATACGCTTCACCGCTAATTTGCCCTTGAATAGGCAGCATGCTTTGCGTTTAGAGGTGGGCCATGAGGCGTGGCGCCGCCACGGTGACACTGAGGCACAGATATCATGGCGTTACTATTTCGATTAACCTTCATTGCACTGTTATTAGGATTAGCGGGCTGTTCTAGCTCGAGTTTGTACTTCCTGCCTTATTCTAATTGGGTGCAGACACCCTATCAGCAGGCGTTAAGCTATGAAGACGTGGTGCTCGTGCATCGTAATGGCCTGCGCCTGCATGGTTGGTGGTTGCCCGCCGAACAGGACGAGCCTTTAGGCACGGTGTATTTTTTGCATGGTAATGCTGAAAATATCAGTACGCATCTTATGGCGGTAGCATGGTTGCCTAGCCGAGGTTACAACGTGTTTCTTTTAGACTACCGTGGCTATGGTTACTCAGAAGGCAAGCCTTCTTTGCCAGCTGTGTTTAACGATATACAGCTTGGCCTAAATTGGCTGCAACATAGTGGCCGTAGCACACCGCCTTTAATTGTTTATGGGCAAAGCCTGGGAGCCGCCATGAGCGCTTACGTGTTGGCGCAAGAATATAATAAGAGCGCCTATCAGTGTGCGGTGTTAGAAGCGAGCTTTACAGATTATCGTGAAATTGCCGCGCACATTATGGGGCAAACGTGGCTGCGAGTGTTAAAACCCGCTGTGTTGCCAATGCTGCCAAACAAGTGGGCACCAGAACAACAAGTGGCACATATTGATGCTCCATTGTTAATTATCCATAGCGAAAAAGACGAAATTATACCCTATGAGCAGGGAGAGCGATTGTTTCGCGCAGCTTCCGACCCCAAGGCATTGCTAACCTTACAAACCCCTCATATCGGCGGCAGCTTTTCCGCGGAAAAACAAGAAGCGATATTAACGTTTTGGCAAGAGCAGTGTTACGCGGCTAAATAAGCCATGAGCGTTTAGGTTTTTACTTTTAATTTCACTTGTCGGCAGAGATTCCTTTTTACTCCGTGTACTGTTGTGGGCGCAAGTTGGCCTGCAATTTTATGTTTTCGAATAACATTTTGTGTGGAGTAAAAAATGCCTAAATCGTTAATGAAACGTGCCTTAGCCACTGTGCTCGGTGCGTTGTTGGTGTTTGAGTTATCGGGCTGCGGTACAGTTATTTACCCAGAACGTCGCGGCCAAACGGGCGGCAAAATAGACCCAATGGTGGTGGTTATGGACGGTATCGGGCTGCTCTTTTGGGTGGTGCCGGGCTTAATAGCGTTTGGCGTAGATTTTGCCACCGGTGCAATTTATTCCCCCTCGGGGCATGCCTCGGTAGCACCTGAAAAGCTAGAGCCGGCTGTGAATGCTGCGGGTGAAGTAGATACAGTGAAGCTGCAAGAGATTATTCAGCAAGAAACGGGGCAGGCGTTGCCGTTTGATCACCCCGCTGCCGAGCAGCAAGGTATGTCGTTGGAGCTGTTAAGCCAACTACAAATGACGTCAAGCGCATAAGTAATTAAGCAGGGCCGTTAATGGCGCACTTGGAGCACATTAACGGCTTTTTTTATGCGTTCTCTGCTTGGGTTTCTTTGGGGCTTATCCATCTGGAGCAAAGTAAGCCTACCTCAAACAAGGCCCACATGGGCAGAGCTAGCAGGGTTTGTGAGAAAACATCGGGTGGGGTTAAAAACATGCCCGCAACGAAGCAACCCAAAATAATATAAGGGCGTTTAGCACTGAGAGAGGCTGTGGTGGTAGCGCCGCTCCACACCATTAGAATAATGGCAATAGGCAGCTCAAAAGCCACGCCAAACGCTAAAAAAAGCTTCATGACGAAATCGAGGTAACTGCTAATATCTGTGGCCACCGCCACACCCTCTGGTGCCACAGAGGTGAAGAAGGCAAAAATAAGCGGGAACACTGCAAAATAGGCGAACGCAGTGCCCAGGTAGAAAAGGACTATGCTGCTTGTGAGTAAAGGCACAGCAAGGCGCTTTTCTTGCCGATATAACCCCGGCGCAATGAAGGCCCAGGCTTGATGCAAAATATACGGTACCGCTATAAAAATACTCACATAAAGGGTGAGCTTAAAAGGTACTAAAAAAGGCGAAGCCACTTCGGTGGCGATCATAGTAGAGCCTGCAGGCATGGCTTCTACCAAGGGCTTGGCGATAAAGGTGTATAAATCCCGCGAGAAGTAAAACAGGCACAGGAACAACACCCCAACCACTATTAATGTGCGCAGTATACGGCTGCGTAGTTCTAATAAATGGGTAATAAGGGTTTGAGGATGCTCTGTGGTGACACGCTCGTTCATTTACTGCTTTTCCTGCTCGTCAGCGCTGTTTTCCTTAGGGGA
>Ga0079226_10003566_pt1 | contig 11905 bp, 12 predicted proteins | sample Poulit2014_FD_76345 | JGI IMG/M metagenome (GOLD analysis project Ga0079226, IMG submission 76345) | Agricultural soil microbial communities from Georgia to study Nitrogen management - Poultry litter 2014 | ecosystem: Environmental > Terrestrial > Soil > Agricultural land | place: USA: Georgia... | reverse complement strand
TCTGATAGTTTTTTAAAGAACAATGTCGCGCTTTCGCGACAAGGTCGCCTATACTACTTATCTCGACCTTTATTGTCAACAAGATTTTTTCAAGTTTTTCACTCTCTTGGATACTCACCGATACTGCTTAACCGGCGTTACTCCTCTCTCGTTGCGTGAGGCGGCATTATAGGGATTTTTTTATGCCTTGCAACTGTTTTTATGACGAATATCACACTTTTTTATTTAACTGCCTAGAATTTCTGCAAAATGTATTGTTTTACATCAATTTTCTTTTTAATCTGTACTTTTTACCACTATGGAGATCACTATGGACTTAACTCAATTTATCGGTTTTGGTGTAGCCGGTAACTTCGCTGGACATTTAGAACAAGCCGGTGAAGCAAAAGATTTTGAACAGGTCGTAACAAAAGAAGCTTCTCAACCAAAAGCTATTTTCCCTTTTTATGTGCCTAATGCTGATAATTTTTTAGCAACTTTTCCGCTTTCATCCTCAACCATTCAAGCCCCTGTTGGAGCAGATAATTTACAAATAGAGCCGGAAGTTGCCGTGCTATTTAATATTAGTTATGACAGTAACAAAAAAGTCATCGCTTTATCACCTTTTGCGTTTGCAGCTTATAATGATTGCTCTATCCGCAAACCTAATGCCAAGAAAATTTGTGAGAAAAAGAATTGGGGAAGTGCTTCAAAAGGTATTTCTAGCCGCTTTTTAGATGTTGATTCTTTGGATAAAGGCGAAAAACTCGATCATTATCGCATTGCCTGCTTTCACAAAAGAAATGATGTTTTAACTGCATACGGCATAGATAGCCCTATATCCGGCTATAATTATTTCAATCAAAAATTAGTAGATTGGCTCATTGACAGAATGAATAATCAGCCTGATCAAGGCCCGATGAATGACATTCCCGAATTATTGAAACAGGCAAATTATCCCTCTCAAGCAATTATCAGTATTGGTGCAACCAGATATACCGAATTCGGTGAAACCCATTATTTACAAGTTGGAGATACCAGTATCGTGGTCGTGTATGATGGAAGACAATATCATCATCAACAGATTGCGCAATTTGCCCAAGCCGAAAACTTCCCTGACGACATTTCTGCATTAATTCAAAAAGTGAGTGCTTAATGAATAAAAAACCTCAAAAATCTGCTTGCTTTTTGAGGTTTTCTTTTTTAGTCATCCATATAGCCTAGACTTCTTAACGCCCGCTCATCATCAGCCCAACCACTTTTCACTTTGACCCAAAGCTCCAAATGCACTTTCGCATCGAATAATCGCTGCATATCCTGTCGAGCTTCCGTTCCAATCGTTTTTAATTTCTGACCTTGATGGCCAATCACCATTTTTTTCTGTCCATCACGTTCAACTAAAATTAAACCATTAATTTCATAAGTACCGCGTTCATTAATTTTAAACTGCTCAATTTCTACTGTGACAGAATAAGGCAACTCTTCACCCATAAAACGCATTAACTTCTCGCGAATAATTTCTGATGCCATAAAACGTTGAGAACGGTCGGTGACATACTCTTCCGGGAAATGGTGAACACCTTTACGTAAAGATTGGCGTACAATCGCTTTTAATTGATGCACATTATTGCCTCGCTGTGCCGAGATAGGCACAACCTCTTTAAATGAAAATTTTTCAGTCAACTGCTGGATGAAAGGCAACAGTTCATCTTTATTTTTCACATTATCAATTTTATTGATGGCCAACACTACCGGCGCTTTTGCACTGCGTAATTTTGTCAACACCATTTCATCATCATCAGTCCAATGGGTGCCGTCAACAACAAAAATGATTAAATCCACATCGCCGATTGCACTGCTCGCTGCACGATTCATCAAGCGATTAATCGCACGTTTCTCTTCAATATGAAGCCCCGGCGTATCAACATATACCGCCTGATATGCACCATCCGTATCAATTCCAACGATACGGTGGCGTGTAGTTTGTGCTTTTCTTGAAGTAATGGATATTTTTTGCCCTAAGATTTTATTTAATAATGTTGATTTACCGACATTCGGCCGCCCAACAATGGCGATAAAACCACAATAGGTTTCTTGTTGATTGTCTGTTTGATGATCTACTGTCATTCTGCTCTCATTTATTTTATTTTTAATGCTGACAAAATTTTCTCTGCCGCAGCTTGCTCGGCTTTACGACGACTACTGCCGATACCTTCAAATAAAGTATCCGATTGTGAAATTTTACAAGTCACTTTAAAGGTCTGATTATGCGCTTCACCCTTAATTTCCACCACATTATAAGTCGGCAACGGTTGACGAATACCTTGTAGATATTCCTGTAAACGTGTTTTCGGATCTTTTTGATTATCGCCCGGCTTAATTTCTGCTAAGCGTTGTTGATACCAATTTAAAATGGTTTCCTTCACTTTCTCAAAATTGCTGTCCAAATAAATCGCACCAATAATCGCCTCCACACAATCGGAAAGAATTGAGCTTCTACGATAACCACCGCTTTTTAATTCACCCGGCCCCAATTTCAAATATTCACCCAAATCGAATTCTATTGCGATCTGCGCTAAAGTCTGCTCCCTGACTAACGTTGCACGCATTCGGCTTAAATCTCCTTCAGCGGATTTAGGAAATTGATGATATAACGCCTCACCAATCGTAAAATTCAAAATTGAATCGCCTAAAAACTCTAAACGTTCATTATGTTCGCTTGCCGCACTGCGATGTGTTAATGCTTGTTGCAATAACGCCATTTTTTTAAATTGATAACTCAATTTATTTTGTAATCTATCTAGATGTTGATTATTCATAACTATTTAATTTGTTTAAAGAAACGATCAGTCCGAATACCACTCGGCCACTCACCTTCTTTTTTATCTAAACTTAACCAAATCACCGTCGCTTTACCAACAATATTCCTTTCCGGCACAAATCCCCAAAAACGACTGTCATTACTGTTATCACGGTTATCGCCCATCACAAAATACTCACCTTCCGGCACAGTCCATTCACCGACTGCATTTCCATCCTGTTTGAAATAGTAAGGATCATAATTAAAACGATCCGGATTCAGTAAAATTTGATGCGTTACTGCACCTATTTCAGTTCGTTCAATTTGAGCATTACCGTGGTATACGAATTCCGGATTAGGCTCAACCCCTTCATACTGATAAGTTTGGCTTTCGCAAAGATCCTGCCCACAAGCCGGTGTTACCGTTAAAACACCATTCTGCTGATCGTATTTAATATGATCACCCGGTAATCCGATAACACGTTTAATATAATCCACGTTCGGCTGCATTGGTGCTTTAAAAACAATGACATCTCCACGTTTCGGCTCACCTAGCGCAACCCATTTCTCTTGAAAAACCGGATCTTTAATGCCGTACTCATATTTATTGACCAATAAAAAATCCCCGACTCTTAAAGTCGGCTCCATTGAGCCCGAAGGAATTTGGAACGGTTCATATAAAAAAGAACGCACAATTAATACTACTGCCAACACCGGAAATAATGAAGCAATAAATTCCGCACCTTCTGAAATTGGCTCAATCCTCGCTTTTTCTTCATCAGTTAGCTGTTTACCGCTACGTTGTTCCGCTCTGGCAATTTGACGTTGACGTTTCGGCTTCAACACAAAACGTTGATGACACCAGAAAATACCTGATAACACCGAGAACACAATCAACAAAATGGTGAATGTGTTCGGCAGTTGAAAATAATCCAATACTTTCCATAGGATAAATCCAACGACTAACAAAATAGGCAAGAAAAAATTTGACATACTTGCTCCTTATTTATCTTTTCCAACGTGTAGAATCGCCAAAAACGCCTCTTGAGGGACTTCAACATTACCAAGTGATTTCATCCGTTTTTTACCCTCTTTTTGTTTCTGTAACAGTTTCTTCTTACGGCTGACATCCCCACCATAACATTTTGCCAACACGTTTTTCCGTAACTGTTTAACCGTTGAGCGCGCGATAATATGGTTGCCAATGGCTGCCTGAATTGCAATATCAAATTGTTGGCGAGGAATAAGCTCTTTCATTTTTTCCACCAACTCTCGACCACGATAAGGCGCATTATCTTTATGAACAATCAAGGCTAAAGCGTCTACACGTTCGCCATTAATCATAATATCCACCCGCACCATATCCGCAGCTTGGAAACGTTTAAATGAATAATCCAATGAAGCATAACCGCGTGAAGTTGATTTCAAACGATCGAAGAAATCCAACACCACTTCGCCCATTGGCATTTCATACGTCAATGCCACCTGATTGCCGTGATACACCATATGCGTCTGCACGCCACGTTTCTCAACACACAACGTAATCACGTTACCAAGATACTCCTGCGGCAATAACATATTACATTCAGCAATCGGCTCTCTGATTTCAGCAATATTATTTATCGGCGGCAATTTTGCCGGACTATCGACATAAATGACCTCGCCATTAGTCATTGCCACTTCATAAATTACTGTCGGTGCAGTGGTAATTAAATCCAGATCATATTCACGTTCCAAACGTTCTTGGATAATTTCCATATGAAGCAAGCCCAAGAAACCGCAACGGAAACCAAAACCAAGCGCACTTGAATTTTCCGGTTCATAAAACAGTGATGCATCATTTAAGCTTAATTTTCCTAATGCATCTCGGAATGCTTCATAGTCATCGGAACTCACCGGGAATAAACCGGCATATACTTGTGGTTTTACTTTCTTAAAACCCGGCAACGGTTTTTCAGCCGGATTATGTTGTAATGTCAACGTATCCCCTACCGGTGCGCCAAGAATATCTTTAATACCACAAACAACCCAACCGACTTCTCCACACGATAATTCATTCGTATCAACCTGTTTAGGCGTAAAAATACCAAGTCTATCAACACCATAACTTTGTCCGGTGCTCATTACTTTAATCTTATCACCTTTCTTTAAGGTGCCATTTTTAATACGAACGAGGGAAACAACCCCTAAATAATTATCAAACCACGAATCAATGATTAACGCTTGTAGCGGCGCTTCAGGATCACCTTGTGGTGCCGGAATACGTTTAACAATTTCTTCCAACACATCCTCAACCCCAACTCCGGTTTTCGCCGAACAACGAACCGCATCAATCGCATCAATCCCGACAATATCCTCAATCTCTTCCGCCACTCTTTCCGGATCGGCTGCCGGCAAATCAATCTTATTCAAGATCGGCACAACCTCAAGATCCATCTCAATTGCAGTGTAACAGTTTGCCAACGTCTGTGCTTCCACACCTTGCCCGGCATCAACCACCAATAATGCGCCTTCACAAGCCGCTAATGAACGAGAAACCTCATAAGAAAAATCGACGTGCCCCGGTGTATCAATAAAATTTAACTGATAAGTTTCACCATTTTTCGCCGTGTAGTTTAAGGTTACGCTTTGCGCTTTAATAGTAATCCCACGTTCACGCTCCAAGTCCATCGAATCCAATACTTGCGCTTCCATTTCACGGTCACTTAAACCGCCACAAATTTGAATTAGACGATCCGAAAGTGTGGACTTACCGTGATCGATGTGAGCAATAATTGAGAAATTACGGATATTCTTCATAAATGGATAATTTTAATAAAATGGTTGGTTAATCAAATAAACCGCAAGATTTTACAAGAAACTAGCAAAAACTGCTACAAGAAAGGGATTTGTCGACAATATCAATATGGCAGGAAATTATCCTGCCATTGAATATTTTTTAATAATAAGAGTGTTCACCGCGTTGATGTTCAGTAACATCTTTCACGCCGGTTAATTCACCTTCAAACTGTGCCAATAGCTGTTTTTCTACACCGTCTTTCAAGGTGACATCAACCATTGAACAGCCATTACAACCGCCAACGAACTGAAGGATTGCTTCCCCTTTATCCGTAATTTCAATCAAAGTTATGCGTCCGCCGTGGTTTGCCAACTGCGGATTAATCTGAGTTTGAATGACATATTCAACACGTTCAATTAATGGCGCATCATCCGCTACTTTACGCATTTTGGCATTCGGTGCTTTTAAAGTTAATTGTGACCCCATTTCATCAGTCACAAAATCTATTTCCGCATCCTCCAAAAACGGCAAACTTAACTCATCAACAAACGCTGAAAATGTTTCATATTTCATTTCATGGTCTGTTGCTTCAACTGCTGATTTCGGACAATAAGACACCCCGCATTCCGCATTCGGTGTACCCGGATTAACGACAAAAATACGGATATTTGTTCCCTCTTCCTGTTGATCAAGCAGTTTACGGAAATGTGCCTGTGCCGCACTGGAAATCACAATTTGCTGCATAATTTATCTATCCTTTTTGTTAATACTTGACTGATATGGTCGGGAATAATACGCCTAATCTAAAATTTTTTCTACTCCCTCACTCAATTAAACCAAAAGGAAAAATCATTTTTGCGTTCTACACAATGCCCATACCTGAATTTCTGCCAACTCCTGTTGCATCAGGCAACGACAAATTGCCTCCATTGTCGCTCCGGTAGTAATAACATCATCAATTAACGCAATTCGCTTTATTTGCGCCGGAAGACGCTGTTTTAAGGCAAATGCCTGCTGCATATTTTGCTCTCTTTGCCGGCTATTTTTGCCTCGCTGTGTCGAGGTGGCACGTTGACGAATAACAACATTCTCTAAACAGGGAATATTCAACCACCGACTTAAATGGCGAGCCAACAACGAAGATTGATTATAACCACGTTGCCACTGTCGCCGATGATGCAACGGCACCGGAATTAACAATTCCGGCAGACTTAACTGATGTGTACTCCTTGCTTCTTTCACCGCCAATAACAATAATCTGGCTAAACTGCGATCCAACCAATAATCTTGCTGAAATTTGAAACGATAAATAAGCGATTGCAACGGATCTTCAAATGCAGAAACAAAGGCTATTTTTTGCCATAACGGCGGAGTTAACAAACAAATACCGCAACGTTGTCGATCCTCCGGCAATTTTGTACCGCAACAACCACAATAGTGAAATGTCTTAATCTGTTTATAACAAAATGAACAAAGCCCGTGCGTCGCAATCTGCAAGCGTCTTCCACACTGAATGCAACAAAAGTCAAAAATATTATTTCGCTTCATTCCATTATCTTAATCAAAATCCTTAACTATGAATGAGATAGTGATAATTTTTGTGAAGAGGATCGAGAAATAAAGAAAAACTGCTAAAATTAACACTCTTTTCATTATTCCAAGGCAAGTTATGACAAAACCAGACATTAAAATTATCTTTTTCGATATTGACGAAACACTTTACGTAAAAAATAAAGCTATTCTGCCTGCCAGCGTACCAAGCGTTATCCGCAGTTTAAAACATAAAGGCATTATCCCGGCTATCGCCACCGGACGAGCAAGATGCGCATTTCCGGAAAAAATTGATCAATTAATCAAACAAGAAGGTATTGAATTATTTGTAACCATTAACGGCCAATATAATAGTTATAAAAATCAAGTTATTAGCAAACATCCTATTGCGACAACAGAGATTGAACGAATCATCCATTTTTTACAAACACACCAAATAGATTATGCTTTTGTCGGCAATGAAGCCATTGCAGTTTCCAATATCACGCCGCAATTAAAAGAGGCACTTGATCCGATCACCACCCGATATTTTATCGACCAAGACTATTATAAAACGCACGATATTTATCAACTTTTACTGTTCTATCCTGAATCACAAGACCAATTTATCGCCAATTCCGGCATTTTAGGTGAGAAATTTAAAGCTGTCCGCTGGCACGATTATTCTGTAGATTGCCTTGTTGCAAGCGGCTCCAAAGCGAGCGGTATCGATGCCGTCGTCAACCATTTCGGCCTTACGATTGATAATGTTATGGCGTTCGGTGATGGCTTAAATGACATTGAAATGATAACCCACGTTGGCACAGGTGTCGCGATGGGCAATGCCCACCCCGAACTGAAAAAAATTGCCGATTATGTCACCGAAGATATTGAACACGATGGCGTTCTCAAAGGCTTATTGGCTTTAGGTGTGTTAACTGAAGAGGATTTAATTTAGGAATAGTAAAGTGGCTTAATTTTTCTTACAGAACAAACAGTTAAGCCACTTATAAACGTTTTCTTTTTAATTAAAACATTGATAATGCTTGTTTAACAATATCCTCCGCAGTGAGTTGGTACTCTTTTTGCAAAAAATCGACCGTTCCCACTTGCCCATAACGCTGTTTTATCCCTACTCTCCTCATTGGCACAGGACAATGTTCAACTAGTACTTCGGCAACTGCCGAGCCTAAACCGTTTTCAATACTATGATTTTCACAGGTCACCACTTTTCCTGTTTGTTGGGCAAATTTCACTATCGTTTCTGTATCTATCGGTTTTAAGGTAAACATATCAATTACAGCTGCGGAAATTTGATGCTGTTCAGCTAAAATATCCGCCGCACGTAACGCTTCTGCAACCATAATACCATTAGCAATTAATGTTACATCCTTGCCTTGCTGCAACACCTTCGCTTTACCAATAATAAATTCCTCGTCGTCGGAATAAATTTTAGTTGCCTGCTTACGAATAGTTCTTACCCAATAAAATCCTTTTAACGAAGCCAATTGACGCACAATACTTTTCATCATTGCTGCATCCGTCATTTCCATTACAACAGCAGAAGCTAATCCCCTAACAATACCCATATCTTCGAATGACATATGCGTACCACCATTATGTGCTGAAGTAATACCAGCATCGGAAGCAATCACTTTTACATTATTTTGTTGGTAATCCACTGACATAAACAGTTGATCCAAGCATCTACGGCTAGCAAAAGCGGTAAAAGTATGAAAAAACGGGATATGTCCGGCTATCGACATTCCTGCTGCTAAACCGATACTATGCGTCTCCATAATGCCACAATTAATCACATTTTTCGGATACAACTTCTGTACTTTATCCATAGACATAGAGCTCATTAAATCTGCTTCTAAATCAATGATTAAAGGATTTTCTTGGATCAATTCAGCCATAGTAGAGGCATAAACTGCTCTCATTTCCAGCGTATCTTTCTCTAAATTACGCATTCTTAACCTCCAACTCTGCAATGGCCTTTTCAATCTGTGCCTTCATTTCATCATTTAGTCTTAAATGATGACTATTTTTCAAATCTTCCAAATAAGGCACGCCTTGACCTTTCTTCGTGTTTAGAATGATAACTCTCGGTTTGTCTTGTGCTGGTTCAGATAAAATTCGAGCCAACATTTGTACATCAGCACCATCAACAGCAAGGCAATTAAAACCAAACGCTGTAAATTTCTCCTGTAAATTAAAAGGATCTATGATCTCTGTTAAAGCACCATCCAACTGCATTTTGTTGTAATCCACCATCACAGTGAGATTAGTTAAACGATGATGAGCAATAAATTGAAACGCTTCCCAACATTGCCCTTCATTTAATTCCCCGTCACCCACTATACAGAATGTTCTGTTCGGTAAATTCCTTAATTGGTGAGAAAAAGCAATACCACTTGCAATTGACAAACCTTGTCCTAAAGAACCGGTTGTTGCATCAACACCAAGTGTTTTCAAACGATCCGGATGGCTTGGTAATAATGTGCCGTTTTGGTTAAGTGTTTTTAATTGTTCCAGTGGGAAATATCCTTTTAACGCCAATGTACTATATAAAGCCGGCCCTGCGTGACCTTTTGATAACACAAAATAATCTCGCTCACTCCAATCCGGCTTTTTAGGATCAATTTTCATTACTTTTCCATATAAGGCAGCTAAGGTTTCCACTACAGAAAGGCTGCCTCCAAAATGACCAAATCCTAAATGAACCAACATTTTTAAGGTTTCGATTCGGATCTGATTCGCAAATCGGGTTAAATCAGTTTCCATTCTCGTCTCCTTAATGATTAATTTTCTCTTTTTTTAGATAGTTATATGCCACTAATACAGCAAATAATCCGACAATCACTACAGTGATAATGTTTTTATCCCAATAATTAGCCATATTTCCTAAGATAATCCCAATGACACCAAAGTCCGCATCGGAGAAAGTCGTATTTGAGAAACCTAAACTTCCTAATACTGGTAATAGGAATACAGGTAAGAATGTAATTAATATACCGTGTGCAAATGCACCTAGAATTGCACCTCTTCTTCCACCCATTGCATTACCGAATACACCAGCTGTCGCACCACAGAAGAAGTGAGGAACCACACCAGGTAAAATAAGAACCCAGCTAAGCTGACCTAAAATAAACAACCCAACTAAACCACCAACAAAACTAGATAAAAAGCCAATCAATACCGCATTTGGTGCATATGGGAAAACAATCGGACAATCTAAAGCGGGTTTTGCATTCGGCACTAATTTTTCAGAGAAGCCGGTAAATGCCGGCACAATTTCTGCCAGAATTAAACGAACACCTTGCAAAATGATGAATACACCTGCTGCGAAAGTTACCGCTTGAATAAGCGCATAAACTAAATAATTTTGTCCTGCACTGAATTTTGTTTCAATAAACTCTGGGCCACTAGCAATCGCTAAGATGAAATATATCACCATCATTGTAAGAGAAATGGAGATGGAACTATCACGTAAGAAACTTAAATTTTTCGGTAAATTCATCTCTTCAGTAGATTTTGAACCTTTACCTGTCCATTCTCCAATTGCCCCTGCTAACACGTATCCTACTGTACCGAAATGCCCAAAACCGACTTCATCGCTACCGGTAATATGTTTCATATAACGGTGTGCAATATATGGAAAAAATGCCATTACCAACCCTAAAGACAAAGCACCGACAAAAATAAGTTGAACACCTTCAAATCCAGCAACAGTTAAGATAATTCCAATCATACAAGCCATATAGAAAGTATGGTGGCCCGTTAAAAAGATAAATTTCAAACGAGTAAAACGCGCAATAATAATATTTGCAACCATACCAAATGCCATAATTAATGCTGTTGCTGTGCCATATTTTTGTAATGCTAATGAAACAATTGCTTCATTATTCGGAATAATACCTTGCACATTAAAAGCGTGTTGGAACATATCGCCAAGCGGAGTCAGTGATCCTAATAAAACACCGGCACCACCACCTAGCACAATAAAACCTAAAATAGTTTTAATCGTACCTTTAATAATGTCCGGTAATGCTTTCTTTTGCGCAACTAAACCGACCAATGCAATAAGTCCAACTAACACTGCCGGTACTTTTAAAATATCTAAAATAAAGAAAAGGAAAGCGTTCATAATAAACTCCTTCTAACATTAATTTTTTTGAAAATAGGCTGTAAGTTTTTGTTCATACTCCGCCAAACTTACAATATTGGTCACGACAATTAATTTATCTTCTGCAATACCGCTACTTGCTGCAATGTCTTTTGCCATTACAAAAACATCTGCATCATTCGGACTGACAGAAGCAAGATCGGTATGTTCAACTTCCGCCTCAATTCCCATTTTTTTCAACACTTTCTTGATGTTCATTTCCATCATAAAGCTGCTGCCTAATCCAGAACCACAAACTGCCATAATTTTCATCATAAACCTCCGAACTGTTGCTATTGAATAAGAGAAGAAATTTCATCTATTGTTTCGGCATTGATAATTTGTTTTACCTTATCATCGTCACCTAATAATTCTGCTAATTCTGAAAGTACAGAAAGATGAGCTGTGCTATCTTTTGCCGCCAACATCACAATTAAATGTACTGGATCGTTTTCATCCGAACCGAAATTCACGCCGGAAGAAACGACTAATAACGATAATCCTGTTTCTATTGCCCCATCTTCCGGTCTAGCGTGAGGCATGGCAATCTGCGGAGCAATCACAAAATAAGCACCGAGCTCCTCATATAAACGGAAAATATTATCGAGATAACGCGGCTCAATAATTTTCTCGCTAAGCAATGGTGTAG
>Ga0079226_10003565_pt1 | contig 11905 bp, 12 predicted proteins | sample Poulit2014_FD_76345 | JGI IMG/M metagenome (GOLD analysis project Ga0079226, IMG submission 76345) | Agricultural soil microbial communities from Georgia to study Nitrogen management - Poultry litter 2014 | ecosystem: Environmental > Terrestrial > Soil > Agricultural land | place: USA: Georgia... | reverse complement strand
CAAACCCTTTATGTTTTTGCGTATGCAAAAAATGAGCAGCTATTACTAGCCACTCATGTAATTCAAAACCAAATGCAAAATCAAAAACAGACCTAGTGCAGCAACCAACAATGTGGTTGCTAAGGTTTATTCATATAGTTCTTCTATTGTATGGATTTTACCTTCTTTATCTTTATACATTCCCATTTTTTCTAATATATCTTCTTCAGATTCAATATCAACCATACTTATGTTGTAAGCTTCTTTTATTCAACTGTTTTTTATATGAGTTAATAATTTTAAGCTTTTTGAGTACTACAACTATATAATTTCGATTTGGAATTTTAAGTATTGTAAATAGGCTTTTTCTCGGTTAACCTAATTTCACTTGAATTTTTAGAATGTGAAGATTGGAGACTATTTGTAGTTACATATAATTTAATCTCTTGAAGATGAAACTTTCTTATCTTTCAATAAAAATTTTGAAATTATAAAAGTAACAGGGATAGTGATAATTAACCCTATTAATGGTGCCCAAACAGTAGAAAAACTATAAATATCAACAAAAATAAATAGTAATAAAGTTTGGGTCCCCATGTTTACTATTTGACTTGTTGGAAAGAGTATAAATTTTTTAAGTGTAGGTTTTACTTTATAGACTAATAAACAATTTAAAAAAAAAGAGATTATAAGAGATATTAAAAATGAAGTTATATGACTGAATAAATAAGGAACGTTTAACAGTTGGGTAAATATTAAATATGGGATATAGTAGTTTAAAGTGTTAATACATCCTACGATTATAAATTTTATTATTTCAAAAAATGTGGTCCTAGACATCTTTATTTTCCTTATATATATTACTAATTTGTTCTATGTAATGAGGTCTCCCTTTTATTTCATAATAAATTCTTCCAATATATTCTCCAATAACACCGAGAGAAACTAACTGAATACTACCTAAAAATAGAATGCCAAAAATAACAGTAAAATACCCTGGTTCCCTTACTCCCACTATTAATATTTGAATGAAATTTATTAGTAAATAAATAATACTTATACTAAAAGCTAGTAAACCTAAATAAATTATAAGTCTTAAAGGTTTGTTATTAAAAGAGATAATACCATCAATTCCATAGTCTAAAAGCTTAGGAAATGTCCATTTAGATTCACCATCTTGGCGCGCAATATTATCATATTTTAAAATTTTTTGCTTGTATCCAACCCATGAGAAAATTCCTTTTGAAAAACGTTGGTTTTCCTCCATTTTTGAAATGGTTTTTAAAACTTTATTACTTAATAGGCGATAATCTCCTATACCGTCAACAATTGGTATATCTACTAATTTATTAAGCAATTTATAATAAAAATTAGTAGATAATTTTCTGATTAATTTTTCTCCAGTTCTATTTCTTTGTGCAATAACTTGATCATAGCCAGATTTGAAATTTTCAATCATTTCAGGAATCAATTCAGGAGGATGTTGTAAGTCTGCATCTATTATGATGGCTGCATCATATTTAATGCTATTTTCAATCCCAGCATACATAGCAGCCTCTTTCCCGAAATTTCTTGAAAAGGATAAATATGTAACATTAGAATCATTTTTTGAAAAATCAATCAATTGCTGTAATGTGTTATCAGTGCTTCCATCGTCAATAAATAGTAAATTATAATAGTACTTATTTTTTATAGAATCATTTGTTAATATTTCAATTAACTTTTCATACGTAGCCTCTATAATTTTACTTTCGTTATGACAAGGGATAATAATTTGTATGTCCATTCTATTCTTTTGCCTTCTCTCTAAAAAGATTTACACTTTTCATAATAGTCATATGATATCATATGACTATTATGAAAAGTAAGGATGAATAAATAAATGAAAATATTTAAAATAAAGCCAATAATATTAATTGGTGTATTTTTCTTTATAATGAGTATCTTGATACCACTAACTGGAGATGATTGGACATGGAAATCTGAAAGAGGGATACAAAGATTAAAAAGTGGTTTTAGTGGTTATAATGGGAGATATATAAGTAATTTACTAGAAATATTGGCAGTACGTTTCGAGTTATTCAAAATATTTCTAATGACTTTCTTTTCAACTTTACTTGTATTTTTTATGTCTAAGTTAGTTTTTAGAGAAAATTCAAAAAATAGTAGTGTTTATGTACTAGTAATGGTGATTTTAATGCCTATTACTATTTTTCAGCAAACTTTTGGTTGGGTAGCTGGTTATGTTAATTACGTAATATCCATTGTTTTTGTATTATATTTCATTCTATTATTTAGATATATTTTTGAAAATAATATTAAATTAAAAAGTTGGCAAAAATACATAAACAGTTTGTTGGCTATATTTTCTATGCTATTTGTGGAACATGTTAGTTTGTATTTACTTTTTATAGGTTTTGTATTTAATATCCTATTATATATTAAATACAAAACCTACAATACAGATTATGGTTTTGTACTATTAGGATTCTTTATAGGTTTTATCATTATGTTTAGTAATAAAGCTTACCTTGCTATTTTTACAGGGGCAGATACTTATAGAACAATAGGCAGTGATGAAAGTTTAATTACTAAAATGTTCAATATTTACGTTTACCAAATGAATTTTCACTTTTATATTAATAATATATTAATAATTACAATAATTTTCACAATATGTTTGGTTACAACAATCATAAAAAGGAAAATAAATGCCATAAATACATTGTTATTATTATTGTTAGGGTTAGGCCCATTGTTCTTATTTATAAACCAAAAGAACTTATTGGATTTTAGGAAAGGGTCTGATATCTATTTACTTTCTAGTTTGATATTCTTCTTGTTTTTAACAGCCTTTATAATTTTTCTTATTTATAATTTTAAGAACAGTTCTATTTTTTATAAAATATTATTTTATTTAATAAGTAGTTTTATTTTATCAGCACCTTTTTTAATAATTACACCCTATGGTGGTAGGGCAGCAATGGGTAGTTTTATTTTTATAATATTACTGTTACTAAATTTAATGAAATATCTCTTAAAGGATAATAGTTTTAATCATCATATGATTATGAAATTCGGAATTATTATAGTTCTCACTATTTCTATCCTTTATCCTTTATATGAAAATAAGAAAGTGGAATTAGAAAGGAATTCAATAGTGTCACAAATTAACCATACTACAAAAACTATAACATTACCTAAGTTACCTTATCCCGAATTCCATCAAATGCCAGATCCAGAAGAAAAAGTGTATATGACAAAATTTTACAAAAGAATTTATAACATCAATCCTAAAACTGAATTTGTTTTTAAACCTTTAAAATCGTAATAAAATATTAAAATTTGTGGAAATTTAAAATATGAACTAATACGAATAAATGGAGGTCTTTAGATGAAATTTTTAGAAAAAGGAATTTTCATTATAATTGCTATAGTATTAATTAAATTTTTTTAGAAAACAAGCAGTTTTTCATATCTCAAGTAGAAGATAAAGATATACATTGGATTTCAACAAACGAACTTTACTAATAGAAGTTTTTCATTTTCAAATAATAAACAGCTAGAAATTTACGCCGATTTATACTTTAATACCTATATATTAAGTCTGTGATTAGAAAAATTCATTAATATTTTCTCTGTCTTAATAATAGTTGATCATCCAATATGATCTGAAAGCGTAATAATAAATTGTATAATCTAAACAAATTCACTACCCTTAATAAATAATTATGTTAAGCAAAATAAGAGTATTCAAATACTGCACAAACAGTATCTGAATACTCTTATTAATTTTAAAACAACACTTTTTTAATTTAAAGACTATTGTCGACTTCTTCTGAAATTTTAAATCCTTGTCCTTCTATTATTTCTAAATCTTTTCTCAAATCTTTTTCTGTATAGTTAATAGTAAGACTAAATTCATTTTTCAATTTCTTAGCCATTGGTTTTAAAGAAGCATAATTTAACCCTCCAGAAACAGCGCCACCTACAATAGGTATTGCTTTTGAAAAACCTTTAGCAAAAGTATCTTTAGTAAGTTATTTCCTTCAAAAGTCTACTAAGTTGAGTTGGCTTTTTTGATTATTTACGACCACTTATCTGTATAATATATTTCTCGATACAAATGAGCGCGTCTCTTGTTGTCTGAAAACACGTATTTTTTATAACTGATGACACAATGATTATGATACAAGTTTAGAAACTAAAAAATATAGGCAAATCCCCTTAATTTTAAATTAGGGGGATTTGTGTCAAAAACGAACATTTTTGTGATAGTTAAAGTCTCCATAGCTTTTGACTTGAATTTATGTCTTCTTTTTTAATATAACCTGTTAAATCTATTACAACACCATTATTTTTAACCATATTTAAATATTGGCTCTTATGATTTAAATATTCTTTATGTGGTACAGCAAAAATTAAGACATCAGATTTTTGCATATTTTTATCGCATTTTAATACAATTTTAAAAAACTCATATACTTCTTTATGATCTGCTCTTGGATCATTTACTGAAAAATCCAATCCTAAATCTTTGAGTTGATTTATTATGTGTATTATTTTAGTATTTCTTAAATCAGGACAATTAGCTTTAAATGTTAACCCCAATAAATTTACTGAAGCACCATGAACTTCTTTACCTTGTTTTAATAATTGCTTAATTACGTTTGTTACAATATGATTGGCTAAACTTTCATTAGTTCGTCTCCCAGATAAAATGAAATCAGGGTAATGGCCGACTTCTTGCGCCTTATGTATTAAATAATAAGGATCTACTCCGATACAATGTCCACCAACTAATCCAGGTTTAAAATGTAAAAAATTCCATTTAGTGCTTGAAGCTTCTATAACTTCATTTGTATCTATATTTAATTTGTCAAAAATAATTGCTAATTCATTCATTAATGCGATATTAATATCTCTTTGAGTATTTTCTATTATTTTTGAAGCTTCAGCAACTTTAATAGAAGAAGCTTTGTAAGTTCCAGCTGTAACTACTGAGGAGTAGACTGTTGATATTTCCTCTAAAACTTTATTATTTTGTCCGGATACTACTTTTGTAATCGTTTCGAACGTATTTTTTTTATCGCCAGGGTTTATTCTCTCTGGAGAATAACCTACAAAAAAATCTTCGCCAGAAATTAAACCAGAAGCTTTTTCTAAAACAGGTGTGCATTCTTCTTCTGTAGCTCCCGGATAGACAGTCGATTCGTAAACAATTATTGTTCCTTTTTTTATATATTTTCCTACAGTTTCACTTGCATTTAATAAAGGATTTAAGTTTGGTACATTATGTTTATCAATTGGGGTAGGTACTGATATTATTATAAAGTCAGCTTCATATAATTTTTTTCCATGTGATGTAAAGTCTATATTTGCTTGTTTTAAATCTTCAATACTTATCTCTTCATTTTTATCATAATTTTCTGTGAGTTCTTTAATCCGCTTTTCGTTAATATCGAACCCTATAACTTTATGCTTTTTACCAAAAGCTACAGCTACCGGTAATCCAACATATCCTAATCCAACAATCGCAATTTTTTTATTCAATATTAAAATCTCCGTTTCTACATTGTTCCTTATTTAGTTTTATAAAAATAGTTATTAACTCTCAACTTTAATAGATATATTTCCATGAATAGTAGGATAAATAGTAATCATTTTAGAATTTAGTTTCATCTTTTTAGTGAAAGCATACTTAATACTTAAAGATTTATAATCATCATATATGATGACAAGATTAAATATACCATTAGCAAGCTTTACTAAGTCTGTTTTATTAAGAATTACAGTTAAAAAACCTTTATTTAATGTAAAAGAACTTAATGAAACTGAATTATTAAAATTTGAACGGCTAACTAAATTAACTCCTTGTATTCTTTCATCTTTCAAATTATTGATTTCAATTTGAAAATACACAAATTCTTCAGTTAATTGTAAATTTAAAAGGTTAGCGAAAGGACTGATAATTTCAAATTCATATGGACATAGACTTTTTTGTGAATAGTTATTATCAGAGTTTTTACTTAATACTTTCGCCCCTCTTTTATACCATTCAAAAAACATATTAAATTTCATGAAATCATTTTCGTAAATAGCCTCTATTGCTTGTTTAAATCTATAGTCCACATTTTTTATAATTTTTTTTCTAATATACTCATTATAGAAAATTTCTTTAGTAATTTCGAAAACTTCTTTTTTTTCTTGGTCTTCTAAATTTAAAAACACGTGAGAATTACAATTTTTTAAAATATCATGTTCTACAATACGTAATAAAAATTCGTCTCTTCTTTTTTTCTTTTTAATATTGATAGCATGATCAAATAGAATAATATCACTTTTTCTTTTTTGAACAAAATTGGTTTTCTTAACAATAGATATATTATCAGAAGATCTATTTATATAATTACTAATCATACCAGTAGTAGTTATATAATTAATGTTTTCAAAAACCTTTAAAAAGAATAGTTTATCTCCTCCAAAAGGTAATTGATCACTGAATTGTATTTTGTTTTTTTCTATAAACTTTCTTTTTATAAATTTTCCACTAGGACCTAAATAATAATATAGATAAGGAATATTAGAACTTTTTTGATTAATATTTTCATTTATAGTCATAAATTTTGCGTAAATAGATTGATTACCATTTTTGTTTTTAACAGCCTTAGCTATAATTAATTCACTTTTAAACCAATGTTTATTTTTAGATATATTATATAAAATATTTAAATCTAACCAATCATCTCCATCTAAAAAATGAATATATTCACCACTACTATGATAAATCCCGTGATTTCTTGGGATAGAGGGACCACCACTATTTTTTTCTAGTTGATAGGTATAAAGGTTATCTTCGTCATAGCTTTGTAATATTTCCCAAGTATTATCATTAGAGCAATCATCAATAACTATAATTTCGTAAAATTTATTATCTAGTGTTTGATTTATAACTGAATTCAAAGCTTTTTCAATAGTATTTTCACTGTCAAATGTAGTAATAACTATTGAAAATAAAATATCATTCTTCCTCATAATAACTGTCTCCCATAAAATGTATTATATATAATTACTTTAAAATTATTTTAAAGTAAAAACTTGTTCTATTATTCTTGTAGTTGCATTACCGTCTTCAAATGTACAGAATTTATTATAAAACTGTTCATATTTTTCTTGATACTTTTTTTGAACTTCTTCAATGTTTTTAATTGCTGTAATCAATTCATTATTTGTTTTAATTAATGGTCCAGGGGCTTCATTTTCAAAATCAAAATAAAAGCCACGCAAATTATTTTTATAATGATCTAAATCATAAGTAAAGAAGATCATAGGTTTTTTCGTGTTGGCGTAATCAAACATAACTGAAGAATAGTCAGTAATACAAATATCAGTGATTAAAAATAAATCGTTAATATCATTATATTTACTACCATTAATTACAAAGTCATCTAAAGAGTGATCTAATTGTAAAGCATTACTTATAATAATATGTGGTCTTAAAATTAATATATAATCTTTACTTAATTGTTCTTTCATTTGTTGTAAATCAATTTGTAAATTAATAATATGTTTTTTAGCTTTATTAATTTCATCATCACGGAAAGTAGGCGCATATAATATAATTTTACGATTATCTTGAATACCTAAACGTTGTTTAATTTTTTCTTTTTTATCGTTAATATATTTCTCATTTTTATTATAGAATATATCATTTCGTGGATAACCAACTTCTAATATTTCTTTGTGAAATTCAAACGCTGATTTGAAACATTCAGATGCGTATGGACTTGGGGAAACAAGATAATCCCAGTTTTGGATTGCGTTATTAACACGATTTTTGTAGTTGTCATCTCTACCTTCAAAGCTTTCCACATCATTCAACATTTTTTTTAGTGGTGTTCCATGCCAAGTTTGAATATATATTGCTTCTTTCGGTTTAGTAATATAGTGTGGGAAATTTTGGTTATTTATCCAATATTTAGCACGTGATAAATAATGATAATATTCTGGTGACAAACGTTTCACTGTTACAACATTAGGGTCATTGAATGGAAATTGTTGATTACTTACCCACACAATTTGGTAATCTTCGCAATATTCTTTTAATTTATTATAAATAACTTTTGGACTATCACTGACAGCTTTACCAACGTTACTTTCAAACACTATTAAATCTTTTTTTACTGGAATCAATTTAGATACTGCTGAGTTGTATTTGTCCATAATTTTAAAGTATTTTTTGCTCTTTCTAAAACGTTTGAATAGATGTTGAGATAAAATATCATATTTGAATTTACTTTTTAATTGGTTGGTAGTTTTAAATTCTTTGACAGCTTCATAAATCCTTGCACTATTGTGTTGGTCACGGTATTTAACAAAGTGATTTGCCTTCATTTCAATAGTTTTTTCAATCTGATAATGGTTATTAATCAGTGTTTGGAGTTGTTTTTCTAAATCTTGTTGATTATTAACGATTACGCCGGGTAATTCATTTTCAATGTCTAGATGTGATGGTTGGTTACCTAAAAAAGCGTCTTTGTCAAATTGATAATAAATTACTGGCTTATTCAAAAAGCTAAAGTCAAAAGCAACACTCGAATAATCTGTTATCATTAATTTACTTTCTTGGATTAATTTTTGTACGTCTATATCACCTTGTTTAATACTTGTGATGTGTGATGGAACATCAAATAATTCAATGAAAGGTTGCATATTTGGATGTAAACAGAAAATAATTTCATTTCCATTTTTAGCGATATCTTTAATTTTGGGACTATTTAATAAGTTGTTTATTCGATGTAAATATTCTGAATGTTCTAGCTGTCCCCAGTTAATTAACCAATCCCTCCATGTTGGAATAATGAGTATTTGGTTCTTAGTTGTAACTTGTGGATTAAAGAGTTCATCAAATCGAGATAAACCTGTTACAGCCACTTGATCGTTATCAAATTTTAAATCTTTAACAACAATTTCTTTTTCTCTTTCAGAACTTGTAATAAAAAGGTCAACATTAAAATCTTTAAGCTGATTCCCATTAATTTGAGTTAAGTTTTTAGCTCCTAACACACCATGCTGTAAAAAGACTCTTTTAGCTTTGATTTTTTTAGTGTAAATCATACTACTTGTTGGGAATATTAATTCTGGATGATGTGTTGTACAAATATAATCGGCTTCTAACATAATATTGAAATGTTCAGGAGATTTATAATAGATAACATTACCGAATGGCAACACATTTTTAGCTTCTTTAGACTCTTTTTCAATAATATAATATACAGGCAATTCCGGGTGTTGCGTCCGCATATATTTAAAAAAGTGATAACCATTATCTTGTGCTTTATAAGATTTTTCACCGATAACCCAAACTTTTTGATCATTTTTTTTAAATGGTAAATCTATTTTACGTGTTTTTAAATTTTGTATATAGGTTAAATAACTATCAACACTATATCTATTGACTTTAAATGAAAGATTGCGACCTTTCATAGTTAAATAAGGTGTTATTGAGATGATTTCTCCTCCATAATCTGTAATGATTTCTCCTTTGAGAAAACGTTCAGCCATAATTCGAGGATTTCCTAATTTTACTTCAATAGGTATTGCAGATTCTTGAACATCAATTTCTAAATAAATGTCTATTACATCTTCATTCTCAAACGGATATTTCATAAATTCAGTAAGTTCATTATAAATGTCTAATGAAAAATTTATGTAAGTTGTTTGTTTTATTTTTTTGATAGTATTTATTGGTAAAGTAATTGCGTTTTTTCGCGTGGTAAACCGTGTTCTTATAACAATATAGGCATTTTGAAAATTCGAATTAATGATTGAAAATTGACCTTCAATTTTTGCTTCTTGATTATTGAATTTAAATGAGTCAATATGTCTTCTTGAAAAATAAACTTTTGATGGTTTATATTCTGTCATTGAAAAATGTAAAAATCCACTTTTGGTAATGTAAGGATATAGCGTATGTACACCGTCTGTTACGTCAAATAAATCTTTTATGTTTGTCTTTGCATTGTTGACTTTTAAATTTCTTTGAGTAGTTAAAATAACATTTGCTTCTTCAACGACTAAATATATTTTATGCGTTTCATGATGTTTAAAAACATTTATAACTTCATTCAAATCAATTACGAAGTTATGACTTCCGTTATCATCTATTGGTTCATAACAAAGTGTATCAAATTCGTTTTTCACATATAATTTGGTTATAGTATCTTTCTCAAAACTGATTTTAAGAAAATTATCTTTTTGATTTATTTCTACATTTGTCAAAATGAGATCCTCCAATTGATTTGAAATATACTTGAAATTTTATTATTTTACGTTCTTCATTAAACGTTACCTCTTGTGCGTTAACGTCTTGTTTATAGTTAGCATAATTATCATACGAATAATTAATTTTTTGTTCTTTTTCTAATTCACTTTCTAATTTTTTTATTTTTTTGTTACTTTCTAATGTAAGTATTTGCTGATTCTCTAAAAGCCTATTTAAAGTATTAATTTGTTCTTTATCTTTATTTGACTGTTCTTTGTATATTTCTAGTTGGTTATATAAATGCTTTATTCTTTCTTCTTTTACCAAGCTATCACTAAAAGATATTTCTTCGTCTTTACTTTTGAAATTATTAGTTTTTTTTGATTTTTTTAACTACTGCATTTTCATCTTTACTTGATAAATAATTCACATTATCTATCTTCTCAAATTTTACATTTAACTTTTTAGCATTGTTATAAACAGTCATTTTTGTAACATTTAACTCATCAGCAAGTTGTTTCATGCTCTTCATATAACTTCCTCCGTATATAAGTATATGTCGCCTAATTTACGTTGTACACTCCCAAATCATCAAAAACACTACACACACATATATATAATTTACATATACATTTACGTTGTTTATATAACATTTTACCATTTTCTTATATACCTTTTTACACAAAGGTATATAAGAAAACACGTATTTTATACACTTATACAATGGTTATTTAGATTGCTTCATTAGCACAATTGAAATAAATACGAATTTACTTATAACTTTTATTAAAAAATTATATACAGTTTAAACGTCGTCAAAAGTTAAATTTTATTCATGTTTTTTAAAAATACTTGACGTTCTTCTTCTGTAAAAGTAAATGGTCCAGATTTTATTGCTTCGTATCTATTATCTTTTAACCATTTTGGCGTCATTTCGCGATTATTATTTTGCTTTGATTTCTCACTATTTATCATATTTTTTTGTCTTTTCGAATGAATGCGTTTCTCAGGTTCGAAAGAAAATTCTAACCATTCGATTTTACGTCCTTTTTTTGCTTTGATTTTATTAATATGAAGGTTTCTAAATATTAAATTTAGCTCTCGAATAATAGGATTTAAAACACGTTTAGTTATATCATTCATTTGGTATGATTTGGGCACGTCTAAACGTTCTTTAAAATCTCTCACTCTTAATTTTACATAATTGAAATTTTCTTCTTAACATGCTGCTAATTTTATTTCTCACTATATTACCTCTTTCAGTTTTTTTTATTATTCTTTACTTTATTATATACTAGATACTAATGCATATATTATACTAATGCAATTTGAATGAAATGGGGAGAAAAAATGAAAAATATTTTATTGTTAGCTTCATGTTTTTTGGGAACTTATTATTTTTATAAGTATAAAAATATGAAAGAATTATATCAGTTTGATTTAATTGATATTGAATCGCAGGAAGATTTGTTAGATAGAAAAGGAGTTTATATCGATAGTGAAGGGAATTTCCAAGAAAAAGAGACATCTTATACGTAAAATGTTATATAATATTTAGTTATATTGTGATTGATGTGCATTGAATACACTTGAATCCTGAGTACCTTTTTTAATAAATTGTATAATATATATATAATGACTACCTATAAGGCTTTATTATGT
>Ga0079226_10003563_pt1 | contig 11913 bp, 8 predicted proteins | sample Poulit2014_FD_76345 | JGI IMG/M metagenome (GOLD analysis project Ga0079226, IMG submission 76345) | Agricultural soil microbial communities from Georgia to study Nitrogen management - Poultry litter 2014 | ecosystem: Environmental > Terrestrial > Soil > Agricultural land | place: USA: Georgia... | reverse complement strand
TGGAAAAATGAGTGATGTCTTAATAAATAATCAAGATACTGAAAAATTACAATTAAATTTAATTAGAAATCATTCAAGCGGAGTGGGCGAACCATTTTCGAATACTGTTAGTAGAGCCATGCTATTGTTAAGGGCAAACACATTATTGAAAGGGTTTTCAGGAGTAAGACCTAAAATAATTGAACGGTTGATAATGTATGTAAATAAAAAAATAATACCTATCATTCCGCAACAAGGCTCTTTAGGGGCTAGTGGAGACCTTGCACCATTAGCACATATAGCATTAACTTTGATAGGTGAAGGTGAAGTATATTATAAAGGCAAAGAAAAGAAAACAATTGATGTTTTAAATGAACTTGGAATTAAACCATTAACCTTGACTGCAAAAGAAGGATTAGGATTAATAAATGGTACTCAAGCTATGACGGCAAAAGGTGTTGTTGCATATAGCAAAGCCGAAAAGCTATGTAGACAAGTAGAAGTATCATCATCACTAACTTTTGAGGCTTTAAAAGGGATAACAGATGTGTTCGATGAAAAAATACATTCTGTTCGAGGATATAAAGAACAGGAAGATGTAGCTGAAAGAATGAAGAGATACCTTGAAGGAAGTGATTTAACCACTAAACAAGGTGAAATTCGTGTTCAAGATGCTTATTCATTGAGGTGCATTCCACAAGTTCATGGAGCTACGTGGCAAACTTTAAACTATGTAAAAGAAAAATTAGAAATAGAAATAAATGCAGCAACGGATAATCCACTTATATTTGATAATGGTAAGGAAGTTTTGTCAGGAGGAAACTTTCATGGTCAACCTATTGCTTTAGCTATGGATTACTTAAGTATTGCAATGTCTGAAATTGCTAATATAACTGAACGAAGAATTGAACGATTAGTTAATCCACAGTTAAATGATTTACCAGCATTTCTAAGTTCTGATCCCGGGCTACAATCAGGGGCGATGATTTTACAAATTACTGCAGCATCATTAGTGTCAGAAAATAAAGTATTAGCACATCCGGCAAGTGTAGATTCGATACCTTCTTCTGGAAATCAAGAAGACCACGTCAGTATGGGAACGATAGGCGCTCGACAAGCGAATCAAATTGTTGATAATGTCAGAAAAGTGGTAGCTATCGAACTAATGTGTGCTATGCAAGGTTGTGAATATAGAGAAACGAAAAAGATGGCGCCGCATACTAGAGAAGTATTAAATCAAGGAAGAAAAATCGTAGACTCAATGCATGAAGACCGTGTATATGCATATGATATTTATTCTTTAGATGAGTGGTTATTAAGGGGAAATTGGGATGATTTATTAATAGATATTTAATCTTAAAAATTGATTTAACGATTTAAAGGAAGTGATACTGATGGAAATATCTCATAGAGAACAGATTAATGAAATTGATCCTTATATACCAGGAAAATCTATTGAAGATGTTAAGAAAGAATATAATCTAGAAAAGGTAATAAGGTTAGCGTCTAATGAAAATGCACATGGACCTTCTTTGAAATCCATTGAAGCAGCTCATACTGCAATTGAAAACATGAATTTATACCCAGATTCAGCTGCTAAATTATTGACTCAAGAGATATCCAAGTTTTATGAGATAAACATAGATGAAATATTTACAGGCAATGGAGCAGATAATGTTTTAACGACTTTAATCAGTGCGTATATTAGTGAAGGTGATGAAGTATTATATTGCACACCTACATTTCCGGTTTATAAATCAATGACGTTATTAATGGGTGGTATACCTATAGAGGTACCTATTACTATAGAGTGGAAATATGATTTAGATGAAATTTTAGCTAGAATCAATCAAAACACTAAGATAATTTTTATATGCAACCCAAATAATCCTACTGGTACAGTTGTAACAAGTGAAGAGTTAATAAACTTTTTAGATAAAGTGCCAAATAATATTCATGTAGTGTTAGATGAGGCTTACATTGAGTATATAGATGATAATGATTATTTAACTGGTGTAGAGCTTTTTAAACGTTCATATTCAATTATAGTTGTTCGGACATTCTCTAAATTTTATGGACTGGCGGGGTTACGGATTGGGTATGCAATTGCAAAAAAAGAAGTATTAGAGCCAATGCTTCAAATAAGAGAAGCTTTTGCAACTAACAGAGTAGCTATAGAAACAGCTGTTGCAGCTTTAAATGATGAGAAGTTCACTAAATATCACCTTTCAGAAATAATAAAGGAAAAAAGTATTTATTAAATGAGTTGAATAAAATTGGAATAGAGGGAATCAATTCCAATTCAAACTTTATTTTTATTAATTTTAAACAAGATACAATAAAGTTATTTAAAGAATTATTGTACTATGGCATTATCATAAGACCATGTGCTCCTTGGGGTTTAGAACACTGTGCACGAGTATCTATTGGAACTATAAAACAAAATCAATTATTGATTGCTGCGTTAAAAAAGATATTAAAAATATAAGAGGTGAAGATGAAACATGTTAAAGACTAAACCATTTGTTTGGATTCTCGATGATGAATTTAAAGAACATAAAATTGAATTTGATAGATATGAAAAGGCTGGGTACGACTATAAGGTTACTAGAAGTAATGAATTAGAAGAAGATACCAAAAAGTACGCAAAAATAGCTGATGGAGTAGTGGCACAAATAGGGTTTCTATGTGGAAAAGATTTAATAAACCAATTAGAAGTTTGTAAAGTTATTGCGATATCTGGAGTTGGGTATAATCATGTGGATTTGGAGACAGCTACTAAAAAAGGTATATATGTATCAAATGTACCAGATTATTGTGTTGATGAAGTAACAGATCATACTATTGCAATGTTAATGTACTGGGCTAGAAGATTACCTTATTTTCATGAAAGTGTTATAAAAGATAAAAAGTGGGAACCGTTATTCATTTCCGATATCAGAAACTTGAGAACTTCTACTGTTGGACTTTTAGGGTTTGGTCGAATGGCGAGAACAGTTGCCAAAAAGTTACTACCATTTGGAACTAAAATAATCGCACACGATAGTTATGTCGATAGAAAAGAATTTGATGAACTAGGCGTCGAATCTGTAAGCTTAGATAAATTATTAAGCAATTCACATTTTCTAAGTTTACATGTTCCGTTAACTGATAAGACAGAAAATTTATTAAATAAGAATAATTTAAAAAAGATGCCTAAGAATTCTTTCATTATTAATACCTGTAGAGGAGGAATTATTAATGAACCCGATTTGGTTGAATTATTAGAAGATGGTCATATAGGTGGGGCAGCTTTGGACGTGTTAGAAAAAGAACCTCCTGATTTTAATAACCCTTTATTATACTTAAATAATGTACTGATTACACCACATTCTGCTTATAATTCTATTGAAGCTCTACCTTCATTAAAAAATATTACTTGTGACATTGTTATCGAAGGTATTGAAACAAAAAAACTAGAAAAATCATTAAATGGTCATCTTATAAATTGAACTAAAAGTTTAATTTAATTAAGCTAATGTAATCAGGATAGGAAGCGTTTTATTAAAAGTAATAAAGTAGCAAAGTTTTGATACTTTAATTGTGACAAAAAGATTCTTAGTTTTATTTAGAATTTAAATTTAGTGTTTATGGAGGAGTTTATATTGAATGAAAATATTGAGAACACTAATATCAAAGAACCATCTCTGTTTATTGCAGTTCTACCTCTTTTAATTATGGCAGCGTCGTTAATAGTAGGGGTTGGGATTTACGGTGTGGATCCACATATACCTATTTTTGTAAGCGCATTCTTTGCTGCGATTATTGCTCTCAGTTTAGGTCATACATGGAATGCAATTCAAAAAGAAATTTTTGATACAATTTATTCTGGCTTACTCCCACTAATCATTATCATATTGATTGGTGCATTTATAGGGGTTTGGATTAATGCTGGGATTGTTCCATCAATCGTTTTCTATGGCTTAGAGTTTTTATCACCTACTTGGTTTTTATTAACAGCAACCATCCTGTCTATGTTAGTAGGTATAGTTGGTGGAGCATGGTTAGCTGCTGGAACTGTTGGTCTAGCATTAATATCTATAGCTGAAGGTTTGGGGGTTCCATTAGAAATAACAGCAGGTGCGATTGTTAGCGGTGTGTATATCGGTGGAAAAATTAGTCCTTTATCTGATACGCCAAATTTAGTTGCAGGAGTAATTGGAATTGATGTGTTTGAACATATTAAAAATATGTTGTTTACAACAATACCTGCTGTGATCATTACTTTTATTTTATATATAGTGATAGGATTTAAGTTTAGTGAGAGCAGTTTAGATAGTGGTCAAATTTCTTCTATTCAAAATGCTTTATCAGAGCACTTTACGATTTCTCCATTACTTGTATTACCATTTGTTTTTATTGTATTAATTTTTATCTTTAAAGTTCCTGCGATACCTGGAATGTCAATAGGAGTTATGCTTGGAGCAATAATTGCTTTTTTTGCACAAGGTGCCAATATTGGATCTGTTTTTACATCTATGTATCATGGAATGTCTATAGAATCCGATAATTTAGTTGTAAACTCACTTTTGAACCAAGGTGGTATTGTAAGTATGGAGCTTGTTGTTACACTTTTCATTATTGCTTTAGCATTTGGTGCCATCGTAAAAAAAGGTGGTATGTTAGATGTTATATTATTTCCAATTGCAAAAAGGATAAAGAGAACTGGCAGCCTTGTAACATTAACAGGTGCAACATGTTATGTTTCTAATGCAGTTGGATGTGACAAAGCAATGGGAGTAATTGTACCTGGTAAAATGTTTATCGATGAATATAAACAAAGAGGATTAAAACCTAAATTTTTATCAAGGAACTTGGAAGATTGCGGAACCGTGATGGCTGTTTTAATACCGTGGAGTACTGATGGAATATTTATTTATTCCGTGTTAGGCGTGCATCCTCTGGCTTATGGACCATTTGCTTTCTTCTGTTATTTATGTACATTTGTAGCAATCCTTTTTGCGTACTTTAACATTAAAACAAATAGATATGAGGATAATGAAAATATAAAAAATTCTCAAAGTCCAGAGCATGTAATCAGTTGAAAAATATATAAAGAAAGGAAGAGTAAGATGATAAAATACTTAAAACAGAAAAAGGAAGTTAATGAAAAAACAAATTTAGAACTTAAAGAGAAAGTTAGTCTCATTCTAGAGGATATAAGATTAAATGGCAATGATGCGGTCAGAAAATACTCTAGACAATTTGATGACTGGGCTCCAGATAACTATAAATTAAGTGAGGATGAAATTCAAAATGCTATTAAATTGGTGCCAGAAACTTTAAAAGAAGATATTAAATTTGTTTCAAAACAAATTAAATTTTTTGCAAAAAAACAATTAGATAGTATTTCTGAAATAGAGGTTGAAACTCATCCCGGTATTTATTTAGGTCATAAATTGATACCAGTTAATTCGGTTGGAACTTATGTGCCAGGAGGTAGAGCTCCTTTAATGTCTTCAGCCATGATGAGCACGATACCAGCAAGGGTAGCTGGTGTGGAAAATATTATTTCTTTTACCCCGGCAGCTAAAGATGGTAGTGGTATTCCACCAGCAATGATTTTTTCACTTTATAATGCGGGTTCTACTAATATATATTCTATAGGAGGCGTACAAGCCATAGCTAGTATGGCTTATGGAACGGAAACGATAAATAATGTCGATATGATAGTTGGGCCAGGTAATGCATTTGTTGCAGAAGCAAAACGTCAAGTATCAGGAATTGTAGGAATCGATTTGCCTGCTGGGCCTAGTGAAGTACTAATCATAGCTGACGAAAGTGCAGATCCTGATATAGTAGCTGCAGACTTGCTAGGGCAGGCTGAACATGATCCTAATGCAAGGTCAATTTTAATTACAACATCAGAAAATTTAGCTGAAAAAGTTTTAAAATTTATTCCTGAACAACTCGAAGCATTAAACAGTAAAGATGTTGCTGGTCAATCTTGGGAGAATAATGGTGAAATTGTAGTTGTTAAAGATTATGAAGAAGCTGCCATATTATCAGATGAATATGCTATAGAGCATTTGCAAGTTCAAACATCAGAAAATGAATGGTTTTTAAATAAATTAAAAAATTATGGTTCTTTGTTTGTGGGAGAAGAAGCTACAGTAGTATATTCAGATTTGGTGGTAGGTACAAATCATATTTTACCGACGATGACAGCATCAAGGTTTACTAACGGTTTATGGGTAGGTAAATTTATTAAAACACAATCTTACCAAAAATTCACAAAAGAAGCTAGTTCTTTTATAGCACCGATAGCATCTAGACTAGCACTAGCAGAAAATATGCCAGCTCATTCTGAAACGGCTTTAAAGAGGCTTAGAAAATATAAAGAGTAATAGTAAATTTGATTATTCTTATTTAAAGATTACTTTTAAATGTTTTAGAGGTTGAGATAAGGTAAGTTCTAATATTACAAATTACTAATTCAGAATATTTAAAAAGTTAATGATGAGAAAAGGCGTGGAGATCGAATCAGGAGTAACTACCGCTTCAGGAAAATGATGGTAGCTTAATAGAAAATCAATACGCTAATATTTATAAATTAATCGATAAGATTTTGATTATTTCCAGTTAAATTAAGTTACCTGTCACCATAAATAATGAACGTTATAAAAGTTATTTCAATTATTACCTGATATAATTCAGCAAGTAGGGGTGATATAAATATCATATCATTATTTTAAAATATTATAAGAAACAAACTCTATTACCTATGAAATATAACTATATAAATATTTATAATAAACTAAATTAAAAGGAGATGCATATCATGTCATTCTTTTTAACAGAAGAACAGAAAGAAATAAAGAAACTAGCAAGAGACTTCGTGACAGAAGAGATTATGCCAGTCGCACGATATTACGATGAAAATGAAGAATTTCCTATAGAAGTATTTAAAAAGATGAGAGAAGTTGGTTTTTATAATTTAGCTATTCCTGAGAAATATGGTGGTCCAGGTGTTGATAAGTTATCTCACGCCTTGATAATAGAAGAAATCGCCCGTGGGTGTGCTGGTATAGCAACATCTTCGGAATCAAATTCATTGGCGTCATATCCTATATTGATTGCTGGTACAGAAGAACAAAAAAAAGAATGGTTAGGACGTTTAACATTTGAAGAACAGCAAGCAACTTTTTCATTAACGGAACCAGAAGCAGGAAGCGATGTTGCGGGAATGAAAACTACTGTTAAGAGGTCTGGAGATACTTATATTTTAAGCGGAGAAAAGATTTTTATTACAAACGCAAATTATGATAATTTTTATGTAGTTTTAGCAAAACAGGCAGATTCAGATAATCCGAGAGATTTTACAGCACTAATTGTAGAAAGAGATACTCCAGGGTTAGTAGTAGGAAAAAGTGAAAAAAAGATGGGGTTAAAAGCATCAAATACTGGGTCGTTATCATTTAATGATGTAGTAGTTCCTGCTAAAAATCGTTTAGGTAAGGAAGGAAAGGGATTCGGTATATTTATGAAGGGACTATCATATGGTAGACCGATGGTGGGAGCGACTGCTGTAGGTTTAGCACAAGGTGCTTACGAATCTGCCTTAGCATATTCTAAGGAAAGAAAACAGTTTAATAGACCAATCTCAGACTTTCAATCCATTCAATTTATGTTGGCAGATATGGCTATGAATATCGAGGCAGCTAGGTTGTTAGTTCATAAGTCTGTTCGAATGCTTGAAGAAGGTTTATCATCAACTTTAAATTCTTCCTTTGCAAAATGTTTTGCATCTGATACCGCAATGAAAGTAGCTACTGATGCAGTGCAAATATTTGGAGGATACGGTTATATTAGAGAATACCCAGTGGAAAAGTATTTTCGAGATGCTAAAATTACCCAAATTTATGAAGGTACGAATCAAATTCAGCGAATTGTTATGGCTAAAGAAATATTGAAAGATAAATAAGATTGTGAACTAAAACAATAAACATAATTGTCAAATAGGGGTGTTCACTATGAAGAAGTTAATTAGCGCAAATCAAGCAGCAAGGCTTATTAAAAATGAAATGGTAGTAGGCGTTACATGTTCGTATATAGGAGGTTTTGCAGAAGATATCGCTATAGCTTTAGAAAATAGATATTTAAGTGAAAAAAGTCCGAAAAATTTAACATTAATCCACGCAACAGGAAGTGGTGATTTTAAAGGAATGGGAACCGATCATTTCGGTCATAAAGGATTAATCAATAGGTTAATATGTGGTCATACAAGCACTGCACCTAAATTGGCTAGTTTAGTCGAGAATCATGAAATAGAATGCTATTTTTTCCCACAAGGTGTGATTATTCAATGTTTTAAAGCGATAGCAAGCAATAGACCTGTTGTATCAAAAGTTGGTTTAAATACTTTTGTTGATCCTAGAAAGGAAGGGGGAAAAGTAACCGATATAACCAAAAAAGAATTAGTACAACTTATAGAATTAGATGGAAGTGAGTGGCTAAGTTATTCAACATTCCCAATAGATATAGCATTAATTAGAGGTTCTTATGCAGATGAAAAGGGAAATATTAGTATGAAAAATGAAGCAATCTTATTAGAACAATTCGATTTAGCGATGGGGGTAAAAAATAGTGGCGGTATTGTTATTGCACAGGTGGAACATGTAGTCGAGAATAATACTATAAATTCGAAAGACGTTGTTGTCCCAGCTAATCTAGTTGATTTTGTTGTTATTGGTAAATCAGAAAGTCAAAGACAAACGATAGAAGAAGCATATAATCCTATCTTATCAGGAGAAATTAAAGTCCCGACAAAATTTTTGAAAGGTAAATCTAAAAATAAAAAACTTGATGTAAGAAAGGTGATAGCCCGTCGATGTGCAATGGAATTAACAGAAAATTCTATAGTTAATTTAGGAATAGGAATTCCACAAGTAGTTTCTGAGGTGGCATTAGAAGAAGATATTAACGAAGATATAGTTTTAACTACAGAGATAGGAAGTTTTGGAGGAATACCGGGAACAGGTTTTTATTTTGGAACGACCTATAATGCAGAAGCTACATTTGAGATGCCTAAAATGTTTGATTTTTATGATGGAGGAGGACTTGATGTAGCATTTTTAGGATTTGCTCAGGTAGATAAATATGGAAATGTGAATGTTAGTAAATTTGGAAAAAAAGTTGCTGGTCCTGGTGGTTTTATAAACATTTCACAAAATACAAGGAAAATAGTTTTTTGTGGGACGTTTATGCATGGTGCTAAATTGGAGATAACAAATGATAAACTTGAAATTATTCAAGAAGGTAATGTAAGTAAATTTATTGATGATGTAGATCAGATAACGTTTAATGGTGATTATGCAGACGAGTTAAAACAAGAAGTTCTCTATATTACGGAGAGGTGTGTCTTTAAGTTAATAGATAAGGAATTAGTATTAATAGAAGTAGCGGAAGGAGTCAATGTAGAAAAGGATATATTTCCATTAATGGGCTTTAGACCAAAAATTTCAGAGAATTTGAAATTAATAGATACCAAAATTTTTAATGAGGTATGGGGAAAGTTGAGTCTAACAAATAATGTACCGATAACTGAGTGAGTATAAGGTGTATAGTTTGATATTATAAAACAAGTCCTCTCTTTGTGTAAGTAGAAATTACGGAATAATTCCTAGTCTTTAATTAATGTAAAAATTGCCCCAAAATAAATAAGTTAATTTCTTTTATAATTAATGATACTTTTTTGAAGATAATTGAAGCGGCGTTCAATGATTCATTAATATGTATACTTAATTTTAGAGTTAGTGATTGAGGAATTAAAAAATACCAATCGAAAGCTTAAGATAACAAGTAAGTTTAATATGTTTTAGAACATCAGTTTTATAGGCGTTTTCACTGATGGGAAAGTTATCAGATTCGGATTAAATATTTTATTTTAAATACCGAATTATTTTTAAGGAGGGAAAAGTAATGAGTCAGACATTAAATAGAATAGGCCCTCTCGGAGTTACTATTCTTTTGTTAGTGTTCGTTGCTGCTTGTGGTGATAGCTCGAAGGAGGAGTTTACTATTACTATTTCTAACTCTGTTGAGGAAGATACGCCAATGCATAAAGGATTAATGAGGTTTAAAGAAGTGGCTGAGGAAAAGTCAGATGGTAGATTAGAGGTTGAAGTCTTTTCAAATGCTGAATTGTACGCATCCGAAAGAGAAGCAATTGAAGCGGTTCAAGCTGGCAATATTCAGATAGCGGCTCCAGCAACTGCTCCATTAACCAACTTTGTTGAAGAGTTCCAAGTATTAGATTTTATGTTTGTATTTGATGATATCGATGATGCGAACGAAACTTTAGATGACGAACTTGGTGAAATTTTAAGAGAAAAACTAGAAGAACATCAGTTGAAAGGAATAGGTTGGGGAAGTGCTGGGCTAACTCAAATTACAAATAGTGAAAAGCCACTTGAAACAATCGATGATTTCAAAGGTTTGAAACTTAGAACAATGGAAAACAACATTCATTTAGATAGTTTAGAAGAATTCGGTGCTAATCCACAACCTTATGCGTTTGGTGAATTATATTCGGCTTTACAACAAAATATCTTTGATGGAATGCAGACAACTGCACAGTTAATCGAAAGTTCTAAAATATATGAGGTACAAGAATATATTACCATTCTAGATAATTCTTATACAGCCGAAGCATTAGTTATGAACAAAAATTTTTATGATTCACTTCCAGAAGATCTACAACAAGTAGTGGATGAAGCAGGAGATGAATTTACTGAATATGAAAGAGAAATATCAAAAGAATATGATGAAGAAGCGATAGAATTCTTAACTGAAGAGCTTGAAGCGAATGTATTATCAGATGAGGTAAAAGAAGAAATGGCTGAAAGATTACAACCAATTATGGATGATTACGAAGAAGAAGTTGGTTCTGAACTAATGGATTTAATTAGAAACCATTAAAAGAATAAGTGTAATTAAAATCCCGATTGCTATTTACGTATTATAGATAACAATCGGGTCATTTTTTAAATAGAGGATTTGATCAATTTTTTAGTAAGAAATTCAGTATAACATCCGATGGTCTAAAAGCCACCAGATTAGTTATTGAAAGATTGGAGGATGTCAGAATGAAGTTTTTAAACTTTTTAAGAAAATTTGAAGAAATAGTTTTAGTAGGCACTATGGTTTTAATACTTGTGTTAATTTTCAGTCAAGCAGCATTTAGATATTTTTTTGGTAGTGGACTTATATGGGGAGAAGAGTTAGCACGTTTTGTTCATGTTGCTCAAATTTGGCTTGGTGGAAGTTTAGCAATAAAAATGGGAGGTCATATCCGCGTAACCTTTTTTAGAGATTTGTTTTCAACTAATATTAAAAGATTCATTGATTTATTGGCCACAGCCTTTTTTTTCATTTTTATGCTTTTTATCGCTATTAAAGGTACGGAATTTGTTCTTCAATTAATTGAAACAGGTCAAAAAGCACCTTCAATGGGTATTTTAATGGCTATTCCATATACAGTTATTCCACTCGGAGGTCTTCTTATGGCGATTCGCTTAGTGCAACAGCTTATCACAGTATGGAAAGGTGAATTATTAGAAGAAGAGATAGAAGGTGTTGACCAATGACAATTGCAGTGTTATTTATAAGTTTCTTTGGACTTATGTTGATAGGTGTTCCAATTGCAGTATCATTAGGTGCATCTACATTATTTACGATGGTATTTGCAACAAACTTACCATTAGGATCAATAATTACACAAGCTTTTACATCTCTTGATTCGTTTTCTTTATTAGCTATTCCACTATTTATTCTAGCTGGAGTGTTAATGAGTAAAGGTGGGGTGTCTAAACGTTTATTGAAAATGGCAGATGTATTAGTTGGATACTTAGTTGGTGGGCTTGAACATGGAACCATTTTAGCGAGTATGTTTTT
>Ga0079226_10003562_pt1 | contig 11915 bp, 13 predicted proteins | sample Poulit2014_FD_76345 | JGI IMG/M metagenome (GOLD analysis project Ga0079226, IMG submission 76345) | Agricultural soil microbial communities from Georgia to study Nitrogen management - Poultry litter 2014 | ecosystem: Environmental > Terrestrial > Soil > Agricultural land | place: USA: Georgia... | reverse complement strand
TCATGCCGCAATAGTTGCGCGTGAATTAGGTATTCCGGCTGTTGTTGGCTCCGAAACAGCGACCCAAATTTTAAATAACAAACAGAAAGTAACCGTATCATGCAGTGAAGGAAGCGCCGGAAAAGTGTATGAAGGATTTATTGACTTTGAAGAAGTGCATCATAATTTATCTAATTTGCCGGAAACGGATACGCCGATTATGATGAATGTAGCCTCGCCCGAGCTGGCTTTTAAGTTTAGCAAAATTCTGAATGCAGGAGTTGGCCTGGCGCGCGAAGAATTTATCATAAATAATTATATTAAAGTGCATCCGTTGGCGCTGCTGCATCACCAGGAACTGGATGATGAAATGCTTACGCAAAAAATTGAGCAGATAACAAAAGGCTTTGATAATGAGTCGGAATTTTTTATCACCAAACTTGCTTATGGCATCGCCCGCATCGGCGCGGCTTTTCATCCTAAACGAGTCATTGTGCGATTTTCTGATTTTAAATCAAATGAATATAGCAACCTGCTGGGCGGCCGGTATTTTGAGCCGAATGAAGAAAATCCAATGATCGGCTGGCGGGGAGCTTCGCGCTATTATTCAAAGAAATATAAAGAAGCATTTGAGCTGGAATGCCGGGCAATTAAACGCGTTCGCGATGAATTTGGGTTGACAAATATCACAGTTATGATTCCATTTTGCCGAACTATTAAAGAGTTGAAACAGGTTTTGCAAACGATGGAAGAATTCGGCCTCAAACGCGGTGAAAACGGGCTGGAAGTGTATCTGATGGCCGAACTTCCGGCAAATATTATATTAGCCGAAGAATTTGCTCAATACATAGATGGATTTTCAATCGGCTCGAATGATTTAACGCAACTTACGTTAGGCCTTGATCGCGATTCATCTCTTGTTTCTCACGTTTATGATGAACGAAACCAAGCGGTAAAACGAATGATATTGATGCTGCTTGAAAAAGCTAACAAAACGGCAACTAAAGTTGGGATTTGCGGACAAGCGCCGTCTGATTTCCCTGATTTTGCAAAATTTTTGGTCGCAAATGGTATTGATACTATTTCGGTTACACCCGATTCAGTTTTAAAAACACTTCATTCTATTCATAAATTAGAAGAAGGTTTTGAGGCAACTGATTTAGCAGACGCAGCGGAATAATAGATTATATCACAAGAAATTTATCGTCAACAGCAAAATGGTATCTTGCTTCACCCGGTAAGAAAAGTTTTGTTTTTTGGCCACAAAAAGCCAGTCATCTTCATTTAAGTGACAAGACTTTTTATCAACGCTAAAAATAATACTCCCTTTTAAACACTGGACCGTAAGTTCACCTTCTATTTGGTGCTCCTTGGTTTTTTTGCCTTCAACCAGCGCCATGCGAATGACTTCCATGCCTTCGGTTTTGATGATAGCGTAGGAAGAATCCACGCTCATATCGCCTTTTAATGTTTCAAGATTTACGACTTCGCCTGATTGTATATGTCCCTGATTTTCCATAAGAATGATTTATTTAAACTTTAAAAAAGAGTACCATAAAATATGGGAACATGCAAAACAAATAACGCTTAAATAATATGAACGATGTATTGAAAATAAAACTTTTGTACTATAAGGAATAAATAATTGTTATATTAAAACCACTAATTTAAACATTTGATTATGGCTGACAAAAAATCAACTTCAGAGAAAGCAAAAGATAAGATGAACCAGTCGAAGGAAGAGTTGAAAGATTCCCTTGATAAGCTGGAAAAAGAGCTAAAAGATTCAGCTAATGATTTAAAAGCTGAAAGTGAACAACGTTATAATAGCGTAATGATGCGTTTAAATAAGGAGCGAAGGAATATGCAAAATATGATGAATGAAGATTATAGAGAAGCTCGCCGATATGTAAGAGCAAATCCCGAAGAAGGGCTGGCTTTAGCGTTTGCAGGAGGGATTGTTTTGGGCGTTTGCCTCGGCATTATGCGGCGATGACATTCTGATAGATTTTTTCTCTGCTTCTTAAACGAAACGTTATACAAATAGAGAAGTTAATTTAAAATAAACTCTCCTTATAGTTTATGGTTTTTTAGCAAGAACTTTATCTTATTCGAAAACTAAAATTATACCAAACGATTATATGGCAACAACGACAACAATCAATGAAGATCATTTAAATGAAATATTTGAGCGCGTGCAAGCGCTCAGGGGGTATCTTTGACTACGATCAGCGAAAAGTAAATGTTATTGAGCTGCGGGAGCAAACACAGGACCCGCATTTTTGGGATGATTCGGAATCAGCTCAAAAAGTGATGAAAGAACTGGACCGAGAAAAAAAGCTGGTTCAGCAGTGGGACGAACTCAATGAGTTAGTCGAAAGCGTAAAAGTATATCAACAGTTTTTAGCCGAGGGAGAAGAGGTTGGCGAAGAACTTGAAGCCGAAATTCAAGCGCTCCAAAAGAATTTAGAGGATCTTGAATTTAAGAATATGCTCAGCGGCGAAGATGACAGCCGCGATGCTATCGTAAAATTTAAACCGGGGGCCGGCGGCACAGAAAGCCAGGATTGGGCTGAAATGCTTTACCGGATGTACACAAAGTGGGCAAAATCGCAAGATTATGATATATCAGTGCTTGAATATCAACAAGGCGATGTAGCGGGTTTAAAAAGTGCGACACTTCAAATTAGCGGCGATTATGCGTATGGTTTTTTAAAAGCAGAAAGCGGCGTTCATCGATTAGTTCGCATTTCACCTTTTGATAGTAATTCGCGGCGCCACACTTCATTTTGTTCGGTTTTTGTGAGTCCGCTTATTGATGATGAAATAGAGGTTGATATAAATGAAAGTGACGTTGAACTTCAGCGTTTTCATGCCAGCGGCGCGGGCGGACAGCACGTAAATAAGGTAGAAACCGGCGTGCGTTTAATTTGGGAAGGCAAGCTTTCAGACGGAACCGAGGAGCAGGTTGTGGTTGAATGCCAACAAGAACGTTCGCAGATGCAAAATCGCCATAAAGCGATGGTGATGCTCAAATCAAATATATATGAGCTGGAAAAACAGATTAAAGAACGTAAAAAGCAAAAGTTGGAAGATTCAAAAAGTAATATTGAATGGGGAGCGCAGATTCGTTCTTATGTTTTTCATCCGTATAATATGGTTAAAGACCATCGCACCGATTATGAAACCTCGAATACCGATGCAGTCATGGATGGCGAACTGGACGAATTTATGAAAGCCTATTTAATGGAAGATATTTAAAGTTTGCAGGCCAGCATCCGGTTGAATATAATGGGTGAGATATCCTTGACTGTGGAGGAATGGTGTTGAAACTACTAAAGCAGTGTAATTGAATAAAATAATTGTGAAAATCGCTTCACATTTCTGATTTATATTATGCTAAAAATTGGTGTAACCGGCGGAATTGGCAGCGGCAAAACAACGGTGTGCAATACTTGGGAAAGGCTTGGCGCTTTTATAATTAACGCTGACGATCTGGCAAAAATATTAATGGCAAATAATGCATCGGTCAAAAAGCAACTTGTTGATGCATTTGGCTCGAAAACCTATCACTCTGACGGCTCGTTAAACCGGGCATTTTTAGCAGCCGAAGCGTTTGAAAATAACAAAGTAGAAAAACTTAATGCTATTGTTCATCCCGCCGTTTTTAAAGCCACTGATCAGTTGTTGGAAGAAGCGGAACAAAATGGATATAAAGTTTCAGTATATGAAGCGGCATTATTATTTGAATACGGACGGCCGGAAATATTTGATTTTATTGTTTTAGTATTGGCCGATGAAACGAACCGTATCACCCGTGTACGGGAACGTGATAATGTTGGCGAAATTGAGGTAAAAAGCAGAATTAAAAAACAACAAAACTTTGTAAAATTTGAAAATAAAGCTGATATTGTCATCAGGAACAATGATTCATTAAAAACGTTAGAAGAGCAGGCTGAAAAAGTTTACCAACGTTTGTTAAAAAGGAGTACTTAAAAGAGAGACGCTATAACTGATAATTGAAAACCCCAAAGGGATGACTAACAATAAGGAAAAAAAATCTATAACACTTGAAGAGTTTATTATTCAATCGCAAACCAAATTTCCGGGAGCAACCGGAGAGTTGAGCCAATTACTGCGCGATATTGGCCTGGCCGCCAAAATAATTTCAAAAGAAGTGAATAAAGCCGGCATTACCAACATTTTAGGATACGAGGGATCTAAAAACATTCACGGAGAATCGGTAAAAAAGCTGGATCTCTTTGCGGATCACCAGCTTATTTCTGCATTAAACCGCGCCGATATTACCTGCATGGTTATATCTGAAGAAAATGAGGGGATTGTGGAGCTGGAGCATAATGACGGTAAATATATTGTATATATGGATCCGCTTGACGGCTCTTCTAACATTGATGTAAATGTTTCGATTGGCAGTATTTTTTCTATCTATCAATGCGAGTATGAGGATGGCGAAAAACTCACGGATAAGCATGCGCTGCAAAGAGGCACGAGTCAGGTTGCCGCGGGTTATGTGCTTTACGGCTCCAGCACGATTTTGGTTTATACCACCGGCAACGGCGTAAGTATGTTTACGCTCGATCCCAGTATCGGCGAATTTATGCTTAGCGATCGTAGTATTGAAATTCCGGAACACGGGGCAATTTACAGTGTAAATGAAGGAAATTATAAATCCTGGCCCGAAGGGTTGAAACAATATGTTAAATATTGCCAATTAGAGAATGAAACCGAAAATCATCCCTATTCAACCCGCTATATTGGCTCTATGGTCGCCGATGTGCACAGAACGCTGTGCAAAGGCGGCATTTTTATTTATCCGGACAGCAATAAATATCCAAATGGCAAATTACGGTTGATGTACGAGTGCAACCCATTAAGTTTTATAATTGAACAAGCCGGAGGAATGGCGATAAACGGACAAAAACGTATTCTTGATATTATGCCAAAAGCAATCCATCAACGAACGCCTATCTATATCGGTTCGAAAAAAAATGTGGAGCGAGTGAAAGAATTTTTGGATGAATATGCCCGAGAACCTGCTTAAAAAGGAGTAATTAAAGCGCGTTTTTACCGATTGAAGATATTAAGCTGAAAATGTGTAAAATAAGCCTTTCTGATGCGAGGGAATAAATTCACTCGCTATAGAGAACTCCATAGCGAGGAGTTTTAACTCCTCGCACTTGGGAATTTCAATTTATTATCGTCAAAAATCATTAAAAATGCTTTTAAAGGCTGTCCTAATGGGTAAACGCGTTACGTAAAGCAAAGTGACTGAGTGATTAATATTTACTTTCATCAAGCTTTACAATGTACAAAAGAAGGGTGGGCAAGATATGGTTTTGCTAAGCATTTTTGCCTTACTGATACCATCGCTCCGAGCGATGGTATCAGTAGATTGATTAATATGAGTGAAGTATAAGACACTTTTTATTCAGTCACCTCATCATAGCGTTTTCGCAGCATCTTAAAGTCTTCCCAAGTCGGCCGTTTCCAATTAGGATTTCGAAGCAACGCCGCGGGATGATAAGTAGCCAGCAGCTCATATTTTTCATGAAAGGGATGAAACGTGCCGCGCATACTTGTAAGCGAAGCTTTTTTATTCAGTAATGTTTCAGCAGAAACTTTGCCTAAAGAAAGAATTATTTTGGGATTGATAAGATCAATTTGCCGCAATAAGTAGGGCAGGCTTCGTTCTCGCTCTTCGGGCAGTGGGTTGCGATTTTTGGGCGGACGGTGCTTAAGGATATTAGTGATATAAATTTCGTCGCGACTGAAATCAGCCGCTTCTAAAATTTTATCCAATAATTTTCCGGCTCTTCCCACAAAAGGCCGGCCGGTTTTATCTTCCTCGGCGCCCGGGGCTTCGCCAACTAAAATAAGATCGGCATCGGGATTGCCTCCGCCAAAAACTAATTTCGTATCTTCCAGATCCGTTTTTAGTTCATCCGTTTCAATACATAAAGCTTTCAGTTCTTCTAATGATTTACATTTTTCTAAAGTAAGTTGAGGCCTTTCTTGCAGTTTTTCTGACATTTGCCGGGTTTCAGTTTGATTAAATTTATTTGTTCGATGAGAAAAATCAGGGATGGTAAAATCGCCGTAGATCACCCGTTCTTTTTCAATAAATTGAATGATTTCGTCAATTAAATTAGCTTCTTCGCTCATGAATAATTTTATTTCATTCCACCGCCTTCAATAATAGAACGCGCATGCAGGTTAAAATTTAATTCACTAATTCAGCGATCACTTGCTGTTCTTTTTTTGAAGTTTCAGTAACTGTGCCGATAATATAACCCTGTTTGGTTCGCTCGCCAAGTTTGACATCTAAAATTTTATTTTCATACTCGGGATTTGCAGGTATTGCCACACGAATATAATTGTCGGTCCAGCCGTACATTATGTTATCATCCTTGGGTTTTTCAAACAGGACAGGCCGTATTTGTGAGCGAAAGGAGGTATCAAAGTCATAACGTTTCTTTTTTGATAATCTCCGCAGACGATTTGTTCGTTTTTTTCTTATGCTGTCTTGCACCACGGGTTCTATATCCAAAGCGTGGGTGCCGGGCCTTTCAGAAAATGTAAATACGTGCAGATAAGCCACCGGCAAGTTGTTAATAAAATTAAACGATTCCATAAAGCGCTCTTCTGTTTCACCCGGATGGCCGGTAATTACATCCACGCCGATGGCGGCATCAGGCATAAGCTTTTTAATGAGTTTCACGCGCTTGGCATACAAATCACTTTGATAACGCCGGCGCATCAGGCCCAGCATTTTGTCGCTTCCACTTTGTAACGGCATATGAAAATGGGGCTGAATTTTCTCTGATTCCGCCGCGAAATGGATAATATCTTCATGAAGCAAATTAGGTTCAACCGATGAAAAGCGAATGCGCCTTAATCCGTCAACTTTATCCAATTCTTGCAACAATTGGAAAAAATTTTCATCCGTCCCGCGGCCAAAATCGCCCGCGTTAACCCCAGTTATAACGATCTCTTTAAACCCTTCCTCAACCAGTTGTTGCGCATTTTTGATGACAGAAATAATTTTCGGACTTCGGCTTTTTCCGCGCGCCATAGGAATGGTGCAATAGGAGCATTTGTAGCTGCAGCCGTCCTGGATTTTTAAGAAAGCACGTGTTCGATCGTCGGCTGAAAATGCATTGTGAAAATCCACTGCTTCGTTAACATCGCTGTTACGAATCATCGGTTCCGAACGCTTTTGAAAATCATCAAACAACTCGAGCAGTTTGAATTTATCCTTCGCTCCTAAAACTACGTCCACACCGTCTATGGAGGCAATTTCGTTCGGTTTCAGTTGCGCATAGCAGCCAATTACGGCCACAAATGCTTTTGGATTGCGGCGCAGAGACTGGCGCACCTTTTTGCGGCAGGTGCTGTTAGCGCTTTGCGTAACCGAGCAGGTATTGATTACATAAATATCGGCCTTTTCATTAAAATTAACTAACGGAAAGCCTTTATTTTCAAAATCGCGCTGAATAGTCAGCGTTTCAGAATAATTGAGTTTACACCCTAATGTTTCAAACGCGACCGATTTCATTTTTTTATATAATAGTTTAATAGTTATTGATATATTTTTTAGGGGATAAGGTAAAGATACGATAAAGAATTATTAGCGACTATTACGCTTTTTACCGTAATTATATCAAGAATGAAGATAAGAAAAATGAGCAAAAATGACAGTTCCAATCTTTTATGACAATTATTTAATATAAAATTGCATTATTGCTAAAAAAGTGGTTTAATAGAGATACTTTAATATTAAGGCTCTCTACTATTAATAAAAAACCATTGACTATGGCAAATAAATTTAATTCCGCTAATATAAAAGAATTTTTCAGTGCTAAAAGCGCTGTGGTATGGGTTCGTATTGTCGCTTCTTTTCTTTTAATCTACAACCATGGCTGGGCTAAAGTAACTTCAGTTGTTACAGGGAATTTTTGGCCCGGTTTTAATCCAATTGGCATTGGTGATGAAGCTTCACTTATTCTGGCCGCCTTTGCCGAAGGGATTTGCGCTCTTTTAGTTCTTTTGGGTTTTTATACGCGAGCCGCTTCTATTATTCTGTTACTCAACTTTGCGGTGGCTATCATTTTTCATCATATCGGGCTGGAATTTGCCACTTTTGAGCTGCCGTTGCTTTATTTTTCAATCTATTTAACCATTTTTCTCACCGGTCCCGGTAAATTATCCATCGATCATGCCATGCACGGAAATGCTTTCGCTGGCCGAAATTATTAATAGATAAGATAAATTTTATTTGAGAAAATCGCTTAAAAACACCCATATCATTTTTTATCCGTTGTCGAAAGGCTCATTTTCTTTATGAAAGGCAATAACCGAGCGAATATGTTGATGGAAATCGGGCGAGGCTTTGGCTTTAGGACAGCGTTTTTTTAACAATCTTTTTACACAATGAGCTGATTTATAAGTAAAGTGAACCTCAGGATATTTTTTTACGTGTTCAAAAAATAGCTTGCGCGTTCGATGACATACCTCATTATCAATTACCGGAGTAACTAAACGTAAGGCTTCCTTTTTATTTAATCTTTCAAATTCCATTCCCACAGTTTTTAATTTATGACAGGTTACTAAACACAAAAGGCAAAAGATGTGTTCCTTAATTTTATAAAATAAGTCATTTTATGCCAATAATGGCTAAAGCAGCAGAAATATTTTGCTCTACTGAACCTGCCTTAACAAAAAAAGATTTATTTTGTAAAGTTTTGAACATGTCCTTTAATTTAATAACTTTTTACTTTATAAATTATTTTTATTGATTGGAGATAAAATTTTACAAACAAGTCTAAACGAATCATTTTTACTCATTTTTCGTATTGTTTATAAAATACGCTTCCGTTTAACGCAATTTAAAAAAGTTATATTATTTTTGATGTAAATAGTATAACTTTAAATACAATCAGAGCAAGTTTTGAAATTGTCATTTAATAGGCCCTCCTGTTGTAGAAATGAATTGGGAGAAAAAAATATTTCAAAGCACTGCGCTGATTATAATGCTTGAAATGATAAAAATTCAAATTAAAACTAAATAATATGTTTAAACGATTTAAACGAGCGCTGAAATCCATTTTTGGTGGATTTGTAAGTACGATGGAGGATCCAAAACTAATTCTGGAGCAAAATATCAGAGATTTAAATGATCAAATACCCCAGATGAATGAAAACATCGCAACGGTTAAAGCTAATATGATGTTGCTGCAAAAAGAAGAAAAAAAACTGGGAAAACGAATTCGTGATTTGACTGCCAAAATTAAATCAGCTATCAATGCCGACCGCGATGATATTGCCGAAGGTTACGCCATGCAATTAGAAAAAACAAAAGAAAATTTAAGCTCAACAAAAGAGCAATTGAAATTTGCCGAACAGGCGTATGAAAAGGCGTTAAAGGTAAAAAAAGGTTTCATCAAAGAAAAAGACCGTAAAATCAAGGAAGCCAAAGAAGCTCTCCGTGCAAATGAACGTGCAGAATGGCAGGGCCGCGTAGCCGATGCGCTTGAGCAGTTTGAAACAGGCGGAATGGATCAAACGCATGACGAAATGGTAAACCGGCTGAATGAGCAAACTGCTAAAAATGAAGCTCGTATGGAACTGGCGCTTGACAGTATAGATACAGAAACGATGGAAATTGAAGCCAATGCAGAAAAGATGCGTGCCCACGAAGTGGTAAAACAATTTAAAAGTGAAATGAAAGAAACGGAAAAAGGAAAAGAGATTGACCTTGAAGAATCTGGAACAGAAAAAGAGAAAACAGAAAATAAAACAATAGGCAGTAAGGAAAAAACAAAAAACAGTTAAAAATCAGCAGTAAAAATTAAAAATTTCTGGTAACTGTTAATCAATAACCGGTAATGAAAATGGATAGTAAAAAGCAGCGCGAGCAGTTAAAGCGTGAATACAAAAAACACTACCGGCAAATGCGAGAGGTGAAAGAAAAGTTACGCCGGTCGAAAAAAAAGCGGAATATAACAGAGGCATTAAATAATATGGACACCGGCGAGCTGATGGCTTCATTCGATTCATTTTTGTTGGATGTAAAAAGTACCGTCGCTCATGCCGAGGCCAAACTGGATGTAGCGCTGGAGAGTTTAGAAACGAAAGATTTTTCATCTCCCGGAAAGCAGCATGATAATATTTCAACCGAACAAAAAGCAAAGGAAACGCTCCGGCAACTAAAAAATGAAATGGGTTTACTGTATAGTGAAATAGAACAAAAAGCAGAATCGCTACAAATTGAAAAAACCATAGGGCCTGAGGCGAATGAAACAAAAAAAGATTCAAAATTGAACGAAGGATAAATATTTTATGTCCACCGATAACGAAATACCTCTCAATTACACAAAGGAAGCGTTTTTACAGCCTGTTAATTTAGGCAGTTTGCTGGCTTTAACCATTCTGGGGTTTGTATCTGGAAGCATTGGTTTTCCCGTAAGCTTAATTTTAACCTTAATTTGTGCCGCCGAATTATTGTACTTGGGTATTGCGCCCAATACTGCTCGTTTCCGAAAAATTATAAAACTGCAAAAACTCAGTGAACGCAATATTGAAATAAATGAAAAAGACACTTTTAAGCAACTGGATGAAGATAGTAAACGCCGATATTTGGTGATGCGCAGATTGGTTAAGCTGACAAAAGACAATTTTAAAACAGTTTCTTACACCTCACAGGGATTGCTTGACAGCATCCGTAACAAAATTGATAAACTCCTTGCCGATTACCTGACTTTGCTCGACCTACATAAAAAATATCAGGTTTACACCCACTCAAATATGGAAGAGCGGCTGAAGAAAGAAGTGGAAAAAGAGAAGAGCGGTATGGAAGAATATGAATCAGAAAAGCTGCAAAATACCAAACGCCGACGCATAAAAATTTTAAATAAACGTCTTAAAAAATTCAAAGTAGCGAAAGAAAAATATTTAATTTCTGAAGCACATTTGGAAACAATTAACGATGCAATTCGCTACATCTATGAGCAAAGTATGACCATGAGTGATCCAGAAGAGGTAGGCATGCAGCTGGATAATCTGCTTGTTGAAATGGAAGATACTTCATCCCTTATTGATAAATTGAAAGGTTCATCTTTCATTAATCAAACTGACTTTGAGGAAGAACAACTTGACATCGAGCTGGAAAAAGCGCAGGCCGCCAAAAAGAAATCAGAGGCCGGGAAAACAAAAGTGAAGGAATAATATTTACCCTTAATCTACTTATATTTGCCGTTTCGAATCGGGTGTCAAATCATCACTACAAAATGCTAAATAAAATTATAAATCATTTATGAACGAAAACTATAATACCATTCTTTACAGCGTTGATGACGAAAATATTGCAACGTTAACAATTAATCGTCCCGATAAACTAAATGCACTAAATGATGAAGTTATAAACGAGCTTGCAGACGCAATAAAGGTTATAGAAAATGACGAGGCCGTAAAAGGGGTGATTGTTACCGGCGCGGGTGAAAAGGCATTTGTTGCCGGCGCTGATATTAAAGAGATTAATAAATTAAATAAAAATTCCGGTGAAGAATTTTCAAAAAAAGGCCAGCAGGCGTTTCAAGCGCTTGAAGATTTGCAAAAGCCGGTTATTGCTGCCGTAAACGGTTACGCTTTGGGCGGCGGCTGCGAACTTGCGCTGGCATGCCATATTCGCATTGCGGGTGATGATGCCCAATTTGGCTTGCCGGAAACCAGCCTGGGCCTCATTCCCGGCTACGGAGGTACACAGCGGCTTTCGCGCCTGGCCGGCAAACCCAAAGCGCTTGAAATGATATTAACGGCCAAACCGATAAAAGCAGATGAAGCCAAAGAAATTGGATTGTTAAATAAAGTAGATCCGAATCCATTGCTAGAGGCTGAAAATATGTTAAGAAATATATTTA
>Ga0079226_10003561_pt1 | contig 11917 bp, 9 predicted proteins | sample Poulit2014_FD_76345 | JGI IMG/M metagenome (GOLD analysis project Ga0079226, IMG submission 76345) | Agricultural soil microbial communities from Georgia to study Nitrogen management - Poultry litter 2014 | ecosystem: Environmental > Terrestrial > Soil > Agricultural land | place: USA: Georgia... | reverse complement strand
TTTATTGGATAATGAATCAACAAAATCATTAAATCTGTTCTTTTCTGCTCTGCTTTTACCGTTATCAACTAAGTCTTTTTCATCGCAACGCTTAACAATTCTGGTAAAGCTGTGGTTATACCAGTAATTTAATTCATTCAGCACACCATTATCGTTTGCGGACAGTACGTCAAAAATACGGAGCAGGTCGGTTAAGATGCCACTTCTAAAATTCTCTCTGTATTGCATATCATACTGACTAAGTGCTTGGTAAGTACGTAAAAGAATACCTAATCTCTTAGGACTTTGCAGGTTGTTCTTGGTAAGGATGATTTCGTGATTTGAGAGAAAATCAACCGTGCAAGCGTCTGGGCTTTTAGCTAATACGTCTGCTTGCTTAGAGTATTCCGCATTAATTACAACAAAACGAGGAGAACGTGTAGACAATATTCTTTGCGTAAACAAACGCTTTTCGAGGCTTGGAGCTACATGTGGGTCAATAATTACATTACTAATCATTGCTAGTCATCATCTCGCATTCCGGGTTGTGTGTAGAATGGGTCTTTCTGGTTGAAGTCATCGTCTCTTTCAGCATTTCTGATGAACTTGTTGTTGTTTAAATCAACTTCAAGGTCTGGGTCTTCTTGCTGGTTAAACATATTGCGAAGTGACTTCATCAATTCTTTATCATTCTTAATCTCATTAAGTTTTTCACTGGTATTCTTGCCGTTAAGAGTAAAGCCAGCGTCTTTTTCTTTCTTCAAAGCAGTTGCTTGACGAGAGAAGAAACGCTTAAGGTCTGATGGCATCCCTTCTGGGTTGATGCTATTAAACATTTGCTTGTAGTTGACTTGGATTCTCTTAACTTCTGCCAACTTCTGTGCTGGATTAAGGTCGCTTCTGCCAACCAAGATGCCTACTTCTGCTTCTGCGTCTGAAACTAAGCCTTCCATAGCTTGATCAGTAGTATTTTCTTTGTTGCGCTCTAAGTAGCGCTTTCTCATGGCATCGTGGTGTGACGTATCTTCCTTGATTCTGCCAGTCTTAGGGTCAATCTTTAACATACCATCATCACTTTCTGTTTCTTGACTTGGCACTGGAATTGACTTAGAAGTGTCTTTCTTAGGTGGCAAAGTGATAGTAGATGACGATTGCACTGGAGCTGTAGTAGCCTGCATTTTTGGAGAAGTAGCAACTGTTGGCTGGGTCGAAAGTGGCGTTGAAGGAGAAGTTGCTTGTGCTTGTTGAGCATTAGCTTGTTCTTCTGCTCTTCTGTTTTGCTCTTCTACCTTTTGCTTAAATTCATTTGGTAAAAATGGTGATTCATGGAATGAACGCTTAATACGCTCATTGCCACCATGCTTACCTGCTACATTGACGACATCCTTAAGAGTTTGTTCATTCTTCATAGGGTTAGTAGCAAGCTGAACCTTTGGAATTGGCTTTTCTTGCTTTGGAGCAGAAGCCTGTGGCTTATCTTCTGTGCTACTACCAAATAGACCGTTGCTACCAGAAGAAGCATCGTCATCATTACCAAACATACTATTACTGCCAGTACTGTCGCTATTGCTATCACTTACTAAATCATAAAGGTTAATGCTGTCATCATCTGATGAAGCGTCCGCTTTGTTAGTACCATCTGAATCTGGTGTTGATGATTGTGGCTTTTGGGATGCACCACCATTATTTGATGATGGTTTATCTGGGTCTGGATTTGGTGGCAAGTCCGGCATGTCATCGTTGTCATCGCCTTTACCCTTATCTTGACCTTTATCATTATCATCACCGTCAATAGCACCATTGCCTAGCAAATCATTCATCAAAGCATTATTGCCAGTAGATAGATCAACTCCATCATCAGCTTCGTCATTCATGTTTTTTGAAGCTGATTTAAAATCTACATTTGAAGTTGAATCTTCCGGATTATCTGGCAAGTTTGGCATATCAATAGTGCCATTATCAGAAGATTTTTTCTTACCTTTCTTGCCAAAGACTTCATTTGGATCATGGTGAGGAGCATTGCTCTTATAAACTACTTTGGCACCAGTTTGTGTTTCTTCGTAGTCAAAATCACCATTGAAGTATTCCTGTTGAATCTCTGCATCGACATCATCCAAGTCTGGGTTTGAAATTCCCTTAGCGCCCATGATTGCTTCAAAGCCTTCACGGTCTTTAGGATCATTAATATCAAAGTTGCCCGGTTTATCTGCAACAGTATTTACATCAACATAATCAGTTCTGATCGTGTTAAACAGTTGAGAACCGTGAACACCTTCTGGATTTGGTGTTCTAACAGCTACAGTATACTTGTCCATAGCCATCAACTCATCCTTTGTGATATTAGGAACATCTTCTTGCCTTGTGGTCACCATTCTGCGATTACCGCTCATTCCCTGCATCAATCCGACTTGTTGTTCATTGGTTGAGCGAACAGATTGCTTCTTGCTACCGAAAAATCGTTCAAAAAATTCTGCCGAATCGGGGGACATGTTACCGAATGTTCCTACAGTCAAAAAGTCATCGAAGAAGGTCTTAAGTCCATCTTGTCCAAATGCCTTAGAAAGTTGTCCGGGCGACTGTGTAGCCACTATGCAAGGGCATGAAAATTTCCGGGACTCTGCTGAAAACTGTAAAAAGAACTCGTCTGCATAAGCGGCAAATTCGTCCATGTAAAGTGGAAACATCGGCACTGCGTTATTTTTTCTTCTCAACGTTGAGGCTTCCAAAGAACCTAAGTAAATTTGACCTAGAGTCTTTGCCAATGATGAGCCGACATGCTCTTCATCTGTGTTACAGAGCAAAATTTTTCCACGGTACATAGCGTCATCAAGGTTGAAGTCACCAGAATCACGGAACAAGACACGTCTTAAACCAATGTTCTTTGAAATATCGTCCAAAGTGTTGGCAAGCCCACGTACGAACTCTGCCTGTGCGTCAATGTACTCCCACTTATCTGGGTCTTTATCGTCCAATGATTGAAGTTCTGGGTCGCTACGCTTGACAACACTATTACCTTTACGGTTAGGAATGATATTTAACTTAAACCATGAAGCGGTTGATTGAGCAATTTGATATTTGTCTCTTATTTCAAAGTAGATAGTACGTTTATCTTCATTATTAGGGTCTTGATCATAAGCCTGCTTTTCTTGTTCAAGCTTGCTTTCCAATACTTGAAGATAAGCGTCTAGTTGCTTCATCCGTTTTCTTACAACGTATGGAGAGTTGTACATATCAATCAAATCAGCCAATGTAGGAATATGTTTTGAAAGCACTGACGTAATCTTCAAAAGGTAAACGTAGTTCTTCAAGTGGTTTCTTCCGGCTTCGTGGAAGAAGTCCTGTGATGATTCCTGTACACCAGCGATAACGTTGGTTAAGTCTTCGGCTACCTTTTCAGCAGGACCACGCATAAGGTTTAAGCCTTTAGTGTGAGGGTTTGATGGGTCAAACCAAACAATATAATCATCTGGAATACCCATCGCCCTTGCTAATTCGTAAATATCAGCAGTTTGGTCGTTGGTTGGGTCGATCAAAGCCATACCATTAAGGTATTGTGTAGCAATATTGCCCTTCTTGGTCATGAAACCATCCTTTTTAGAAATTTTAGGATAGTCACGAATCCACCAAACAACTTTTTGCAGGTCTTGATACATTTGATAGGAGAAGATTGTCTTAGATTTACCAGAACCTACGGCACCCATGTAGATAGAGTTTTGTCTACGTGTCGTTACGGACTGATAAACAATGTCCCCTGTTTCCTGCGATGTACCAATAATCATAATTGGTAAGTGATTTTCTTCTTTACGCTGTTCTTGCGTCTTACCGCTTAGCATGTTGCGCAATCTTGTGTTGTGGTACTGCTTAGCTTGAATACCTGCTTCAAGTTGCTCTTTATAATCGCTTGCGGTCTTTCTCTCAATTTGATAGAAGTTGTAGGTAATGAATATTGGCAGGGATGCAATCAACAACTTAATTACAATATCACTACCGTTGACTTGATCAGTCATGTGGTAGTTCCATCCTTGCAAGTCTGGGTTATTTCTCAAAAATTCATAGTAAGGAATAATCGTAAAGATTGCGATTGTGTTTAATACACCACCTACAGTAAGAGAACGCTGTAAATTTCTGGTCTTGATGACCTTGTTAATATCAGCTAAACGTTCTTCTTTATACTTCTTTGGCTGACGAGTAAGGAGGTTGATTAAGAACCAGTTGACGTTGTTAATACCGATTAAGTTAGCAATTAAAGCTACTTCAATCAATAATGTCAATATCTGCCAGTCTAAGCTTTGTAATGAGAAGAAAAATAGAATTATCTCTACCGCCCAAATAATAAGCGGACAATACCACAAAATCTTTTGGTAGCCTCGATATTTGTCGATAGCTTCATCTAGGGTTAAATCATCAAGGCTGGAGAAGAATTTATCATTGTATTCTTGGTACTTGCCTTTCCAACCAAGAATGGTTTTACCGAGACTTTCACCAAAGTTTGAGGTGTTGTCTCTTTTTTTCTTGCTTTTTGACATTAAAAAGTCTCCTTTCTATTTTTAAATCATAAAAAAAAGAACAACTTTACAGTCGTTCTTCTTTAAATGAGCAAAAATGGCTACAGATTGCGAACCTCGCTAGAATCTGGAAGCTGACCAGTTTCTTTGATGAGCAACAGTCTTGCACCAACAGCAGCAGTCACGATTGGACTGCCCTTGCCGTCAACCCATTCGTTGATCTTTTCATCACTATCCTTAAGGATGTCCAAAGCATCTTGCTTTGACTTCCAAACCAATAGCATGTTAAAGATTTCTTTCTTAAAGTCCGCTTTAGCTTTAGCTCTATCAATATTTCTCTTGTTTGACATTACAATAATTCCTCATTCAAAAAAATTATTGTCCCTGTCGAACCACGAATTAGGTTTTAATTCTTGGGTGAACTTGCAACACGCTTGATGCGTTTGTTTTTGCTATAGTCTCGTTCACCTTGAAGGTCAAGGTAGTAGTAATCTACCGGATGACCTTTGCGATCAAAGGCTACAACAGGCGGACGTAAGCTACCACGAAGTTTTTTGTTTACTTCATGACCTTTATCCCAGTTAATCAAATGCTCAATCATGTTCTTAAAGTTCACCATAAAATCAAACCTTTCAAATCAACACTACTGGCTTTAAAGTCCTAAGCCAGTAGTGGCTAATGTTGTGATCAGCAAACAAAGTAATGATCCAATCGCCAATCCAATGATTCCAGTTCCTGCATAAGTTGAGGATAGGAACCACGAATCTTCGATTTGGTGGTAGAGCATCCTCGAATAATCAACCATGAAGAAAATCTGAAATCCTAATGCAAATAATGAAATTACAAAAGCAAAAATACCTAATGGGGTAACATAAATAATACCTGTACTTACGACCGCTAAGACTGTCATAATAACCAAAGGAGTTTTCCAGTCCTTTGAGGCATCTATATAGTCTTGTAAGTCTTTCTTTTGTATTATTGCATTAATGCACATTTCCAACATCCAAAGGACATTGAATGCCGTAGTGACGGTTGTAAACCAATTACTAATATAATTGACGCTGATCCAAATGTTAGAACTACTCATTTTCTTGATGTATCTCCTTAATTTGGATTTTGATTAAATTGTAAACTGTAAATTGCCATGCTTGATTTTAACTTTTATATGAAAAAAACGATCCTTAGAAGGGGTCGCTTTTTCGTTGATTTTAGTTAAATACGTTTTTTATGAGTAATGCCAAGTGTTGCCATAGTAGCGATCAAAGTAATACCAGCCAAAATGCCAGCAGTGGAACTACTATTACCAGTTTGAGGCAATGTGGCTTTGGAATTAGAATCGTTGTCCGCATTTGATGACTTAACTGAATTTTCTCCTCTATGAAAAACAAAAAGATATGTGGGATTCCCACATATCTTGAATATTAATTACTTGCTAATTTTTTGGATAAGTTACTTTAGAAAAGTAAAAAACGTTTAATGCGCATCCTCAAAAGGGATGCATTTTTTAAATTATCCTACCCTACTTGTACCATCGGAGTAATTCAAAGTAACGCCCTCTTGAACATTAAAAATATAAACATTAAAGTGAACAGCATTTGAACCAGTGGATTGACCTTCCATTTCGACTCCACGAGCTAATAGTTCGTTTCCACGGAAAATTGGAGTTACACGATAACGAACATAGTTTGCTCTACTTTCCTTAACGTAATCAGCTACTTCATTTTCGTAGCGCAACATATCGGGGTCATTCAGTTGTCTAGTACCAGTCGTCAAGTTCTTAATGTTGTTGTTTTGACCGGTTAACTGATAACCGATTAAGTGGCACCTATTATATAGCCAACCACCTGCAATACGCTTATTATGCCAGCCTGTAGGGTCAACATGCAGTGGCTCACGCTTAGTATTTGGCATTAATGACTGATTTAATAGTGCATTTGCAGAAGTAACTCTATTTAAATCATCAAGATCACCGTATCTTTGCCAAGCACCTTGACTGGTACTCAAGTCACTCCTTGAAAAGTAAGGGTCATTGTTGTTAACAGTAATAACATCCTTACCTGTGTAGCTTAGACTTGCAAGCTTAGCTTTACTTACTGATTCAACCGATGTCTTCCCAGAATATTTCTTTAACTGCTTACGAAGATCGGCAATCTTGTGATCTAAGCTAACTATTTTCTTTTCAGTATTATCGTTTTGCTTTTCGATCTTTTTTGCTTTCTCTTCATCGCTGTGATCGTACTTAATAACGGTCTTAGCTTTTGCAATAACTGTTTGCTCAACTTGAGGGGTGCTAATTGCACTAGCACCGCCAAAAAGCAAAAGCACACTAGAAACAGCTACTATAATTTTCTTCTTCATTATCTTTTTGCCTTTCTGTAGCCAGCGCTGATTGCTTCTTGTTCACTATTGAAGTAAACAGCATTTGCAGAACTCATGTTATATCCTGCTTGACCGGGAACATGATAGATTTTTGAGTTTCGATTACCCACGATCTTTCCCGACTTAGCAGTATTCATGTCGCCACGGCTTGTACCACCACTTGCTGATGAAGAACGATGATGGGTAGCAGTTGAATTTGAACTAGGCTTTTCCGCTTCTTGTTGCATTTTATTAGCTTCTGCTTCTTGCTTCTTCTTTTTCTCTTTCAGATCATCTAATTCAGCAACAAGCTTTTTATATTCTTTTTGCTTCTTCTTCTCTTCTTCATTTAAGACCTTCTGTTTTGATTGAGCCTTAGCTAATCTTTCAGTCCCCACTTTTTTAACGACAACGTGCGCTTTAGGTGCAGAAGCCGTATCACTAGAGCTTTCATCATTAGATGAAGATAATGCGCTTATTCCGCAAATTATAAAAAATGCGACAACAACTGAACATAAAGCCGATAAAGCAGTTTTGTACTTCCGAGTCTTAAAGACATACTTTTTAAACAAATAGTATGGCGCTAGATAATACCAAAATAATACCCAGAGTACGATTCTCCCAAATAGATTCATAAACCTCTCCTTCAAATTTATAAATGAACAAAAAAGATGCGCAGTTTTATTGAGCATCTTTAATATATCGTATAAACGTTTCGCTAACTAGTTGCTTCAAAAACTTTTATTTACGTTTCTTTTTGTTGTAGCAATACCTAATGTAGCCATAGTAGCAACTAGAGCTATACCAGCTATAATGCCAGCGGTTGAAGCTGTCTTGACAGTCTTGCCTGTAACAGCTCTATTTGCTGTCTCTGCGGTTTTAGCTTTGCCTGCATTAGATTGACCATGAGTTACTAAATCATCGCTCTTAGCCTTATCAGTAGCGTTAGAAGCAGTGTTATTTGATTTGACTGAATTACTTGAAGTTACTGAATCATTCTTTGTAGCAGTTGGAGTCTTTGAACACTAGAGACAATACTAAGCCCACTAGCACTGGCGAGTAATACAGAGCCAGCCAAGCCGAGTTTTGAAATTTTTGCCATAGTTTTCTCCTTCATTTGAATAAACAAAAAAGATGCATGATTTCTCATGCATCTTTTTTGTTTATAAATATTTTTGTTGGTTGATTACTTTAAAAAGCCAAAAACAACTAACTACGCTTTCTGTGAGCTACGCCAATTCCAAGTGCGGTCATAGTTGCTACCATAGCGCTACCTGCAAGAATACCAGCAGTTGATTGAGTGTTGCCGGTTTCTGGCAAGGTTGCATTAGTGCTTGAACTAGTAATGCCTTTCTTAGTTGAGCCGTCTTTACCAGATAAGTTGTCTGATACATTTGCGTCTGCAACCTTAGCATTATCAGAAGCATTGCTACTCTTGTTTGCTGGCTTGTTGAGCAAGTTGCTTACGTTGTCCTTCTTAGAAGAATCATCTGAGTTTGACTTCTTAGCACTGCTGTCTTTCTTGTCGTCATCCTTTGATGATTTCTTCAAAGCATTAGTAGTGTCTGATAAGTCAAGCTTGCCGTCTTTCTTATCGGATTTCTTGTCATCAGATTTCTTATCGTCTGACTTAGATGAATCTGACTTCTTAGAATCGTCCTTCTTACCAGTATCGCTAGACTTATTATCAACAGACTTAGTGGCATCAGTTGAACTCTTAGCTACTGAATCAATACCCTTGATTGCGTTGTCGACCTTAGAGTTGGTATCGTTAGCCTTTGAAGTGTCTGACTTAGAGTCGTCTTTCTTAGCTTCATCTTTCTTTTCATCAGTTGAAGCCTTAGAATCGTCCTTCTTAGTGTCATCTTTCTTAGCTGAATCAGTAGTTGAAGTTGGGGTCTTGCTGTCATCCTTCTTGGTATCGGTCTTACCTTGATCGGTTGTATTTGCTTGATTACTATTGGTAGCATTGGCTGTATTTACCGTAGTAACAGGCTTTTCGACAGGCTTTTCAGGGAGAGGCGTAGAAACTCCATCGTTAATAATAATATGATGAGCAAGATCATACTTAACAGCATCAGAAACAGGAACACCTTGAGCGTTGGTTGCTGAATCAGTTGCACTAGTACCATTGTCAGTAGTAGTACCGCCTTGTTGGGCTTGACCACTTTGACTGCCAGTGTTGCCTGTAGTTGTACCACTAGCTGTGTTACCAGTTTGTTGATTACCTTGACCGGCAGTTTTGGTTACGCCACCACTATCAAGAATTTTCCTAGAATCAGCAGTAGTTCCGCCTGCTGGAACATTATTCATAGTGCCTGCGTCTGTATTTTCAGCAGTATTACTGTTAATAGGCTCACCTTTTTCAATTACAATTTGGTCAGGAAAGGCTCTTAAATTATCAATATTAGCTACTTTATAGCCTTGTGGGATGCCCTTTACACTTACAGTGGAAGCACCTTTTTCATCAACTACTCTGGTAACAGTACCAGTTGCAATCAACTTACCGCTTGCATCAGTCAACTTGATTGCTTTGGTAGTCGTACCTGCTTGGGTGGCACCTGCTACTCTGGTTAATGTAACAGCACTTGGATAGTGATTCAATACGCTAACATCTTTAAGAGTGTAACCGGCAGGGATGTCTTTACTTAATGATGATTGACTTGAGCCATCTGCATTTACTACTCTGGTTAATGTAGCAGTACCTAATTGCTTGCCACTTGCGTCAAGTAAGGCAACACTCTTGGTATATGTACCCGGTTGGGTTGGTACTTGTGCGTCTACTTTGCTTTCCAAAAGAGCATTAATCATCTTAGCCTGTTGCTTTGATGCAGTATCTAATTGATTAGAAGCCTTCTTAAGCTTGTCTGCTTGATTGGTTTGTGTATTTGTTTGTGGTTTTTCACTAGCATGAGCAGTGATTGTTAAACCGCTGGCTAAAGTGGTAGCACCACCAGCAGTAACGAGCAATGCAGAGCCAGCTAAACCGAGCTTTGACATTTTTACCATAAGCATGTTCTCCTTTCATAAATAAAAAAAGATATGCGACTTACTCGCACATCTTGAATAATAATTTATTAATTTCTTTATAGGATTAGTTACTTTTTAAATCAAAAAATCATTTTGAGAATAAACATTAGTAGATTTAAAACTAGCAAGATAAAAATTGAAATGAAAAACAGTAGATAAATCCATACTGCAACATTAACTAATAAAGGCATGAGTGATGTTTGCATTGATAATACTGGAACTAACAAACTAACACCGAAAGTTAATACTACTAGTGATATAAAAGCATATTTACTAGCTTGTAAATCTGCATGGCTTAGATCAAAACCACCAAAACAAATGCTGGTTATAATTATCAATTCAAAGATAACTGCCGGTACTAATGTAAGATGAATTTGAAAGAACTGCCCTAATGAACTCAAGAACAATCTATATGTATCTGCATTTACTATTCCTTTATTACTAATAATTTGTTGAGCAATACTGCTATGCAAGCTTGCAAAAGTTGGATTTAGCTTACTAAGAATGAAAAAAATGATTAATACACCGCAAATAACTGGTGCTGTTCCAATAAAAACATTGCCGATAGTCTGATAAATTGATCTGCTTGACCAAGAATGCCTTACATAACCTAATGATTTATCAGAAATATCATTATGATTAGGGATGCGTAAAAGACATACGGAGTCTATGTGATGCAAAAAGATTAAAGCTAATAGCAAGTGACTTAGTTCATGGATGATAACACCTAGACCACCAACATAAATTTGACTATTAAAACCAAATGTATTAACTAATTTTTCATTAGCTAAATAACTTAGTTGTTTAACCAGTAATATTAAAAGTGCTGGAAAAATTATAAAGATGACTGTTATTGCAAGCGCATAGATAACCATTTTTTCCTCCAAAAAAAGACCGATTTATCATCGGTCTTTAGAATAACATCTATTACATGTATTTAGTTTTTTTACTCATTAGTAAGCAATAAAGTGATCAGAGTGTTCTTGGCGACCATCCTTGTTACGTTCTTGCCATGAATCTGAAAAACCAAAGTAAGTAGTTGGATTGTCAATAGAATTGTAAGTTAACATGATTTGGGCGTGACGAAGTTCAACTGTGCTAAAGAGCATTCCAACTACATCATTGTAAACGGCACGTTTTAAATCAGTCATAGTATGCAAGTAGTCTTCCTTGTAGTTAACATTATCGCCACCCATTAATTCGGCAGTATGAATACCAAATTCACTATCAACTTGGTTTAAAGCTTTATCGTCATGCCAAGTTGATAATCCTTTACCATCTTGTTCGTAAAGATAGGCTACACGATTAGCAACATGTTGTGATTCTTGAGTATAGTACCACGGACTTTGATTATTTTGTAAACGTACATTATTAATCAAGCGAAGGGCAAAATCATTAATTTCCAATTCTTGTGCTGGAGTAAGTCTTTCACTGTTAATCTTCATGTCATCATCAGCCTTAGATTCAGAATGAAAAATGTTTTCTTCTGTACCTTTAATAATTAATGAATCTGGAACACTAGTCTTTTCCCAATTTGCGTTCTTTACGGCTTCAAGATAACCTGCTGGTAATTTAACGTAGTTCTTACTGTAAGTTGGTTGTGAAGGCTGTGTTTCTTGACCTTGATTACCAGTATTAGGCTTAGTTACTTGGCTACCACTGTTACCTGCGCTTGGCTTAGTGGCTGATCCTTGATTACCGGTATTAGGCTTAGTGCTTTGACTACCGTTGTTACCTGTATTTGGCTTAGTAGTTTGACCGCCATTATTGCCAGTAGCAGGCTTAGTTGCTTGACTACCACTATTACCTGTGCTTGGCTTAGTGGTTGAGCCTTGATTACCAGTGTTATTACTTTGTGATGAGTTGTTTGGTAATTGAATGTTGGTGTTAGCGGAACTTGAGCTGTTGTTTGAAGCAGATGAGTTATTAGTTACGCTTGAATTATTTGATGAAGTGTTGCTACCAACATTAGTATTTGTATTGGTTTGAGTAGTAGTGGAAGTATTAGTTGCGCTGTTGTTTGAAACATTACTGTTATTAGTAGT
>Ga0079226_10003560_pt1 | contig 11923 bp, 11 predicted proteins | sample Poulit2014_FD_76345 | JGI IMG/M metagenome (GOLD analysis project Ga0079226, IMG submission 76345) | Agricultural soil microbial communities from Georgia to study Nitrogen management - Poultry litter 2014 | ecosystem: Environmental > Terrestrial > Soil > Agricultural land | place: USA: Georgia... | reverse complement strand
TGGTATAATTTAGTAAGATCAAAAGAAAGATTAGCAGACTTAAGCCCGGTTGAATACAGGGTGAAATATAGCCAAACAATTTAATAAACAACTTTAACTTTTGGGGGGAAGCACCATTTTTATGATAAACAAATAATGGAACAAGTTAACGAATATAATCAGTACTTGAAAAAGTAGGATCATAACCATGATTAGCTGTGATAATTATTAAATTATTTGTTTTCATTTTCTCAATAATATTTAGCAGTTGCTTATCGTAAGTTTCTAGTGCTTATTCATATCTTCAGAATCGCGATGATAACCGTATTTAGAATCAAAATTAACAAGATTTTAAAAAGTCAATCAAGGAAAATATTGATCCATAGTTTGTGTGATTTTTTAATACCATCCATATTATCCATAGTGCTTTCTCCATAGTAATCCCTTCACCGTTGTAAATATCATTATATTTTTCTAAGAGCAATCATATCATAATTCGCACCTTTTAAATTGTTCAGAATAAGGTTATTTTTAATGTAATATAATCTAACGAGGAAAAAGAGATAATATACCAGAAATTTTAAAAAATAAATTAAATAATAGAATAACCTGAATCGTCAAGAAGTCATAGTTATTTTTGATTTGTAAAACTCTGCATATATTTTTTTTAAAGTAAATAACATAATATAGATGCAAGATCACATTCAAAAAATATGCAAAATAACTCTCGAATTTACACTTTAATTCTTTTTAATGATCTTCATTATTTTCCAATTTGTGTCTATACCAATTATGTTACTTTTTCTAATGCTTTTAAATAATTTATACAATATTTTTAGTGAAATGATCTGGGAAACTACTTGCCTTCCATTTCATTAAAATATAATAAACTACTCCACCTATTATAAGTGTCTGAATTGCGGGGATACCAAAAGTATTGAATTCAGAAATAGCTCCAGAAATTATTCCTATTATTAGCGCTAAAGTAGCCATCCAATTCCAGCCTTCATTGTTACTCCACTTTAACTTCCTAATAACATAAAAATCTGTAAATAAGATTCCAGCTGTAGCTGCATATATAATTGCTGAGAAATTTAAGAATGCTTCAAAGTAATCGAGGATACCAATTAACGCCAACACAATAGCAATTAGAGTTCCGACAAATGTTAAATATGCCCTTCCCTTACCAGAGTTAACGTTCATTAAATTCGAAAAAGCTAATCCCATACTATAATTATTTACTAACTGGCTTGTCCAGGTAGCAAGCCATAAAATTAAAAAGCCCCAAAAGGGAAAACCTAACGAAGTCATTACATCTACAATGTCTGGCTCGCCAACTCCTACTGACATTACAGCTCCAACAAGAAATAAAGGAAAACCAATTGCAATAATACCAAGAGGGATTAAAATATTATCCTTTTTCTTAGGTTTTGCATATCTAGTATAATCAGCAGCAATAAGCCATTGAGCTACGTTAGCTCCTAAAACTAGGTTTATAGCTGAAGTAATTTTCATATCTGAATCAGGATTCCAATTAATGATATTAGTAATACCAATGTCCTTAAAAGCGAACGCTAGTGCTGCGATTATCAAAATAATGCCTGCTGGAACTGCTAAGTAATCGGTCCATTTCATAGAAGAGTATCCTATAATAGAAGGAGCAGCGAAAATTAGACCTATAACTATTGTAATTAAGGCCCATAAAAACCACTCGTTAGTGTAATCTACTCCTAGCATAGCAGCAATTGCTTCTCCAGCCACAGCAGTCTGTATCGCCCACCATCCTAAAGAAACAACAAATATAACTAGTCCTATTACAAACCGAGCTTGTTTGGCTCCAAAACTGGACCTTGCTATAACAGAAGAGGCACGTCCAGTTTTTGCTCCCATATATCCTATAAGAAAATTACCAATCCATTGAATTATCAAAGAAACAATAAGTATCCAAAAAACATTAATTAAACTAAACCCACCAATGATAGTTGCGCCGACCATAATAACAGGAACAGTAAATTCTAAACCACCGAATATAATAGCTGGAGTGGTCCAATGTTGTCTTTGATTCATAGGGACTGAGTCTAGCGCCTGATCTGTTTCAAATGCAACACTTTCTTTAGATTTAGCCATATTCTCACCTCAGAGTCTTATTTTACTTAAAATTCTGACATTTATAGAAAGATTGCCTATAATTCACACTTAAATAGACAATCTTTCAATAAAGTTATTTGTTTTTTCTAGCTTCAGTCTCAGTATATTCGAAGGTTGTTGAATCAATAATTATACCATATATAGATTTCGCATCTTCAATCGAATAATACTCATTTTTTACATCCATTAATACTTTTTCAGGCGGCCTATTTAAGGGGTTTCCATAGCCCCCTCCTGTTGCTGTTTCTAGTCTCAACACATCGTTTTTATTCAAAGGGTATCTTGGATAAACTCCATATGGGCCATCTGATGATTTATCATTTTTATCAATGAAAAATCTATTAGTAGAGCCATTATGTCCGCCATTGATCCCCCATAGTGGAAACTGGTGTCTGCCGAAAGTAATTGTTGCTGCTTGGTTATTTGTCAAGGCTCTATAAGAACGAGTTACTCCTTTTCCTCCTGTAAATTCTCCGGCTCCTTCAACACCTGTACGAAGACTGTATTCATCTATTATAACTCCGTATCTAGTTTCAGCCACTTCAACTGGAACATTATAAGTTTCTCCGTCTAGTATACAGAATTGTCCACTTGCGCCGTCTTGACCTTCAGCTCCTCCCCAGCCTCCAACAGACGGTTCAACAATAAGAAATGGTTCATTTGTTTCTTGATGATTACCACTTAAAGTCACGGAACAAACAGAAAGTAAGTGTGCCGCTGCTAATTTAGAAGGTATATAAGAAGCTAAAGCTTTCCAAATTAAATCTGTACAAGCTAACATTGTCTCAAAATAATTTGATGTAGGTGCTGGTCTTTCGGCTGACATAATGCTTCCTTCATCAACGAGAATTTTTAACGGGTTGAAAACACCGTCATTAACATCTTGCTCAGGATTTGTTATGGCTAAAAATATAGTACGTACTGCAGAAGCTAAACCAGTAAACGAACAGTTCACAGGTCCAGGTACTTGAACACTGCTCCCTCTAAAATCGCATATAAACTCATCTTCCGTAATATTAACCTCTACTTGAATAGGAAAAGGTCCATTTCCTATTCCATCGGATTCTACAAATCCTTCCGATTTGTACGTCCCCTTTGGTAATTTGGAAAGTTCTTTTCTAGAAATTGTTTCACCGTTTTTTAAATGATATGAAATAGCAGATTTAATTGTATTTGTAGCATGTTGTTCACACAACTCTCGCACTCTGCGTTCACCTGTTTTTAATGCTGCTACTTGAGCCCACATATCACCTAAAGATAAATCTGGAAATCTAACATTAGATTTAATAATTTCAACTAACTCTTCATTTATTTTTCCTTTATTAAATAATTTTAAAGATGTAAATTGTAGTCCTTCTTGGAAAATATCAACAGAATCATTTGTAAAAGACCCAGGGTCTTTTCCGCCTACTTCAGTCCAATGCGCTTTATTAGCAGAGAAGGCAATTAATTCATCCTCATAAAATATTGGCATTACTAAACCAACGTCTGATAAATGAGAGCCTCCACCATTGTAAGGGTCATTAATAATGATAATGTCACCTGGATTTAAATCGTTTTGGTTATCGTATTTCTCTATTGTTTGTTTAACCATATAAGATAACATACCTATAAATCCAGTTACTCCATTACCTTGTGTAAGTAATTGTCCTTTATTATCAGTTAGCCCACTAGCATAATCAAGAACTTCGTAAATAATTGGACTCATTGAAGTTTTAGCTAAAGCTATGAACATTTCGTCTCCAGTAGCTAGTAAAGAATCCTTAACCACTTCTAAAGTAAAAGGGTCTATTTCATTCTTGACTCTATTCATTTACTATCCCTCCATCATCTCTACAATTAAATTTCCATAGTCATCCAATTTAACTTTCTGGTCTTGATAAACAACCGTAACAGCAGATTTTTCTTCTATTATCACTGGTCCGCTAATTTCTTCGTTCACCGGCAATAATCCCCGATTATATACGTTTGTTTTTTTCCAAACATCTGGATTATCAAAATATACATCTCTTGTTTCAATCTTAGCTTTTTCTAATGTTGTATTTCTTGAGATTTTATTTATTTGTGGTTTTTGTACACTTCCAAACGCCGTAACATGTAAATTTACAATCTCAGTATCGATATCTGGCAGTTTAAATGAATAATTTTGTTCGTGTAATTTATGAAACTCTTGTTGAATTTGTTTAAATGTTTCTTCTGTATATTTTCCATTAGGTACAGGAACTTTTACTGTATGTTCTTGTCCTATATACCGCATATCTAAAAACCTTTTAAAAATAATTCTTTCTTTACCTACTCCTTCATTGGCAAATTGGCTATATGCCTCTTCTTCGATTACCGACCATTTTTCTAGAATATTTTCTGGGGTTAATTCAGCTATTTTCTTAATATACGTTTGAATATAATCATGGCGAAGCTCACTCATTAACATTCCCCAAGCTGAAAAAACTGGTGAAGCAATTGGAATAATTACTTTTTTAATACCCAATTCTTTAGCTAAGGATGTGGCATGCATAGATCCACCACCACCGAAGGCTACAAGTGAGAAATCTTTTGGGTTATAGCCTTTTCTAATAGATATTAATTTTAAAGCGTTTAACATATTGGAGTTGGCAATTTTTATTATTCCTAAAGATGCCTCTTCCTCAGTTATGTCATAGTGCTTAGCGACTTTTTCTTTTATATCTTTTCTAATTTGTTTTTGATCAGCTGAATAGTCAAAATTTCTAGTCGAAAGTCTTCCTGTGACAACATTAGCGTCTGTTGTAGTAGGATTTTCACCGCCTTGCCCGTAAGAAATAGGTCCTGGCTTAGCTCCCGCTGATTCTGGCCCTACTTTTAAGGCATTGGCCTTATCAATCCATGCTATGGAACCTCCTCCATTACCAATTTCTACAATGTCAACAGATGGGACTTTAACTGGGTATCCAGCATTTTTTTCATCTCGTTCAATATAATAATCAGTTGAAACTTTCACTTCTCCATTTTCAATTAACGAACATTTAGCGGTAGTCCCCCCTATATCAAGCGCAATAATATTTTTCTCTCCTATTAGCTCTCCTAACACTGCCGCTCCATACATTCCGGCAACAGGGCCAGATTCTACCATGTTTATCGGAGTTTTTTTAGCTTCGTCAAAAGTTGTTACTCCTCCATTTGACTGCATAATAAATTTACTGTTACCCATACTAGAGTCATGCAATTCATTGTTTAAATTGTCTATATATTTGTTTGCTATAGGTTTAACATATGCATTCAGCGAAGTGGTATTTGTTCTTTCATACTCTCTCCATTCTTTAATAACATCTTGAGAAGTAGATACATCCACTTCAGGCCAAATTTCTTTAATTATTTTTGCGGCTTCAATTTCATGCTCAGGGTTAACGTAAGAATGAAGAAAGGAAATAGCGATAGCTTCTACTTTTTCATTTTTAAAATAATCTACAATTTCTTTAATGCCCTGTGCATCTAGAGGGGTTAAAACTTCTCCTCTGTAGTTTAAACGCTCTTTAACCTCTTGTCTTAAATACCGCTCTATAAAAGGAATTGGTTTTTTATAACGTATGTTAAATAAATCAGGCCTATTCCCTCTTGCTATTTCTAATACGTCTCTAAAACCTTCTGTTGTAATTAAACCTGTTTTTGCCCCTTTTCTTTCTGTTAAAGCATTAATAATAACGGTAGTTCCATGTATGAAACTTGTTATTAATTCATTGCTTATATTTGCTTTATTTAAAACATCTATTACACCTTTTTCAAAATTGGGAGGAGTAGTATGGCTTTTATCCACTTGCACTTTTCCCTCTTGATCAACATATACTAAATCAGTAAAAGTACCTCCAATATCAGTTGCTACTCTCATAAATTTTCACCTCTTAAAATAATTATTAGAATAAAGCTGGGGTTAAAATACTTAATAATTTTGTATTACAAGAAGAAGGGTTCTTCCATTGATGCGTGATATTTGAAGGAAAATGAATAGACTCACCCTCAAATAAATGATGTTCTTTTTCGTTTATACTGAAAATCACTTCTCCTTTTAACACATAATAAAATTCTTCTCCTGGATGACTAAATTTCTCATGAAAATCTTTACAAGGCGGAAGTGTTACTGTCATAGATTCCACTTTTCGATTATCAAATTCTCCTGATAGTCTTGTATAGACAATGTTTGATCCTTCTACAGTAAATGGTTTTTGATTATCAATTTTTACAGAATAATTATGATTGTTAATATTAATAAAAAAATAATTTATACTAACTTCAAAAGCGTCTGCTATTTTTTTGAGTGAAGTAATTGCTAAAGAAGTTGATCCCTTTTCGATTTGGGATAAAAAACTAATAGATAGACCAGTTTGCTCACTCAATTTCTTAAGGGTCATATTGTTACTTTTCCTTAAATCTTTTATCTTTTTATATAAATGCTCCATAATGACACCGCTTTCATAACTTCAAGCGAACCTCCTTTTTTAACTCTTATCATAATATTTTTAATGCTATCATAATTTAAAATGGACTACAAGTATTCTTGAAATTATACTTTTGAAATATTAAAATATTTTTGGAAATTGAAAATAGCTACGCTTTCATTTCACCTCCTTATCCAATACATTTTTAATACTTTGGAAAAGGAGGTGAAAACTTCTTCCTCACCTTTTGAGTTAATGTAGACGTCATCTTCAATCCGGATGCACAATTCTCCTGGAATATATATGCCTGGTTCTATGGTAAAAACCATACCCTTTTTAGCTAATGCGCTATTAGTAGAATGTATACTAGGCGATTCGTGGACATTTATTCCCGTTCCATGCCCAATTCTATTGTTGAAATATTTCCCGTATCCAGCATCTGCAATTACTTTTCTTGCGGCATAATCAACTTCTTTTAGGGGTACACCTGCTTGAACGGCCTCGATTCCTGCATTTATCGCTTCTAACACAATATTATACAATTTGCATTGACGAGGAGAGGAATCACCAATCGAAAAAATTCTTGTTATATCTGAACAATAGTCATTTTTTATGACACCAAAATCAATTAATAATAAATCACCTATTTGTATTTTTTTATTGTTTGGAACTCCATTGGGAAGAGCTGCTTTTCTCCTGATAAAACAATTGTAGAAAAAGAAGGGCCATCTGCACCAAATTTTCGCATTAAGTATTCAAACTCCGCAGTCAATTCGAGTTCTGTCATACCTGGTTGGGTTTTATTTATACCTTCTTGCAAAACATCCTCAATTATATCAATTGCAAGCTGACTTTCCTCAACCTCATACGACGATTTTTTTCAAACGAATATTACTCAATGTGGGTTGGATATCCTCTAATTGGATACCTAGATAGTTTTTCTTAAAATCTATAGTCCTGTTATAAGATATAACTTTTCCTTCAACTCCTACTGTATCAGACAAATAATGTAGATTTTTGTTAATAACTTCAAATGTATCTTCTTCACCCGAAATAGCTTGTATATTAGAAATGTTTGACTCTTTTACAGCGGCCTCTTTATCTAGAGATGGAACAAATAAACATTCTTTTTCGGAAGACACGTTCATAAAAAATGCCATAAAACGTTCGTGCGGATTCGAATAAAATCCAGTGTAATAGAAAATATTTGCTGGATTAAAAATGAATAATTATTCAATTCCCTGAATTTACATATCTCTGATTAGTGCCGTTTTTCTTTCCTCTAATACGTTATTCATTAATACCCACGCCTTTTAAAATAGTAATTATATCTATTCTTAATTATTTATTTCGCTTATTTTAGTGTTATTTTTTCATAGATAATTTAAAACTTTTACATAGGATCCACCCAATTAGGTATAATCTTTTCTATTTCATTTAAAATTGGAGTTACTTCATTCAAAAAGTCATCCGTTAATTTAATTTCAGCTGCTTGCACATTCTCTTCTACCCGAGATGTACTGCTCGCGCCTGTAATAGCTGAACTAACATTAGAATTTCGCAGAACCCAAGCAATAGCAAGCTGTGATAATTTAATTCCTACACTTGATGGAATTCGTATATTATAGAAGTGACTTTTTCTCTCAAGCAAATGAATGCTTGACAATCCTTTAGATTATCGTTTTCTTTTGAGATATCACGGCAGATTTTAAACTATAAATTTTAAGCTTTTTAATTAGAAGCATTAAACCAATGCTGTTTCATTTTTTGTTTTCCATTACCTATATTTGGATGGAATTGAATATAGGCATTTTTTCTTTCTGCCTTCACCCTTTTTTTGGATTCTTGAAAATCTAGATTAAACTGATTAGGATGTAATTGCTGTAAAACAGAGTAACCAGCTACTTGTCCTTGGGCGATTGCTACTTTTGCTCCCTCTATACCAGTAATATTTCCAGCAACATATAACCCCTCTAAATTTGTTTTCATTTCATCATTATGTAAAGGAACGTGCCCCCCTAATTCAGGTATATGATAAAAAGGAATCCCCGTGAGCGCTACAAGCTCTGCTAAAGGCGACAGCCCCCCCGCAATACAGACGAAATCAGCCTCAATATTTTCTTCTGTTCCAGAGATTGTTTCGCCTTCTTTTGTAACAGTGGCCAACTTTACTCCTTCTACAACTTCATCACCATAAATTTCAATAACAGCTTTTCGTAACATAATAGGAATACTCCACATGGTAGCTCCTTTCTTAGGAAAAAAACGTATTCCCATATTTTTCATCCAGTCGTTTTTCATTAACTTACTTCCATATTGGATAAACTTAGAAGGAGCCATATGAGAAACGTGGAGCAATGAATCCATGACATATAATGGATTACTCCTATTTGTTGTTATTTTTGTTTTTGCAGGAAGTGCTATGCCCTCGACGTTTATATTTGCCATTTTTAGCTCCATTGCGATTACTGAAGAAAGCACATCCACTCCTATAATTACGCCCTTGTTCCCGGGTTTTACACGATGTACATTGGTCATTACTTGAGCTGCACCAACAGACATAACCCCTGGTAATGTCCAGCCGGGGATAGTAAATGGCTTTTCCGAAGCGCCAGTAGCTACAATAACATTTGTTGAAATATAAATATTTTTATCAGTATATGTATACCAATTATCGTCTTCTTTTTCTAAATCATACACAGATTCGTTAAGATGAATATCCACCCCCGCTTGTAATGCATTATCATACAATTTTTTCGATTCTTTGATTCCATTCCACCAGTTTCCATTTGGTTCTTGATATAATTGACCTAAAAGACGACCACCAGCCTCTAAGTATTCATCTATTACAATAACTTCTTTTTTTTGATTTGCTAAGATTATTGCAGCAGATAAACCAGCTGGCCCAGCCCCGATAATAATAATTTTATTCATTTCTGTTGCTCCAATCTTTGACAGTATTCGGTAATACACCTCTACTATTAATTTCCATATCTTTTTTCAGTGGTGTGAGACAAGCTCTTACACCTTGCTGATTATTAACAGATACGCGACATTCAAAACAATGCCCTATATTGCAATAAATTCCTCTTCCTGCTCCAGTTTCTTCATGCTTCCTTAGAACTCGAATATTATTCGCCAATAAAGCTGCAGCAATAGGCTCTCCTTCTTTTCCATAATATTTGTAGCCATTAAAGGTAAAAGAAATCATTGAATTTAAATCTAATTTCCCTAAAACGGGGTGATGTTCTATTCTATTTGAACCCATTATGATTCACCTAACTTTTTAAAAGGGATCGGCCTCACTGGAGCTTGATATTTTAAAGGCACTTGTCGATTTGACAAGTGTTGCTTGTTATCCGCAAAATCTTCAATCATGCTTCGGCAAGTTCTTCCTCCACAATACCCCATCCCTGCCCGAGTACGAAGTTTTAGCTCTCTGGCACTGCAGTTAAACTTTTTCATAGTCTCTTCCAATTCTTTGTAAGTGACTTCTTCACATCGACATACTATCGCTTCATTATTAACCAAAGTATTCCCGCCTTTCTTGATTGTTTCTTTAACTATATATAATTTATGCAAAATCTATGCCAACCTGATAAATATTAATTTTGTAATGTATAGCGTCTTTTGAAGAATTATAGATTCAATACTGTATAAAATTATTTCATCAATGTATAAAAAAATATACACTTTTTAAAAAATATGACTCAAATTACTGTAAAACAAATAACATCTATCTTGGCATATTATTTGCATCTATGATTATTAAGATTAAATGAAAGGTGGGATTAATGTTTGCCAGGTATACAGCATCGCGACGTCATTGTAATAGGTGGAGGAATAATTGGTGCTTCTATATCCTATTTTGCTTCTAAAAAAGGAATAGATATCACAGTACTTGAAAAAGATGAGTTGGCTTGTGGAACTTCGTCTAAGTGTGACGGGAATATCTTAGCAATTGATAAAGATCCTGGATTTGACAGCCAAATGTCTTTAAAAAGTCAACAACTTGTTCATGAACTTAGTAAAGAGTTAGAAATCCCTTTTGAATACCGCAATCCCGGAAGTATTCTAGTTTGTGAAAATGACAACGAAATGGAAGCTGCGGAAAAATGGGTGCGCCAGCAAAAAGAAGCAGGGTTAGAATTTAAAATGTTAGATCGCGAAGATTTACGAAATGAATCAAAATACTTTGCTGACGATTTATACGGCGGCTTGGAATGTGCTTCTGACTCTACTGTTAATCCGTATATGCTTACTTACTCGATGTTTCACGAGTCAAAAAAGTATGGGACAAAAATACACACGAATACAGAAGTGACGAATATTGAAAAGAAAAAAGATAATCACTTTATAGTGGAGACAACAAATGGAAAATATACGGCTAAAAAAATAGTAAATGCTTGTGGTGTCTGGTCTCCATATATTGGAAAAATGTTAGATATTACAATACCAATTAAACCAAGAAAAGGACAATTAATTGTTGCTTCCAGAGAAAAACCGGTAGGTTTACGAAAAGTCATGGAATTTGGATATTTGATATCAAAATTCGGTGGAGAACGACAAGTAGATGCTATCACGGAAAAATACGGCGTCGCCTTAGTATTTGAACCAACAGAAGCACAAAATTTTCTAATTGGAAGCAGCCGAGAGTTTACTGGGTTTAGCACCAAAGTAAACCACGAAATCACAAAATATATCGCCAAGCGAGCAGTCCGGTTTTACCCTCACATGGCTCATATGAATGTCATTCGTACATATGCGGGGCTTAGACCGTGGACAGAAGACCATCTCCCTATTGTGTCAGAAGTTAAAGAAGTCCCTGGATTTTACATTGCTGCCGGTCATGAGGGGGATGGGATTAGTTTAGCAATGATAACAGGGAAAGTAGTAAAGGAGATGTTAAACGAAGAATCAACAAGTATTCCAATTGAACCTTTAAGTTTAGATAGGTTTTAAGAAAGGGAGGGTTTTTTATGAATTTTCAGCGCATGTTTACAACAATCGACACTCATACGGGCGGTAATCCTACTAGAACTGTCATAAGTGGATTGCCCCCTTTAAAAGGAAAAACAATGTCGGATAAAATGCTTTATATGAAAGAACATTATGACTGGATACGGAAATTTTTAATGAATGAACCAAGAGGTCATAGTGTGATGTCTGGAGCTCTCTTAACAGATCCATGCAACCCAGAGGCGGATATAGGAGTAATTTACATTGAGACTGGCGGATACTTACCTATGTGTGGTCACGATACAATTGGTTTTTGTACCGCTTTAGTCGAAGCAGGATTAATAGAGATAGAGGAAAAAAAACAGAATCAAACTTTAAAAGTAGATACTCCAGCAGGTTTAGTAGAAGTAAACATAAAAATACAAAAT
>Ga0079226_10003559_pt1 | contig 11923 bp, 13 predicted proteins | sample Poulit2014_FD_76345 | JGI IMG/M metagenome (GOLD analysis project Ga0079226, IMG submission 76345) | Agricultural soil microbial communities from Georgia to study Nitrogen management - Poultry litter 2014 | ecosystem: Environmental > Terrestrial > Soil > Agricultural land | place: USA: Georgia... | reverse complement strand
CCATTATAATATGATACGTAGCTTGAGCGGTTGATTTCGTATGTTTTAGAAGAATCGTATTTGATAGACTCTGATGTCATCATCTCATCATTTTCTACTGCCTCACCTTTGTAACCCATCCAGCTGCCTGAAGTTGCTGCACCGGTATCGATTAGACCGCCTTCACCTGAACCACTGCTGCAGGCTGATAAAAGCATAATCCCTAATAACACACTCATTAATGATATTGTCTTCTTCATTGCTGTTCCCCTTTTCTGTTTAGAGTAGTTAACAAGTAAATAATATCATAGTACGTGTGAACTTTTACAAACTATCCGAAGAATTTGTATAATCCGAAACGATAGCCCCAGTTTTTAATAAATTCACCGATCCAGTGGCTAAACATATCATCTCTTTCGTACCATTTTTTACCTTCTAAATTTGTTGCAGCAATATAGTTAAAAGTTTGATTGTCATCGCTTAAACGATCGAATATGAGTTTGGCACGCTTAATGTGATAATCATTTGTCACAATTAATGCAGATTCAAATTCATTATCATTCATAATTTCAATAGTTCGCTGTGCATTCGTGTAAGTACTATTGGATTTTGTATCTATGAGGATATCTTTTTCATTAATTCCATAATGACGAATAATTGATACGAGTTCCTCCGTCGTGTATCTCTCACCTACTGGAGTGATAATCACTTTTTCAGCATAACCAGCTTTATACAGGTCAGCCGCCTTCTTAACCCTGCCTTGGTCACCGCCGCCGAGTATAACGATTGCATCACTATTCTCAGGGTTATCTGTATATGTGTGAAAAAAGCTTTCAGCTAAAATTGCAGTCACTATAATGACTGCTGCGATGAGGGAGATTAAAATCCTTTTATTCATCTTGTCCTCCAATGAACATGCACTGTTGATTATTCAAATGCAACAAGCTGCATGCCTGGTTTGTTTTTCTTATTAAAGCTGACAATGACACCGTCCGCTTCTTCTACAGTATCGATTTTAGATGGAGTATTTTCATACAGAACTGTTTTAATGAACATTTCACCATTATAATAGGAAACATAAGTCGGATAATTCACTTTATAATCCTTATTGGCATCGTAAGGTATGAACTGTGAACGTGTCATCGAGTTGTTCAGCTCCTGTTCACCGTCATAATTCGTCCAGCTATCGTCGACTGCATTGACTTTATTTATGAGATTATCATTAACTGTCGTGTTATTCTCAGGGATACTGCATCCACTTAATAAACCAACTATGACAACAACTGCTAATAACTTTATGATTCCCTTTAACATGACGTAACCTCCAATATATTTTATACATAAGAGCAACAATATCATACTATTATTGAGATGAACTTTTCAATTTACACTATTCATTCGTGATAAAATTTTAATTCCTTTTTAATGTTTCATTGACAACAATAAGACAAGATACAATTATAATTAATCAGAAAATCTAAGGGTGTCAATACGATGATTAATATTTTAAAACTAAAAACTGGCTAAGGTACAATAAAACTAATTTTGATGGGGAATTTTTGAATTATTATCCTATGAAAAATTAAAAAACGGCCGCAGGAACAATGATTGTTCTTGCGGTCGTTTGCGTTAAGAGTCCTGATTTATATCCCAGCCCTTAAATATTATTCAGCTTCTTGAAGTTTAATAGTATCTTTATTGTACACATTAAAGCTAACAACAATACTGTCAGCCTCTTCTACCGTTTCAAGCGTCATTGGAGGCTCGTCACTGTACTTAATCGTTTCGATGAACTCATCGCCTTTATAATATGATACGTAGCTTGATCGGTTGATTTCGTATGTTTTAGAAGGATCGTACTTGATAGACTCTGATGTCATCATCTCATCATTTTCTTCTGCCTCACCTTTGTAACCCATCCAGCTGCCGGTAGTCGCAGAACCTGTATCTATTAATCCACCTTCACTTGAATCACTTCCACATGCTGATAAAAGCATAATTCCCAATAACAAGCTCATTAATGATATTGTCTTTTTCAATGCTGTTCCCCTTTTCAGTTTAGAGTAGTTAACAAATTCACCGATTCATTGGCTGAACATATCATCTCTTTCATACCATTTTTCACTTTCTAAATTTGTTGTTGGGATATAATGAATCTCTTTAGAATCATCATTTAAACTAATGAATTTCATTCTATTTTGTTCTCATTATTGAAACTGAATATTACGTCATCAGCTTCCTCTACAATTTCTAATTCAAATTCAGCACCACGTAACTCTGTTGTTATAAATGCTTCACACTATAGTAAGAGACATACGCATTATTATTAACTATATATTTTTCATCGTGATAATAAGGAATAAATTAGATCTGTATCATTTCACTATTCTTTACATTTTGACCAGAATCATTATGCCAATAAATTTCAATATTATTTTCCTTATTAATGAGATTAATATCTATTGTATTAGCTGTGTTATAAGAAAGATATACAGAAAACAAGATATCAGTCATTATAATAGAGAATAAAAATATTATTTTTCCAAAGAATCACTCTATAATGATCTATACTAAGTAAACATAGCCATTCTGAATCAAAGGGAATTAATAATGCTATTGTTCTAAAGTATCCATAAATTTTTGTCATTAGCATAATTATTAATTATGCTAACTGTATTTTCTTTAGAAATGGGATTATGTCCCTTTAATTCATTATTATAAATAAGATAATTAACAGAGTTCATGGACAAATTATTATTCTCCATATCTTCTATAAATAATTTGTAGTCGATATTAACATCAAAATGAGACTTTCTATTTAAGATATAGACTACTTCTGGACAATGACCATTTTCTTTAAAAGCTTCAACAACTGAAATTCTACTTTTGAATTCTTCAATAAATTCTGATTCAGTATAATGCGGGAAAAAAGCATTAATAATTTTTCTTAAATGATTACCTGTGTAGAACTTCTCCACTCTAGTTTGAGGATTATTCACAACAGCTCTAGTGCCCTTGTGCATACTTGCAAGTATCATTGACATTGTTCCACCTGCTGAGGAACCGAAAAAAGTAATATTATTTTCTGCAATATCTAAAGTCTTAAATATAGACTTCAATATATCACTGATAGATTTGAGATAGTAGTGCTTCTCTCTACCAATACCCCATCCTAGACTCATTTCTCCATCGTGAATAGTTGGATCATCAATAAAAATCGAATTGGCTTGAATATCATCTTTCCAACTAACTCTTTGAAATATAGGTGGTTGTTTAGTTTGTCGATCTATTGCTCCATTAGAAAAAACAACAAATGAATTGTGCTTTTTATTAATTTTTAAGTGAAAGTGAAATTTCACACTGTCTTTAATAACTGTGATTTCATCAAGATCATAAAAATTAATATCTTTCAAATCTTCATATTCAATCACATTCTTATCCTCCAATTTTATTTATGAAACAAGGAATAATTATCTAGTATTTATTATCTCTTGTTTGCTCATATAAATTCAATAAATTATTATCACCAAAAAAGTTTAGAATTGGAAACTTTCTATTAATCATTTCGGTATACATATATTCATCTCTTTTTTTATCATAAGAAAAGGATAGAGCTATTTCAATTAAAGCCCTATGATTAAAAGGCGAAATCGTTTCAAAAATAATATCATGTGTATTAATGACCTCAGAATACCATCTACCATCAACTATTTCCCAATGATATAAGTCTAATAAATGGAAATTGTAGATATTCTCATCGTAATTAGTACTTTCTAAAAACTCATTAAATGATTCTTCTGCGTATAATTTGGCTTGATCATCGCTAGTTTTCCCGTATCTTTTCATAAACTCTACTTTCACTTCATTTATATCACTTTCTCTGTATCCAGTTCTATAAACTCGAGCTTGTCCACTTTCAAGTAGATTACCTCGTAGATGAAATAGATTTTCTTTAGGGAAGTGCTCCAATATTTGTGGAACTAGAAACGATGATGCCGGCCCTATACTATTCTTAGAAATTAAATTTCTTATTTTATCTTCAATCGCTATTCTATTCTCTTTATAATATATAAATTTGTGATTGAGTTTTATATACTCTAAGATTTGATTTACAATTATTAAATCGTAAGTAAGTATTTGTCCCTCGTATGAAGTGTTATCTGCAACTGATTTCGTTGAATATGTAAAGAATTCAACTTTATCAAGATACTCCTTTAATATTGCTAAAACAAAACGACTATCTCCACCACCAGTTATAGATGTGATAATATTCTTAAACTTAGAAAAATAGTATTTTAGTTGTTCATCTAGAAACCTATCTAGCAAATCAAACTTCTCATTTTCATCCATATTTGTATACCGATTTTCTTGTCTAGGATAAAAACGTGTAATACTCTTTTTATTAGTATCCAACATATGGTTTGGAAGTAGACTCTTTATGTCTACAAAAGGTGTTTTTAATAGGCTATTAGCCATGTTCGGCAACTCAGTTAAAAATTTTTCTTTATCACTTTCTTATTGATCTTTTAGCAAATATACATGTGAAGCAATACTTTGATGTTTTGTAGAATAGTAGATAGTTCTTGTGTTAGAAGCATCTGGGTAAACAAAAACATTGTTCCTATCCCCTATAATAATCGCGTAACGTCCTGCAATGTAGTCCATTATATCTAAGAAATTGTCATAGTCTTGATGAAATGACATTAATAGATGTTTAAGTAGACCTTTTTCTGTAAATTGATTATCAATTCCTATATGAACATATTCTCCATGTATGATAATAAAGCTTTCCTTATGCTCGAATGTTGTGGCACACATATCTTCATCATACCAATAATTATATGTGTCTAAGAAAGTTTCTAGTTTATAGTAATTTGGTAACTTTGGAAGTGATTCGTCGGAAAATATGAAACCTTTAGGATATAACTTCATTTTTTGCATAAATATTCCCTCCTACATATTTAATTATCGAAATTACTAAAATAATTTTTTTGTTAAAATATTATAAATCATGAAGTGTTTACTTAGTGTATTGCTTTTATCAAAAAAGTTTTTAATAATTTGTTGTCCAATAATAGTAGAAGTCTTATAAACAGAATGATTATTCAAGAGTTGATCAACATCATCACATATGTTATAATCATGTACATTTTTACCAAATCCACCAAAATTATTAGCTGCAATATGTTGCCAATTCTCATTAGTGATTATACCTTGATAGTTCGCACTCCCTACCACTATAACTGGTCTATTAAGAGTAAATGCGTCTATCGCAACTCTACCTGGTCCTATTATAAATTTACTTTCTTTGATATATGATTCCAATAATTTCTTATCAGATATCCATCCAATAAAATTAATTTCAACAAACTCATTAGTAATATTTTCATGAAGTTTATTTAAAAATTCCTTCCTCTGTGTCCCATCACCAATAATATTTATTTTTAATTCGTGATTGAGTGAATTAAAATAGGGTATTAATTTGTAAAACTCTTCTAGTATTAGTGTTTTATCATTATCAATTCTAGTAATCAGACTTATCGTATTTGTTACATCAGAATATGAGTCATTACTATAGTTATAATCACTATAATTAGGGATTACATGTATTTTCTCTTCATATCCTCCACATAATTCAATTATTCTTTGTTTAACTGATTCTGAGACAACAAACACAGAATCTAAATGCTCAATATATATGTTAATACCATCATTCCATGCTCCATGGACATGATAAATAATTGGTATATTATATTCTTTACTCAATCTTACAGCTGCAATTCTTCCATTACCAGGGTGTGTATGAATTAAATCTATTTCGTCCCCTAGTACACTCTTTACTTTTCCAGTAATATCCATAATATTATTTTGATTAACAGTAATTGTATTTATTCCCGCTTCTTTTAGCCTTTCATTGAATAAACCCGAGCGACATGCCACATAGACATTATAACCTTCACTTTTCGCTTCTATTGCAGTAGCAAATACATTATCGTGTAGACCACCTAACTCGGCATTATAATATAAAGTAATCAATAGATTCACATTGCACCCCTTTAACATACTTCTTTATTAAATCTAAACGTTACATTTAAAAGACATCCAATATACACAAGGTATTGCCTATAATTCCCTAATATAAAGAAGTGTTTATATAAAGAAAATATATATATGATTAGAATACCTATCTATATTTTTCTTGAAAGAGAACTGCTAGAATAAATGCCTAATGGTAACTTTTCGCCTGAATATATCTCTTAATAACCTAATACTTTTATCAAGGATGCTTTTTCCTAGGATGTAGTATTACTTTTTCTTTTAGAAATTATCCTAAGCTGGACTCTGTCATTTTGTTTCAATCCTGTAATGACTATATCTGTTCCTTGGTTCCATAAACCAATATCCTCTTCAATAATTGCTATCTCATTGACTAAGATTTGACACTTTAAAATAATCGACTGCATTACTATTCTTCTATTGTCCTAGTAATAAGAATTTAAGATTGACATGTACTGGCTTATACTCGAACACAGTTTTTACATAATTATTCTTCCCCATATTTTCCTTTGGAATATATATTTCACTGCTATTTATAAGAATCTTCCTTATAAATTCTCCTAGCCTGTATACATTAAATTCATTTACAAATTTACTAGCAGCCATCTCATATTTCCCAATAATATTCTCATCGGCTGTAATTTCGTTAAATATAGCCCCTGAATTCTTTTTCATACTTTAAAATACAATTTTATATACTTCAGATTGATTGTTTTTTGAATAACGATTTATTAAAAATGCTCTTCCTATCTCAAATAAATTGCTTCTTATATGTAATGTTGAAGTTTCAGAAAAAAATAATTATAATAAGGTAGCAAAAATCTTCCGTGAATATAGGGGCTGTTCTTATTTAGGATTTCCACATCTTTGTCATCTAATTCTTTCTTTATAAAGTAAATAATTATTATTTAATGGAATTATCCCTAACAATTGATCAACTGTTTCTTTATCCTTTGAAAGAGGTCGTAAAAATATCGTTGAATAATTTTGACATTTTTACTTAGTGCAGATGTGAAAAATTAAAATTCTTTCATGTAGTTTTTGGCGAGAGCTAGAGATACTCTACTATCTGCCCCACTGGTATCAGTATAGTATTGAATTTCTGGTTTATTACTCTTGAGCACTTTTAAAATTTAAATAGATACTATTTTGGAAGGTGTTTCTATATGAATTATTTGTGCATTTCTCATATATTCTAAATCCGATATTTTCCATGTATGATTGTCAACGTCACCTGATCTGAATATACAGAAGTTGTATGGGTGATCAGTATATACCTTTACATTATCCTCGTTTATTCGTCTTAAAAAATCACTATCTTCTCCTGTTGACAGATATGAAAACTGATACTTTCTCATTAAATTGCTTTTTGCAAAAAATGTTGCTCCCATTACGAAATTATGATATTTCCTATGCGTATTAAGGTATTTCCTAATCATTAACTTTCTCGATTTAAAATAAGTGTATGTTGAGTACTTACCTACAAGATCGGCATCTGTATATTTTGCAGCTAACCAGGCATCAAACAAATAATTTTCAAAATAATAATCATCATCATCAACTTTTGCGACATAATCATATTCAATTTTAGAGATAGCTAAGTTCAAACAATATCCTAGTGGCAGATCACTATCAGCTTCATAAATTTGAACTTGTATGTTGTTAGCATGGTGATAAATATTTTCTTTTTCCAATTCTGTAAGACTAAAACCATGAGTGACAAGAATAACTTGGAGATTCACATTTTTCTGAGCGTTCATTCGTTGAATATAATCATCTAAATTATATTTTCTATTCGTAGATGTTATAACACTAATATCTGGACGAGAAATATTATTACACGTTAAGGAATCTCTTAAAGAAAAAGAATGTTCATATAGTGCTTTTCTCTGTATAGGAATTAGTGTTCTGTCTCTATATTGTTCATCATCATTAAACAATAAAATATTATTAACAGTGACTATGTCATTGTTAATAATTGAGAAATCAGATTCATATCTTTCACTTTCTCCTAGGATTACAGTATTTTGACTAACAGAAAACACTTCAATAAATTGTAATAATACTTTATCCCATTCATCGATATCATATACATATACACACTTTGCTTTCTTTATTTTATCTAAAATATTAAACAATACTTTACGCGATAATGCTTCAAAAACTATTTCTTCTTTAATAGGCTTTATATTAGCATGATATTCCTGTATGTTGATTGTTCTTAATAGCTTACCTCTTTTTATATACAATACGTCTATCGTTTTTACTGAATGTGAAGGGTTATATTTTTTTTCATCAATTAGTACAGGAATAGAAACTTTATTATCTTCACTCATACTTCTATTAGTTGTTTGTATCTCTATATATGAGTAATCCAAATAAGTATTTTGAAGTTTTTTCTCTGTATTTCTAATAATTATAATCTTTATATTCTTAAGTTTAGCATGTGCAAGCAGGCCGTTTATTTCTCTTTTGTACCAAATATGATCAGATTCATAAATTTCATTATCTATAAATAAAGTACTAAGATTGTTCATTTTTATATAGTTAATGAAATTATCTTTAGGAACTTCAAAAATGTTATACACTCTATTTAAAAATTGTTTACTGAAATAATTTGTTATTATTCCAACGTTCTCATCTTTAATGTTTTGTAGTAACTTTTCTAACATGATTTTTCTCCTATCTAATCAATGGTATCGTAGATATTTTCTAAGTGTTTTATCAAATATTCCTTATATTTTTTATTATCTAAGTCAATCTTCACTAATCCATCTATTGTTTTATATGGTGGTATCACTTTAATATTTCTTCTCTTATTTAATAGCACGTCCTCAAACACTTCAGCATAATGATTAAGGAATACTCTTTCATTAATACTTTCATAAAGAACTTTGTTGCCATGTTTATCGTAATTAAATTTAGGCGATCTCATCTGATTCAAAATTACTAAGTCATAAGAGTCTAGGTAGCTATTCAATTCATCTACATATTTATTTAATTTAGATATTTTTAAATCATATGAGAATTCTTTTCCTTTGGCTTTATTATATCCGTACCGGGTTAATACTGGTCGCTTTGCAACTACTCCTGCTTTGAACTCAATAGATTTAGTACCCTCTTGCATAAAATCAATCATTATTGCTTTGCTCTTCGTAAATTTATGATGCTTCTTGAATCGTTTACTAAAATCTGTTTTTAATTCCAATATTTCGTAAGGGCTGATTATTGCTGATGCTCTATCCTGATTAATTACTACTTCTTTTTGCATTTGGCTTTCAATAGTAGTCCCTATGAAAGCATTATTTATATCGAATTCTATTTTGGATTCAATATCCAACATGTTTCTTAAGGATACACGACTCCCGTATATATCAATCAACAATATTATTCACCTCTGTATTTAAATTATTATTTAAAGAGTAATTCTACAAACTGATTAATTTTATTATTTCCACCATCATAATCCTTCTCAAATAAATTGAAAATATTTTTAAGTATAACTAATGCCTCAGCTTTTTCATTTGAGGAAACTTTTTTAAATAGATCCATATAGTTTTTATAGAAGTTATCTACAAAAACATTATTCGTGTAGTATTCTGTTAACTTAGTTCCGTCAACATATTCTTTTAATTTCAATTCTTTTTGGTAATACATAGATAGTTTTTCCAACGGCTTTGTACTCAATGCGATATAATTATCATTCATTTCATTATTGATAAATTGACTTAATTCAGTTACATTTTTTGCTTCACTGATTAATTTGTATACTGTATCAATTTCATTATTATCATTAATGTAATCAATTTTCTCTTTAAGGTACTCTGTTCGTATTACAATTGATTCTTTAGTAATTCTGGAATGCAGTAAATTAGTATATATGTCCTCGTATAACATTTTACTGTCGTTGTTAATATACATACGATTTGTTAGTCCTGCAATAATATCTGATTTGTATGTGTCCAGACAATTTAACAGAGTATCAAAGTTATTAACCACCAATTGTGATTCTGGATTTATAAACATTATATATGGTGTATTAACGTTCTCGACTAACTCATTAAAATTATTGATGCTTACTTCATCATTTTGATCAGATACTTTAACATTATTAAATTTATTACAAACACGCTTTAATGTATTATATTTATATTTATTAATTTCATACTTATTCTCATTGACTAAGATTACAGATATTTTTTCAAAGTTTTTCAATCGACTGAGGCTAAATAGCGACTTATCTTCAAGATACTTATAATCGTCCTGAACTGGTATAATAATCGTCAGTATTTTCCCCTCTTTATTGGCTTCCCCTGTTTTATCAACTGAGGAAATCTCTGTTTTAGGAATATTGAAGTACTTAGCTGAATCACTTTTACTGATAACATCCTCGTATTTATCTACTTTTATTAGACTAGATGATTTTATGAAATTCGTTTGTTCAACATATTTATAACTATTTAAATTCATCGAAATAGCATCAGCATTAGTATAAGCTAAAGTTGAAACCAGATTTTCAATATAATATTCCTCATAAGAAATTGTTTTTGCGAAGAATGAAATATAGTCAAAGTTCTCCATAACATCTTGTTTTTCATTAAAATCTTCTAAAGAAATGAACTCAATGTTTTTGTAAGACTGCCTTTTAAAAGATTCTAATGTAACATCCCCATTACCTACGACAAGAACAGAAGGTAAATTTAATTCATGCTCAATTCCAATACTATTTAGAAGTTTATAAACTCTGTGGAAAGATGTATGATGTAGCATTACTTCACTAATCCCTTTGGCTATCAACCTTTTCTTATCTTTTATACTTAGAGTTGTTAACAGGTTCTCTACTTCATTTCGATTCTGTGAGATAAATACATGTGGAAATAGCTGGTGAACACCCTTATTATAATTACTAATTATAATGTTCCCCATTGCTTGCAGTTCATAGACCCTGTTAGCAAACATTGTTTCTGAATCTTGAACAGAGTTTAAGTTAATCCCCCAGCTTGTTGCTTTATGTAATTTCATGAGTCTCTCATGTGGTATCGTTGCTGCGACATTGCTCATTAAAAAATATGGATAATGATATCGCGGCATTTTTCGTTCGTATTGTCTGTCTATAATACTTAATTCATAATCTGTTTTAACAACGCCTTTAAATATCTCTAATGCTACTTCATTTCTTTGCGGGAATCTAACCATCCAGCTTCCTGCAAATGTTACTATTTTATTCAATTTTTTATCTGTTAAGTTCTTACCAATTGGATTATGGTATAAAGGATTCACGCCAAATTCCAGTGTGTAAACGTTTTCATTATTAGTATCACGTTTATAATCATCAACACACTCTGCTGCTGAAGTGAATATAAAGTCGGTTTCTTTAGCTATTGATAAATATTCATTATAACTAACTGGGTCTTCTTTTGAGTAAAATACGGTCGGTATATTACTCTCTTTATATTTTTCAATTAATTCTATTAGTTTCGCTCGTACTCTTCCCTTCGGATTTGCAACATAATCCCAGGAATGATCTAGTCCTCTCCAACTAGAAACTACCAGCAATACGTCCAAACTATCATCTACCTCTATATTTTCTTGGTATGGAATATAAATAAAGTTTGCCGCATCCTTTAAAGCATAAAACATGAATTCATCTGAAATAATTCCAATTTTAGTATTTGATTTTTTATACAGGCTCGAAGCTTCCTTAAAGTTCTGTTCAAAATTATCTATTATCTCATTTAAACTATCTGTTACGCCAAATTTGTCGACAATCGAATTATATTCTTCTGGTATAGATTCCACTACAGATATTTGCTCTTCTACATCTACTTTTGCAAGAATTTTATTAAGAGTATTATTATTTTTCATACGACACCTCTACCGTTAAATT
>Ga0079226_10003558_pt1 | contig 11926 bp, 11 predicted proteins | sample Poulit2014_FD_76345 | JGI IMG/M metagenome (GOLD analysis project Ga0079226, IMG submission 76345) | Agricultural soil microbial communities from Georgia to study Nitrogen management - Poultry litter 2014 | ecosystem: Environmental > Terrestrial > Soil > Agricultural land | place: USA: Georgia... | reverse complement strand
TCAATATTTTCATTTACTTGAATTGATTCTGCTTTTAAATCTAAAGACTGTGGACCAATTGGCAAGCTGATAGTATGTGGAAATTTCACGCCTTTCACTTCTTTATAATCTTTATAAGAAGTTGTTGCTTCTCCCATAGGAGTAGTTTCAACAGTTTGTAATTTCAATCCGCTATCAACACTATAATATACAGATTGCTCGTCAGATAATTTTACCACATAAGCTTCTTCTTCATCAACAGTTTCAATTCCTGTTATTTCTGCATTTTCAGGAACTTCTAATTCCGCAAACAATGAAGAATCTTTATAAGCTTCTAACTGTTCTTCCTGAAGGTTTTGTCTTTGTCCTTGCATTTCCATATATCCTTTTTCTCCATCATAAACTACTTTTTGGATCACCATTCCAGAAGTACTTAATTCCATTAATTGTTTTCCATCTTTAGTTTCTTTTGTAAGCATAGTTAGGGTTTGTCCTTGCATAGAACCATTAAATGTAGAAACTCTTGATTCAATAGCTTCTACAGCTTCTTTTCCTCCAATTGCTTTAATGTAATTATCATATATTAATTTCACATCAATATCATCAGAAACAGCTTTATTGAAAACAGGTTTCTCAATAGATTCTGCTTTTTTATTGAAGTATTTCACCGGAATAGATTTTCCTTTATACTTTAAATTTTCTAAAGCTTCTGCTACTTCTTTTCCTTTTCCAACTATTACTATTCTTGCTTCTTCAGGTTTAAAATATTTCTGAGCTACACGCTGTACATCTTCAACAGTAACAGCATTTATTTTCTGAAGAAAAGTTTGATAAAAATCTCTTGGTAAATCTTCTGTTTCAATATCTAAAGCATAATTAGCTATAGTTGAAGGTCTTTCAAGAGCTCTCACAAAACTACCTGTGTATTTTGCTTTTGCTAACCTCAATTCTTCTTCTGAAACTTTCTCATCACGAATCAAATGAATTTCATCAAGAAAAGCTACTACTGCACTATCAGTCACTGAATTTCGTACACTTGCTTGAGCAACAAAATTGGAAACATATTTATCATTCCCCAATCCTGAATAAGCTCCATAAGTATATGCTTTATCTTCTCTTAAGTTGTTGAACAATCTACCTTCTCCTCCTCCACCAAGAATTTGATTAGCTATAATTGCAGCAAAATAATCTGAATCAGACTTTTTTAAATTTACAGTATTTACCACAGAAACTTCACTTTGAACAGCATTTGGCATATCCACAAAATTCACTTGCGTATATTGAACTTTAGGAGCTGAAGGGACTTCTTCTTCTGGCGGAGTTGTTTCTCTCCAAGAAGATAAATATTTCTCTGCTAATTCTTTTACCTCTACTGCTTTTATGTCTCCCACCACTACCAAATAAGCATTTTTAGGAGAAATAAAATTATTGTAATAATTCTTTACATCTGACAATTTTAAAGCTTCAACAGATTCTACTGTAGGAAATTCCCCATAAGGATGATTTTTCCCATAAGTCAAAGCTTTTCTTACATCTTCAGAAACTGCTTGCGCACTTTTTTCCTGAGATTTTATTCCTTCAATCATTCTTTCTTTTTGAGTTTTAAACTCTTTTTCTGTGAAAAACGGATTTAACAATCCATCTGCCATCAACTCAAATACTTCAGGGAAAAACTTTGATAATGATCTTGCTGTTGCACTTTCAGAACCATAATTTACATTTGCTCCAAAAAGATCAACTTTTTCATTAAAACTATCTTTGTCTAAGTTTTCTGTTCCATTCCCCATCATAGAACTGTATAAAGATTTCACCCCCACTTCATCTCCTGAAGAAAAAGGCTTATTATCTATCACTAATCTTGCACTAACCACAGGGAATTTATGGTTTTCTACAACCATAATTTGCAAACCATTGTCCAACTCAAAACTTGCAGGAGACCCAAGGTTTATCTCAGGTGCTGGCCCAGGTTTAGGCATTTTTGAACGATCAACTTGCGCATGAGCAAAAGAAACTGTCAAGCACAATAAAAATATTGATATTAATTTAATTTTCATGAGTGTTATATTTTTTAATTTTCTTCGTCAGAACCTGGTAAATAATCAAGTTCTACACGTTCATTTTTATTAAGATATTTATTAGCTACTTCTTTAATTTCTTCTCGAGTTATTTTTTTATAAATTTCCAACTCTTTATTAATCAAATCAGTTTGCCCTCCATATAATGTATAATAACTCGCTAAAGAGTGAGCAATTCCTTCTTGATTATCATTCATGCTTACAAATCTTGACTCTAAAGTGTTTTGAAGTTTTTCATATTCTTTTTCAGAAATCAATTCATTTTTAAGCTTTTCTATTTCTTCATCCATAGTTTCTGAAACAATATCTAAATCATTTCCTCCCATTGGAAGCGCTCCTATTATATAAGTCCCATAATCTTCTTCTGATCTGTTAAATGCTAAAACCTGAAGAGCTGATTTATCTTCTTCCACCATTCTTTTATGCATACGAGAGCTTTTTCCACTGGTTAAAATAGTAGAAATCATATCTAAAACATAAGTATCATGATCTTTTACTGCTGGTGTTCTATAAGCATAAACTTTCAGAGGAATTTGAATGTTATTATCATATTCAGTGATTTTAATTGGCCCTTCTACTGGGTCTTCTTTTACATTTACACGTTCTACATCTGCTCCTCTTTCAATAGAACCAAAGTATTTTTCTATCAAAGATTTTGTTTCTGCTTTATCAATATCTCCAGTAACTACTAAAACCGCATTATTTGGCACATAATATTTATCAAAGAAAGCTTCAAATTCTTCTAATTTAGCAGCATCTAAATCCTCCATAGATCCGATTACTGTGCTTTTATAAGGGTGTTTTTTAAACAAGCTCGGCTCCACTGCTCCTCCATAGGCAATTTTTCCATAAGGTGCATTATCCATTCTTGAGCGTTTTTCTTCTTTTACTACTTCTCTTTGTGTATCCACACCTTTTTGTCCAATAACTGGATGATACATTCTTTCTGATTCCATCCATAATCCTAACTCTAAGTTGTTAGATGGAAAAGTTTCATAATAATAAGTTCTGTCTTGTGTGGTATTAGCGTTATTTTGCCCTCCATGAGCAGAAACAATACTAAACCATTTTCCACGTTCAATATTTTCTGTTCCTTCAAACAATAAGTGTTCAAAGAAGTGAGCAAAACCAGATCTTCCTGGTTCTTCGTCTTTTCCTCCCACGTGATACATCACTCCAACACTCACCACAGGTGCGCTATTATCTTGATGTAAAATAACGTGTAGACCATTATCTAAATCGTACTCCGTAAATTCGACTTCTTGGGCTACCCCAAAATAAGTCAGCAATAAAGCACATAAGGCTAAACTGAATTTTTTGATCATTACATTTTATTTTTAGTTCAATTATGTTGACGACAAATTTATACATTTGTTACATTTTAGATCGAAAATTTAACATTAATCCTCATTTCTCTTCTTAAATTCACTTTTCACCTCTTAAAATTTTCTTTAATCTCAATCTTTTTTAGTCGATTTCCTCCTACTCAAGTAGTTTTCATAAAGCTCATCTCTTGCTAAGCTTGCTTTCACCCTATAAATCTACCTAAAAAACCTCCATCTTCAAAAACAGTAAAAACAACACTTCATTAATTTTTTAACATATTTACCTCTTAATTTTAAATAAAAATAGTTAATTTTAATGCAAACTTTAAAACTCACATTATGAAAAATCAAGCTACCTCAATCAAATACGGAATTATTACCGGTATCTTTTTAATAGGATATTTTTATCTATTAGGAACTTTAGGATACATTAAAAGCCCAGCTTATAGTTTATTTAACGCTTAAATTTGTGCTTTAGGTATTTTTATGGCCATCAGCGAAAAAAGCCAAACTTCTCATTTTGACCCTAAAATTGGGTTTAAAACAGGAATTCAAACTGGATTAATCGCTACGGTTATTTTTACCATCTTTTTCGGATTTTACGCTAAAAACCAAGATGGATTTATGTCTGCTTTATCAGATCAAATAGGATTTATTAATTTAAATTATTTTTTACTAATTATTCTTGTTGCTCTTGGTGGGGTGGTTTCAGTTTATGCAGTTACTTATATATTAGTCAAAACATTTAGTAAAAGTTGGAGTGTAGAATAATTAATTTTCTATCTTACGAAGCTATAAAATCAAATTATTTGTAATACTTTCTTGTATTTAAAATTTTTAGCATTATATTTGCCGTTCTAAAATTTAAAATTCATAAGAATGTATGCAATTGTAGAAATAGCAGGGCTTCAATATAAAGTTGAGCAAGACCAGCAATTGTATGTTAACCGTTTGAAACATGAGGAAGGTGCTGAAGTAACTTTTGATCGTGTTTTATTAACAGATAACGGTTCCGTACAAGTTGGCGCCCCAGTTATAAACGGTGTTACCGTTGTGGCAAAAGTCCTTGAGCATCTTAAAGGAGACAAAGTTATTGTTTTCAAAAAGAAAAGACGTAAAGGATATCGTAAGAAAAAAGGACATCGTCAACATCTTACTAAAATTGAAATTGTTTCTATTGGAGGACAAAAAGCTACTCCTAAAAAAGAAACTAAAGCTAAAAAAGCTGGTAAGAAAGAAGACTTGACTCTTATAGAAGGAATTGGTCCAAAATCTGCTGAAGCATTAACCAATGCAGGAATAGATAGTTTTGAAAAACTTTCTAAAGCTTCAGAAGAAGAGATCAATAAAATTCTTTCAGAAGCAAGTAGTTCTTTAGCTCACTTAGATCCACAAACTTGGGCTAAACAAGCTAAAATGGCTCATGAAGGAAAATTTGATGAGCTAAAAGCTTGGCAAGATGAATTGGATGGTGGAATCCCATCTAAAGATTAACCCCTAAAAAATTAATTAGAAATGGCACATAAAAAAGGAGTCGGAAGTTCAAAAAACGGAAGAGATTCAGAAGCGAAACGCCTTGGTGTAAAGATTTTTGGAGGCCAAGCAGTGAGAGCAGGAAATATTATTCTTCGTCAAAGAGGAACTGCTCATCACCCTGGTAAAAATGTTTACTTAGGAAAAGATCACACTATACATGCCAAAATAGATGGTATTGTAAAATTTGATAAAAAATATGGTGATAAATCTTTTGTTTCAGTAGAACCATTTGAAGCATAAGTTTTAAAAAACTTTTTAAATATAGAAAGTCGTCTGCTAAAGACGACTTTCTATATTTACAAGAAAATAAACACGTAAAAAAAAGACTGAAAGTTTATATAAACTTTCAGTCTTTTTAGTTGTAATAAATTACTTATTAATATCTATAATACTCAGGTTTAAAAGGACCTTCTTTATCAACTCCGATATAATCTGCTTGAGTTTGGTTGAGTTTTGTTAGCTCTACTCCTATTTTCTTTAAGTGTAATTCCGCTACTTTTTCATCTAATTTCTTAGGAAGCATATATACCTTGTTTTCATACTTATCAGCGTACTTCCACAATTCAATTTGCGCTAACGTCTGATTGGTGAAAGAATTACTCATCACAAAACTTGGGTGTCCAGTTGCACAACCTAAGTTTACTAATCTTCCCTCTGCTAATAAAATAATATCATTTCCATTTACAGTATATTTATCAACTTGAGGTTTGATTTCAATCTTAGAATCTCCATGATTTTCATTCAACCAAGCTACATCAATTTCATTGTCAAAATGACCGATATTACAAACAATAGTTTTGTCTTTCATCGCTTCAAAATGTTCTCCTCTAACAATATCACGATTTCCTGTGGTAGTAATTACTATATCAGCATTTCCTACTACTGTTTCCAGTCTCTTTACTTCAAATCCATCCATTGCAGCTTGTAAAGCACAAATAGGATCAATTTCTGTAACCGTCACAATTGCTCCTGTTCCTCTAAAAGATTCTGCTGTTCCTTTTCCTACATCTCCATATCCGCAAACCACCACACGTTTTCCTGCTAACATAATATCTGTAGCTCTTCTGATGGCATCTACAGCACTTTCACGACATCCGTATTTATTATCAAATTTAGATTTTGTAACAGAATCATTAACATTTATTGCTGGCACAGGAAGGGTGTTATTCTTCATTCTTTCATATAAACGATGCACTCCCGTTGTAGTTTCTTCTGAAAGTCCATTAATTCCTTTAGCTAACTCAGGATATTTATCTAAAACCATATTGGTTAAATCTCCTCCATCATCTAAAATCATATTTAATGGTTTCTTCTCTTCGCCAAAAAATAAAGTTTGCTCAATACACCAATCAAACTCTTCTTCTGTCATTCCTTTCCAAGCATAAACAGAAATTCCCGCAGCAGCAATTGCCGCAGCAGCATGATCTTGTGTAGAAAATATATTACAAGAGCTCCAAGTTACTTCTGCCCCAAGAGCTACTAAAGTTTCTATCAAAACCGCTGTTTGAATTGTCATATGTAAACATCCAGCAATTCTTGCCCCTTTCAAAGGTTGCTCTTCTTTATACTCTTCTCTTAAAGCCATTAAACCTGGCATTTCTGCTTCAGCTAATTCAATTTCTCTTCTTCCCCATTCTGCAAGATTAATATCTTTTACTTTATAAGTTGTTTCTGGCTTTGTTTTTGTCTTCATCTCCTTATATTTGTGATTACGTGGCAAAATTAAGCAATAATTAGAAATATCTTATGGCTCTTTACAAAAGAATAACAGTCAACGCTGATACTCAAATTTTTATCTGGAAATTAGAGGAAAGTATAGCAGAACTTTCTGCTGATTTACAACTCAGCACTACTTGTAAAAAACGAATTTCTCTTTTAAAATCTGAAATACACCGAAAACAGTTTTTAGGAATTCGACATTTATTGAAAGAAGCAGGAATAGATAATTCTGATTTATATTATGATAAACAAGGAAAACCTCACCTCAATGGAAATCAATATATTTCTCTTTCTCATTCTTATGATTTTGCAGGAATAATTATCAGCTCTAAACCTGTGGGAATTGACATTGAAAAACAACGCGATAAAATATTGAGAATTGCCAATAAATTTACGCCTTTAAAAGAATACAGAACACTTGCTAATGATGAAGCCATAATTAGAAAATTAACCATAGTTTGGGGCGCGAAAGAATCTGTTTACAAAGCGATGAATCATTCTAAAATTTCTTTTTTAAAACATATTTATGTTGAAGATTTTGATTTTGAAGATAAAAAAACAATTTCACAAGTTAATTTTGAAAATAAAATTTCGACTTTTGAAACCAATTTTTTCGAATTTGAAGGTTTTACTTGTGTGTATGCTTTATATTCGGGCTCTAATTATTTGCAATAATTTAAAATTTTTACGCTATGTCCAATAAAGTAAAAACCACTAAAACACATCCGGCAGACATTGCAGAAAAGTTAATAGATTTACCTGTTGAAGAAAGAACTTTATCTTTTTTAAAACTTTCCAAAGAAAAAAAGATTGCAGTTTTTTCATTTCTTGATGTAGCTGATCAACGAGAAATTTTAGAAAATTTAGGAGATAAAGGTTTACGAGAGCTGATTGAAAATATGGCTCCTGACGACCGAACTCAACTATTTTCTGATTTTCCTGATAATTTAATTCGGAAAATGCTAAGGTTTATCAAACCTGAAGACCGAAAGGAAGCTTTAGCTTTATTAGGCTATGAAGCAGATAGTATTGGAAGATTGATGACACCACACTACATCAAAGCTCGACCAAATTGGACAGTAGGAAAAGTTTTGGAGAGAATTAAACTTTTTGGAGAAAAAGCTGAAACTCTAAACTTTGTTTATGTGGTTGATGATGAAAATAAATTGGTTGATGATTTAAGAATCGGACAACTTCTTATGGCCGATGAAGATACTATTCTTTCCACTTTAATGGACAGAAGTTTTATCGCCATCACCAGCACTCAAAAATTAGAAGAAGGACTGAAAACATTTGAGAAATATGAAAGAGAAGCTTTACCTATTATTTCCGAACATGGAATTTTAGTAGGTATTGTTACTTTTGATGACATTATGGATAAAATTGCTGAAAGAGACACAGAAGATATCCATAAATTCGGAGGTAGTGAAGGTTTAGATTTATCTTACACCGACACCAACCTTTTAACTATGGTTAGAAAAAGAGCAGGTTGGCTTGTTATTTTATTTATTGGAGAAATGTTTACCGCCTCAGCTATGGCACATTTTGAAGATGAAATTGCCGTAGCAACTGTATTAGCTCTTTTTATTCCACTGATTATTTCCAGTGGAGGAAACTCAGGTTCACAAGCTGCTTCTTTAATTATTAGATCTTTAGCTTTAAAAGAACTCAAGCTAAAAGATTGGTGGTTTGTCATGAAAAAAGAGTTTTTCTCAGGTTTTCTTTTAGGAACAATTTTGGGAACTATTGGTTTTGTCAGAATTGCTGTTTGGGAAAAAACAGGATTATATGACTATGGAGAACATTGGGTTTATATTGGTTTAACCATCGGACTTTCCTTAATCGCTATTGTTTTATGGGGATCTTTAGCTGGTGCATTAATTCCTTTTATACTGCGCAAATTAGGAATGGATCCCGCTACAGCTTCAGCTCCGTTTGTAGCTACTTTAGTTGACGTTACAGGATTATTTATCTATTTCTCTATCGCTTTATTGATTCTAAGTAATTTCTATAATTTCTAAAATCAACACAACATCATTCTTAAAAAGCTATTTTCTCTATAAGAATAGCTCTTTTCATTTTATAAAAAGAACTCAATCAGAAGTTTACCTATTTTAAAATCATCAATTCTTATTTTTTTTGTAAATTTGCAAGCCTTTTTAAATTAAAAGATAAAAATCCTTGAGAAAAATTGTTCTATATGGTGCTGAATCAACAGGAAAAACTTCATTAGCTAAAGCTTTAGCTGATTATTATGAAACTTCCTGGGTGCCAGAATATGCTCGAGATTTTTTACAAGAAAAATATGATAACAGTGGAGAAATCTGCAGTTATGATGACTTAATTCCTATTGCCTTAGGACAAATTGATTTAGAAGAAAAGGCTGCAAAAGAAACAGATAAAGAAATAATTTTTTGCGATACAAATCCATTGCAAACCTACTATTATGGGAAAGCTTATTTTCAGAACTTTGAACATCCCCAACTATGGGAGATAGCTACAAATAGAAAATATGATTTTTATTTCTTAACTTACATCGACACGCCTTGGGAAGAAGATGATCTCAGAGATAAACCAGAAGAGCGTTTAGAAATGCACCAGCATTTTAAAAAATCTCTTGAAGAAAACAAGCTTCCTTATGTAGTGTTGAAAGGAAATAAAAACGAAAGACTAAAACAAGCTATCAAACAAATAGACTTTCTTAAAACTCAAAAGTTCTAAAAAAGTATTATCTTATTATTTACAAAACCAATCTAACCAAATTTATCAATATGGAAGCTCAATCATTTAATTCAGATGACCTCAAGCAATTAAAAGCACAAGGAATATCAGAAGAAGAAATCAAAAAGCAATTGCGCATTTTTGAAAATGGAATTCCACACACTAATGTGATCGCTCCTGCAACTGCAGGAAATGGAATCATTTGTCTTTCAGAAGAAAATAAAAAAGAATTTATTTCTATTTATGAAAAAGCTGATCTTACTCCTTTGAAGTTTGTTCCAGCAAGTGGAGCAGCTACAAGAATGTTTAAGCTTTTACATCAATTTATAGAAGAATACAACCCGAAAAAAGAAGATTTAACCACTTTTTTAAAACAAGAAAAGTTTAAAGATTTAGAAGATTTTTTCAACAACATTGAAAAACTTCCTTTTTTCAAATTAGCAGTTGGCAAACTTAATTCAACACTTTCACAAGATTATTCCAAGCTTAATGATGAACAAAAGCATTTTTTAGTAAAATTCATTTTAAAAGAAATGAATTATTCCAATCTTCCAAAAGGATTAATTCCTTTTCATGAATATGAAGAAAAAGCTTTAACTCCTTTTGAAGAACATTTCAATGAAGCAATAGATTATGCTTTAAAAAATGACAGCATCAATATTCATTTTACAATTGCAAAAAAACACCAAAATCTTTTTGAAGAATATGCTGAAAAAATAAAATCTAAACATGATTTTAAAAATAAGAAATTAAATATTACTTATTCTTTTCAAGAAAAACACACAGATACTATTGCTGTTGATTTTGATAATAATCCGTTTAGAAATAAAGATGGAAAATTGTTTTTCAGACCTGGAGGACATGGTGCTTTAATTGAAAACCTCAACAAAATTGATGCAGATATTGTTTTCATTAAAAACATCGACAATGTAGTTGTTGAAAAAGATTTAGCTTTAGTCAGTAAATACAAAAAAGTTTTAGCTGGAATTTTAATTGATATTCAAGAAGAAATTTTCTCTTTATTAAAAGAATTAAATCAACAAGAAAATCTTCAAAAGATAAAGCAAAAAGCAGAAAAATTAGCCGATGAATATTTTCATCAGCAAAGAGAATTTAATTCTAAAGAAGAAATTAAAAACTTTTTTAATCGTCCAATTCGTGTTTGCGGAATGGTGATTAATGATGGCGCACCAGGAGGCGGTCCTTTTTGGGTGAAAGATGAAAACGGAAAAAATTCTCTTCAGATTGTTGAAAGCGCACAAATAGATGATAAAAATCCTAAAGTGAAAAAAATTTTAGAAGAAGTTACCCACTTCAATCCTGTAGATTTAGTTTGTGGAATCAAAAACTATAAAGGAGAAAAATTTAATCTTTTAGAATTTGTTAATCCTAATCAAGGATTTATCACAGAAAAATCTGTAAAAGGTCAAAACATAAAAGCACTTGAATTACCTGGTTTATGGAATGGCGCTATGGCAAATTGGAATACTATTTTTGTTGAAGTTCCTCATAAAACTTTTAATCCAGTGAAAACAGTTCTTGATTTACTAAAACCTGGACATCAATCAGCACTTGAATTGGCAAAAAAGTAATATTACTTTCATCCGTTTTGTTTTATTTTTTTGACAAAACGGATGTGTTTTTTAAATTATATTATTATTTATCAAGCTTTTACAAATTCTTTAAAAGCTTGCACTACCGCTTCTTTTTCTTCAATATAACTCATATGTCCGCCAGATAATCCTATGAATTTACTTTGGGTATTTTCTGCAATTTGTTCGATTTCTTCATAAGGAATTAAAGCATCTTCTTTTCCTGCAATAATCCACTTTTCTCCTGTAAAATTCTTTAATATTTCTTCTCTATCTTTTCTGATTTTCATGCCTTTTACAGCAGCAATTATACTTTCTACTTCCATTTTCATGGCTTCTTGCATTCTTAAATCCAATGCTGATTTAAATTTTTCTCTACTTTTCTCTGAAAATAAATTTCTTATAGAAGATTTTACAAAAATCTGTTTGTGCTTTTTTACAATTTTCACCACTTGATCGCGTTCTTTTAATCTTTTTTCAGAATCTGCTTTTGGCGAAGAGTTTAACAACAATAATTTTTCTACCGCATCAGGATATTTTTCTAAAAAAGCCATAGTAATATATCCCCCCATAGAATGTCCTATAAAAGAAGCTGAAGTTATGTTCAATTCTTCCATAATTGTTTTTACAGCTGCTGCCATTTCTTCCATGGTTTGAATTTCATGAAGCAATGGAGTTTCTCCATGTCCAAACATATCTGGACAAATCACTTGATGATTTTCTTTTAAAAGCGGAATAAATTCTTTCCATATTTTTCTTTCTTCTTGAAATCCATGCAGTAAAATTATAGGTTTTCCTTCTCCATGAATTTCTAATGAAATCGGAGTATTTTTATAATTGATTTTCATTTTTGCAATAATTATTATACTTTACAAAGTACTATATTTAAATTATTTCATCCTATAGTTTTTTATTTTTAACAAACTAAGTTTTTCAATTATGAGCAGAGGTTTTGTAAAAGAAGAAGATCAAGAAGAAG
>Ga0079226_10003557_pt1 | contig 11927 bp, 6 predicted proteins | sample Poulit2014_FD_76345 | JGI IMG/M metagenome (GOLD analysis project Ga0079226, IMG submission 76345) | Agricultural soil microbial communities from Georgia to study Nitrogen management - Poultry litter 2014 | ecosystem: Environmental > Terrestrial > Soil > Agricultural land | place: USA: Georgia... | reverse complement strand
TTTATGGATACCATTGGAATAGAAGATTCGTTGATTCGCTGTAAGCTGACATTAACGAAAAAAGGTGACAAGCTGACGTTTGATTTTACAGGCTCTTCTCCTGAAAATGATGGATCCTTTAATAGCTTTCTGCACGTTGTCCGAGCCCATATTGCCATTTATTTATTCGGGGTGCCGTTCTCAGATTTGCCGACATCGTCCGGTATCTTTTCACCGATCGAGGTGATTGTTCCAAAAGGTACGTTTTTGAACGCAAATGACGACGCCTCTGTAGCCAATTCGCCTGTTACAAACAGTGTAACTTTATCAACTGTGTCCAACGCGTTTGCTAAAATGATGTATGCGAGCGGTGAAAGAGAAAGGCCAACAAGTGGATTTGGAGCAGGTGGTGGTGCCATTGTAGCTGCCGGGGCAAACCAATGGGGTGTCCCATTCTCCGACATGCTTGCGAATGTGTTGAATAGTGAAGGCGGCGGCGCCCGCACAGACCGGGATGGCAACAACTCTTTCGGCTTCCCTTGGGGCTGGTGGGGGAAAGGCCCCGATGCAGAAGATATGGAAAACGAACAACCTCATGTTCACGTCTATTTCAAACATTGGAAAGACTCAGGCGGGTTTGGGAAATACCGCGGCGGTGCTGGAACCAGCGTTGCTTGGGCCGTCCAAAGTGTCCCGAGTTTAATTTACCAGTCCATTGCTAAAAATCATAAAGTGCCAACAGTTCAGGGGCTGTTTGGAGGTTATCCGCCAGCATCTCACCCAGGTGTGAAAGTTGTTAACTCAAATTACTTTGAAAAAATGAAAAATGGAGACAAAGATATTCCAGCAAGCACAACAGATCTAATCGAAAATAAGGGCATAGACGGAGATTACATCGTAGAACGGTCCATCCGGTCGGCGACAGGTGTAAAGCAGGGTGATATTTTTGTCGGAAATTCTCTTGGAGGAGCGGGATACGGTGATGTACTTGACCGGGATCCGGAGCTCGTCATGAAAGACTTAAAAGAAGAACTTATTTCAGAAAGAACGGCTACAAACCTTTATAAAGTTGTTTATGATCCGGAAACATTCACAATTGATAAAGAAGCTACTGAAAAAGCACGTCAAAATGAACGAAAAGCAAGAATTTCCCGTGGCAAACCTTACGACGAGTTTGTTAAAGAATGGGAGAAGCAAAAACCTGTTGAGGAAGCGCTGACGTACTATGGAAAATGGCCAACAGCAGAGAAAACGAGAGAAATCGTTCGTATGTAAATGACACATTCAAAATCTAATGAAGGAGGCGTTCGATGAATAATAAAGAGTTTATTCAGAAATTTTTTAAGGGCCGGGCCGTTACTCGGCCCCCTTTCATCCCTTTGCTTGGAACGTATGTAACAAAGGTCGATCAAATCAACCCCGATCAGCTTTACAGTGACCCGGGGAAGCTCGTCGCAGCTATATCAAATACCCAACAATTGCTGGGATATGATCCGTTGATTTTCCCGATTGATAGTACGGCAGAAGCAGAAGCACTTGGCGCAAGGGTGAAATGGAAAGACAATGAAATGCCTTCAATACAAAAATATATTGCGACGGATCGACCGGTTGAGATAGAGACCATTCAAAATGCAGGTAGGATTCCTGTTATTCTTGAAGCAGTCAAGCGCATGGAGAAAGTAAGCGGAAGGGAACAACCGATTATCGTAACGGCTACAGGTCCCTTCACTGTTTTAAAGCAATTGTATGGAGAAGAGCATCTAAAAGAATTGGCAACCGACCAATTCGAAGAAAAACTGGAAGCGATTACGCAGGCTCTCGTTCTGTTATGTAAAGATTTTGGAGATAACAAAGTATCGGGGATTCTCGTGTATGAAGACATTGATTACGAAATGTACCCAGTTGAAAATGTGAAGCGTTTTTACTCCCCGATTTTCAATGTCATCAAATATTATAATATTTTTGGGATTTTGCGTATTCCTGAGCAAACAAAAAAAGTTGCACCAACCGTATCTGACACGGTCATTGGATCTCAAGAATTACTGCTGAAACAGAAGTGTCGAATGAAGGGAATCAGTGTAAGAGAGACGTTCTGGAATGAATCGCTCAATCAGGAAGGCTACCGCACACTATGGCATGAAAATAAAAAGAGAAGACTCTTTTTCTCAACGAGCAAACCACTTGATACAACAATCGACCTACCCATTGTACAGGAGAAAATTTCATATATGTGTGATCAGAAGACTTGGGTGTAATCTTGAAAAACACTCATTGGATAAATTGAATTATCCAATGAGTGTTTTTAACCGAGTATATTATTGGCTAAACAAAAAATAAGCCTATCTCATTTGAAACGCCGACTAAGGCATTTCGAACAGAGACTACTGTATAAAAGAAATTAAAATGATGTAAGCACTATGTGATAGACTGTTTTTCAAGATAATTTAAAAAGAGGCATTTGATCTTAAAGGAATCAAACGCCTCTTTTATTTATTTCCACCGTTATCCATCTCTCGTTAGTTGAGCTGTGACTGAATTTTATGTTCAGCAAGAAAATTTGTGATGGCGAAAGAATTGACGCCAAGAGCGATTGAGTTATTTCCTAAAGCAGAGAAGCGAATTTCCGTATTATCTTTATGGTAAACGGACAGGCGTTCACTGAGGGTGCGTTCAATTGGATTTGTGATCCAATTTTCAAATAGAGTCATGCGATTTCCAATAATGACTGCGCCCGGGTTGAATGTGTTTACAATATTTACGAGGCCGATTCCAATGTTTTCACCAAGCGTGTTTAATAATTGCAAAACAGTGGGATTTGCTGCTTTTGCTTCCTTTAGTAAAAAATCTAAATCAATGGGATTCGCTATTTTTTCTTTTTCGGCAGCATCCAAAAGTGCTTTTTCTGATGCATATAATTCCCAGCAACCGCGGCTTCCACAAGAGCATTTCTGCCCGTTGGCATCGATTGTCATGTGTCCTATTTCACCTGATATTCCGGATGAACCTTTATAAAGTTGATGATTTATAATAATTCCTGTTCCAATTCCAACCCCGATGCTCACATAGATTTGGTTTTTTATATCTCTTCCTGCGCCATACAATTGCTCGCCGTGTGCGCCAGCATTGGCTTCGTTTTCTACGACAGTGGGAATTTGAAAGCGGTCTTCAATTTTTTGTTTTAAATCCACGTTTTTCCACTTTAAATTCGGAGCAAATAGGATCGTTCCCTTTCGATCAATTTGTGCGGGTACGCCGATTCCAATTCCAATAATGCCATAGGGGCTTTCAGGAGCTTTTTTAATGAAGGAATCAATCATTTGGTTCAACAGGTCCATTACTTTATTGATTTTCGTAGACTCCAGTTTCCTAACCGTTTCTTTTACTTTATTTCCATCTAAGTCCGTAAGAACTGCAAGGATATAATTGACCCCTAAATCAATACCGATCGAGTATCCAGCATGCTGGTTAAAGTAAAGCATGACTGGTTTTCTACCGCCACTTGATTTGCCTTCCCCAATTTCATCGACAAAAGAAGCTTTGATTAGTTCAGAAACCATGGTGGACACGGTTGCTTTATTTAATCCGGTTTCTTTCGAAATTTGCGCCCTGGAGATGGGGCCTTTCGTTTTTATGGCTTCAAAGACAATCGATTTATTGATTTGCTTCACAAGCTTGTGACTGGCTGTTTGCGTTGACTTCATGTAATTTTACCCCTTGTATATCTATAGTATTTTCCATTTTATCACAAAGTCTATTATAGTATATTTTCCTTTGTTTGTTTACCTATTAAATAAAGATTAGGAATAAATTTTTTTAAAAAATAATTATAAATGAACAAATGATTTTAAAATCTTTTAAATACAATTGACAACGATTTCATAGTATACTAAACTTGGTTTAATAATTAAACTAAGTATTTAAATGAAAAGAGGGGATACATCATGAATTATTTTAAAAATATAGATACTGTTACATATGAAGGTCCTAAATCAAAGAACCCTTTTGCTTTTAAATTTTATAATCCGGAAGAAAAAATTGGCGGTCGAACAATGGAAGAAATACTACGGTTTGGTGTTGCTTACTGGCATACATTTACAGAAGATTTGTCTGACCCATTTGGAACAGGGACTGCAATTCGACCATGGGATCAATATGTTGGAATGGATTTGGCCAAGGCTCGAGTTGAAGCGGCATTTGAGTTTTTTGAAAAGATGAATGTGCCGTACTTTTGTTTTCATGATGTTGATATTGCACCTGAAGGAGACTCGCTAAGAGAGTCCAATCAAAACTTGGATACAATCGTAACGATGATTAAGGATTATATGAAAGATAGTAAAACAAAATTGCTCTGGAACACAGTCAATAATTTTACCCATCCGCGATTTGTTCATGGTGCAGCGTCTTCCAATCATGCAGATGTGTTTGCTTATGCTGCAGCAAAAGTGAAAAAAGGTTTAGAGGTCGGGAAAGAACTTGGCGCTGAAAACTATGTATTCTGGGGCGGACGTGAAGGATATGAAACCTTGTTGAATACAGATATGAAACTTGAACTGGATAATTTGGGACGGTTTTTCCATATGGCGGTCGACTATGCGAAGGAAATTGGTTTTGATGCACAATTCTTAATCGAGCCTAAACCAAAAGAGCCAACGACACATCAGTATGACTTCGACGTCGCAAGCGGGTATGCTTTCTTACAAAATTATGATTTACAAGATCATTTTAAATTTAATATTGAAGCAAACCACGCCACATTGGCCGGACATACGTTTGAGCATGAATTAAGATATGCCCGGACTCACAATATGCTTGGTTCTGTCGATGCAAATCAAGGGCATCCATTACTTGGCTGGGATACGGATGAGTTTCCAACTGATTTATATATGACGACGCTTGCGATGTATGAAATTTTGAAAAATGGTGGACTAGGGCGTGGAGGATTAAATTTTGATGCGAAAGTGCGCCGAGGTTCTTTTGAGCCGGAAGACTTGTTCCAAGCGCATATTGCTGGGATGGACAGTTTTGCGGTTGGATTGAGAGTGGCATATCAGTTGATAGAAGACGGTGTTTTAGAACAAATCGTTGAGGAGCGTTATCAAAGTTATACAACGGGCATTGGGTTAGCTATTGTGGAAGGAAAAACTGACTTCCATAAACTGGAGGAATATGCACTTGGTCTTCATCAAATCGACAACCCATCTGGAAAAATGGAACACATTAAATCGATTATAAATCAATACTTGTTAACAGCGTATGCAGGCTAGGAATGCTTGTCTTATGGGGGATGATCATGGATGAAATATGTGATTGGAATTGATTTAGGTACCAGTGCGGTCAAAATTTTGCTCGTGGACCAGCAAGGAGAAGTAACACGGGAGATTTCTAAATCATATTCATTGATTGCAGAAAAAGCAGGGTATAGCGAGCAGGATCCCAGTGTTTGGGTTAATCAGACAATTGCTGGATTGGCCGAGCTTGTTCAGCAGTTTGGTGGGGATGTAGAAGATATATCAGGCATTAGCTTTTCCGGTCAAATGCATGGGTTGGTATTACTTAATGCACAGCAGCAAGTGCTAAGGAACGCAATTCTTTGGAATGATACAAGAACGACGAAAGAGTGTGAAGAAATTTACACACGAATTGGTAGAAACCGCTTGCTTTCCATTACAAAAAACGAAGCATTGGAAGGCTTTACGTTACCTAAACTTTTATGGGTTAAAAACAATGAACCAGAGATTTTTAAACAAGCAAAGACATTTCTTTTGCCAAAAGACTATGTACGCTATTGTTTATCGGGGGAAATTCATACTGATTATTCTGATGCAGCGGGGACTCTTTTGCTTGATGTGGCAAACAAAAAGTGGAGTAAAGAAATTTGTGATGAACTGGGACTCGATGATTCGATTTGTCCGCCTTTAGTTAAATCGCATCATCCAGTAGGCACCCTTACTCTGGAAGTTGCAAAGAAAACGGGATTATCATCGAGCACCCGGGTTTATGCAGGTGGGGCGGATAATGCATGCGGAGCCATTGGAGCCGGAATTCTTGAAAAAGGAAAAACACTTGCAAGCATAGGAACGTCCGGCGTTCTTTTAACGTATGAAGAGAGCGGGATGAAGAATTTACGGGGAAAAGTGCACTATTTTAATCATGGAGCAACAGATAGCTATTATACGATGGGAGTCACCCTCGCCGCTGGCTATAGTTTGGCTTGGTTTAGGGATACTTTTGCTAAGGGAGAAGCGTTTGATGACGTGTTAGCGGATGTCAATCAAGTCCCACCCGGTTCAAAAGGTCTGTTATTTACCCCATATATTGTCGGAGAGCGAACCCCCCATGTAGATGCAAATATACGTGGCAGTTTTATCGGAATCGATAGCTCACATGAAAGGAAACATTTTGCTCGTGCAGTCTTGGAAGGGATTACATTTTCATTAAATGAGTCACTGGAAATATTTCGTGAGAATGGGAGACAAATTGACACCATCATTTCGATTGGTGGCGGTGCAAAAAATGAAACTTGGTTACAAATGCAAGCAGATATTTTCAATGCAAAGGTTGTTAAGCTTCAAAATGAACAAGGCCCAGGCATGGGAGCTTCAATGCTTGCGGCGTATGGTTGCGGATGGTTTGAATCGTTGCAGGAATGTGCAGATGCGTTCGCAGCATTACACGTGGAAAAAGAGTACGAGCCGAATGAGGAGAACGTAGCTCAGTATACTCGACTATTTAAAATATATAAGCAAATCTATGAAAAAACAGCGAGCCTTAGTCAAGTTTTAACGACATTTAGAGACTAATTTTAACGGAGAAGAATTCATTGCTAAAATTTGATTCTTTACAAGGTGAAAAGATAAGGAGGATCTAGTTAATGAAGAAACAGAGAGCGGCAGCAAATAAAGAATATCGTCTTTCTTATACACAAAGAGCAAAAGAAATCGTTCATCAAATGACATTGGAAGAAAAGGTATATTTGATGAGTGGAAACTTATCATTGGATGAAGTAAAGGAACAAGTAGCTGAAGGATTTCATTACAATGAAATACCTTATGAAGCCGGGGGGAATCAGAGACTTGGTGTTCCGGTGATGAAGTTTGCTGACGGTCCGCGTGGGGTTGTTCTCGACTTTAATGCGACTTGCTTTCCGGTTTCGATGGGACGCGGTGCAACATTTGATAAGGATCTTGAGGAACGAATAGGGCAAGTCATTGGAAAAGAGATTCGAGCGTTAGGTGGAAATTTCTTTGGAGGAGTGTGCATTAATCTCCCGCGCAATCCAGGATGGGGGAGAAGCCAAGAAGTTTATGGTGAAGATTCTTATCATTTAGGTGCGATGGGATCGGCTTTGGTTCAAGGAGTACAAAGTGAAAATGTGATTGCCTGCGTAAAACACTTTGCGTTTAATAGCATGGAAAATGCTCGATTTCATGTCAATGTAAAAGCGGATAAACGCACAGAGCGGGAAGTGTACCTATCTCACTTTAAAGATGTTATTGATGCTGGTGCAGCAAGTGTAATGGGTGCTTATAACAAATATCAGGATGCTTATACCGGGCATAGTGATTACCTATTAAACCAAGTGTTAAAAGATGAATGGGGTTTTGATGGTTTTGTCATTAGCGACTTCTTATGGGGAGTGAGGGATACTGCTGAAGCTGCGAATGGTGGAATGAACATCGAAATGAGAGCGACACAATTTTTTGGTGAAAAGCTTGTAGAAGCAGTACAAAACGGAGAAGTAAGGGAATCAAAAATTAATGAATCTGCATTACGAATTGTGCGCACTTTACTGGCATTCTCTGAAGCTGACGGTACAGCGTATTCGAAAGATGTAGTCGCTTCTAAAGATCATGTTTCTTTAGCCTTAGAAGCAGCGGAAAAATCAATGACACTCTTACAAAATAAAAATGATGCCTTACCATTTTCAAAAGCTGATATTCAACGGATTGCTGTCATTGGCCGTCTGGGAGATCAGGAGAATACGGGAGATCATGGGTCGAGTAGAGTTTATCAAGAAAATGTGGTTACTCCACTGGAAGGTATAAAGAATATAGCACCACATGCCGAAATTGTTTTTAATGATGGGCAAAATATAGATGAAGCGATGGAAGTAGCAAAATCTGTTGATGCCGTTCTATTTGTCGTTGGTTATAACCATGATGATGAAGGGGAGTATATAGGCAATGAATCCGGCGTTTCAGCTATTGGAAGTACTTTTGGCGCCATGGGGGGAGACCGAAAAGAAAGCTTAGGTTTACATCAGGAAGAAATTGAATTAATCAAAGCAGTAGGTCCCTTAAATAAAAACTCAGTTGCGGTTTTAATAGGTGGAAACATGATTATGCTGGAGGACTGGAAAGAGGATGTGTCAGCAATAATCATGGCCTATTATCCAGGTATGGAGGGAGGAACGGCTATTGCAAAAACGATATTTGGGGACAACAATCCAGGTGGTAAATTGCCGTTTGTTCTTCCAGCATCAGAAAGCCATCTTCCTCAAATAGACTGGGAAGCTGGGGAAATTACTTATGATTATTATCATGGTTATACAAAACTGGATAAAGAAGGAATTCAACCATCCTTGCCCTATGGGTTTGGTTTGTCCTATACGACATTTGCAGTAGAAAGTCAATCTTTTAAAGTAGAGGATAACCAGATTGTTGCTAGTTGTGAAGTCCAAAATACGGGAGATTTTGCAGGCGATGAAGTCATCCAAATGTATGTGGGATTTAGTGAATCAAAAGTAGATCGTCCTGTTAAAATATTAAGAGGATTTAAGCGAATTTGTCTGAAACCGAAAGAGAAGAAAAGCGTTGTGATCTCTTGTCCGATCGACAAAGTAAAATGGTATAACCCTGACACGAATGAGTGGGAATTAGAGCGGATGGATTATGAAGTATACATTGGAACAAGCAGTGCGAATAAAGATCTATATCAAGGTTCAATAACACTTTAAAATAAATAGGATAAGGACTAGAAACACGTGCTGGATCTAGTCCTCAATGAATCATTCGTTGTCTATAGAAGCAAATTAACCATGTAAGTAAAGAATAGATGGTGGGACTGGCTTATCTATTCTAAGATAGAAAAGGTTTTGTTTGAAAATCGATTTAAGCTTAAAAATATCTGAATATTAGTCAAAGTAAATACTTTATAAATAAAGAAAGAGTGGAAGTTTAAATAGAAGTCGGACAACTACGAATTGCTCGATAGGTTCAACTCATTTTCAGTTAAAGATGAAAATGAAAATATTCACGGAGTCATGTTTTATATAAGAAGATGCTTAGTGGGAAACAACGAGAGGAAGCATTAAAAAGTAAAAATAAGGAGAATGATAGAAATGGGTGCGATTCAAAAAGAAATACCTCCAACACAACAATCGAGCAAATTAAAAATGTCAGAAAAACTTGCCTATGGTATTGGTGATTTTGGAGCAAATTTTAGTTGGACATTTATTGCCTCATTCGTAACAATTTATCTTACGGATACAGTAGGAATGGCTGCAGGGATTATTGGGACCATGATGTTAATTGTTCGAATTTTTGATGGTGTGACGGATATTTTTATGGGATCAATTATTGATAAAACAAATTCAAAAATGGGAAAAGCAAAGCCTTGGGTCTTTTGGACGGCTCCCATCTTAGCTGTATTTACATTCTTATTATTTAATGTACCTGGCTCATTAAGTACAACGGGACAGTTTGTCTATGTCTTTGTTGTTTATTTTCTAATATCTGCTGTATTTTATACTGCAAACAACGTAGCCTATTCCTCGCTTACATCTTTTATGACGATGAATCCAAAGGAACGTGTTTCATTAGGTAGTATCCGATTCATATTTACGAAGATATCTATCGTCGCTATTAGTACGGCAGTTCCATTCCTCTTGGTTGCTTTTGGAGGAGGACAACGAGGCTGGACATTAACTGCAGGAATATTTGCTTTGTTATGTGCTCTTCCTTTAATGACGACGGGCTTAGCAGTAAAAGAACGGAACGTGTCAAAAAACATTCATGATAATCAAAAGGCGCCTTTTGTACGAATTTTTAAATTGTTATTCACGAACAAATATTTTCTGGTTGCTTTACTTACCTATATATTCCTATATTTAAGATTAATTACAGTAAGTGCACAGATTTTTTATGCGACTTATATTTTAAACGATGCCAGTTTAATGGGACTTCTGAGTATTGTTTATACAGGTGCGGGGGTCATAGGTTTACTTTTTGCTCCTAAACTATTTACTATTTTTGGAGGATTAAGAAAGACGATAACTACTGGATTATTTATCTCGCTACTAGGCCTAATCGTTTGTGCTATTTTTCCTGAGAATGTAAGTATGCTATTGGTGGGGTTAGCAATTAGCGCCATCGGAGTATCCATATTACAAGGTGGTCTACCTGCAATGGTTGCCGATGTAGGTGACTTAATTTATTGGAAATCCGGGGTCCCTGTACAAGGTGCTGTATTTAGTATATCCAGTGCCGGGATGAAGGTAGGTTCTGGGCTTGCTTCAGCTTTAATCGGTTGGCTTCTTGCGTTTGGGAACTACGTGCCTAATGCTTCAACTCAACCGGGGAGTGCTATTTTTGCAATGAAATCACTCTATATCTACCTCCCTATTCTTTTTACTATCGTCCTTTTACTATTGATAGGATTCTTTAATCTGGAGAAATTCATGCCAAAAGTCAGGGACGAAATTAGTATAGGAAATGTAGGAGAAAATAGAGATATCCCTTCGACGTAATATCGTTTAATGGATGGATACTCTAAAGCCTGCCATTTAGTGAAAAATAGGAGCATGAGTTGTAAATCATATCCATTTTAAAATTTAACAATAGAATTCATGTTATTTTCATAACATCAAGAGAGTACGATTTCTAAAAATATCGTTCGAAGCTCTATCTTCCATAATCAAATAGAAATGATAATCTGCAAATATACTAGGGTTTCTGTGAAAAGAAAAAGGAAGGGCTTTTGCCAGTCCTTTTTCTTTTTTTAAAAAGAGTAGGAGCTGAGAAGATGAATATAAAAACAAAGCAATTGAATGATACATGGAAGTTATTTATTTTGGAGAACAAGAATGGGATGCAAGTTCATATTCTTAATTTTGGTGGAATTATTACTAAAATCATGGTGCCTGATAAGAATGGGCGTTTCGAGAATATAGTGCTTGGTTTTCAGGATTATCGCGATTATCAAAAAAACCCGGCTTATCTTGGAGCCATCATTGGACCTATCGCGGGAAGAATTGAACAGGGATGGTTTGAACTGGAAGGCGAAACCTATGAACTTGAAAAAAATGAAGGAACAAATCATCTGCATGGAGGAGTGAGTGGATTTCACCAGGTTGTCTGGGAAGCGAAAACTTTTGGATATTCAAATGAGGTGGGTGTGAAGCTTATGTATCAGCAGAATGAAAAGAAACAGGCTTATCCAGGAAATATAAAGGCCCATGTGACATATTCATTAAATAACTTAAATCAATTAAGGATCGATTCTACTGCTACTACGGATAAAAAAACACCCATTACATTAACAAATCACACTTATTTTAACCTGACCGGAAATTTGAAAGACACTGTCTTAAACCATCAAGTAAAAATGACTAGTGATCGCTATTTAAAACTGAATCATAGACACGTACCAACAGGCGAAGTCGTAAGGGTAAAAGATAGTCCATTTGATTTTAGAAATGGAAGAAAGTTAAAAGATGGAATTTTTTCAAATCATGAACAAAATCGCATTGTCGGCCACGGATACGATCATTATTTTTTATTTGATCCGAACGAGTCTATACGGGTCGAAGTAAAAGAAGAGTTAAGCGGTAGGGTTTTCACGATGACAACCAATCAACCTGGATTGGTAATGTATACGGCGAATAACTTAAAACAGGATCTCGATTTGGATGGTGGAAAATCCAAGACATATTTAGGAGTTTGTTTTGA
>Ga0079226_10003553_pt1 | contig 11934 bp, 11 predicted proteins | sample Poulit2014_FD_76345 | JGI IMG/M metagenome (GOLD analysis project Ga0079226, IMG submission 76345) | Agricultural soil microbial communities from Georgia to study Nitrogen management - Poultry litter 2014 | ecosystem: Environmental > Terrestrial > Soil > Agricultural land | place: USA: Georgia... | reverse complement strand
GTTATAAATGGTTTCAAGATTGCTTGTGTTGAGATCTTTCCACTTTCCATTAATAAAAATACTTTTTGTTTGTTTTTCAATCATTGCGCAGTCCTCCTTTTTTAAAATAAAGTCTGTTTTCACAACGAAATGTTGTTAATTAGACACCGCAGCCCGTATACACTCCGCTTTCCGCGGGCGGCTGATGAGCCTTCGACGTACAGGACGTACTAGTGTAGGCGTTGCGACAGGACGTCGCGAACTTAGCCTGCCTCGAGCTATCGCTCTGCGGGGTCTCACCTAGGCCTTTCCTCCCATAGGAGTCTATGTGTATACGAGCTGCTATGTGCGGAAACTTATATAAAAGTTCTTCAAAAAAATATCTTTTAGAAAACAGCCAAATTATATGATAAAACAAGTATATCGCACCTAGTTAAAATCACTAAGTGCGATAGGTAAATAGATTAACGTGGTGCGTGTTACTTCACTAATTCTTTATCTTCCCAAGCTGGTAACATATGATTTAGTGGTTTATCTTTACGATAACCTAGTACATATTCAGCTTGCATTACCGTGTGAATTTCACGTGTACCTTCATAAATCACAGGTGCCTTGGAGTTTCTAAGGTAGCGTTCGACAGGATACTCATCAGAGTAGCCATAAGCTCCATGGATTTGAACCGCATCGTCTGCCGCTTTGTTAGCAAAATCACATGCCTGCCATTTGGCGAGAGATGTTTCTCTTGTATTACGTTTTCCTTGGTTTTTAAGTTCGCCAGCACGATATACAAGTAGACGACTCATTTGATAGCCTGCTTCCATATTAGCAATCATTTGCTGGACAAGTTGATGTTTACCAATTGGTTTGCCGAAAGTTTCTCGTTCTTGGCAATAGTCGACACTGGCTTCAATACATGCCATAATTTGACCAACTGCACCTGCAGCAACGGTGAAACGACCATTATCGAGAGAAGCCATTGCAATCTTAAAGCCTTCTCCTTCTTTTCCAAGAAGATTTTCTTTTGGTACTTTAACATCTTCAAAAAATAATTCACCAGTATTTCCAGCATTGATGCCAAGCTTCCCTTCTATTGCTTTAGAAGAAAAACCTTCCCACTCTCTTTCAACAATGAATGCTGAGATTCCGTGGTGTTTTTTCGATTTATCCGTATAAGCAAAAACGAGGAAATAATCCGCTGTATCACATAAAGAAATCCATGTTTTTTGTCCATTTAAAATATAGTGATCTCCATCTTTCACAGCAGTTGTTTCTAGGGAAGCTACGTCTGAACCAGCACCAGGTTCGGTAAGACCGAAAGCACCTACTTTTTCCCCCTTTGCTTGTGGGACGAGGTATTTCTGCTTTTGTTCTTCCGTTCCCCACTGAAGAAGGGACATACTATTTAACCCTGTGTGAACGGATACGGCGGTACGAAAGGCTGTGTCTCCACGCTCCAATTCTTCACATACGATAGCAAGTGAATTATAATCCATTCCACTTCCGCCATATTTTTCTGGAATACAAACTCCCATTAAGCCTAACTCTGCTAGCTTTTCCATAATGGCTGGGTCAAATTTACCTTCACGATCCCAGTCACCAATATTCGGCATAATTTCTGTATCCACAAAATCTCTTACCGTTTTACGAAGCATTTCTTGTTCTTCCGTATATTCAAAATTCATGTCATCATCTCCTAAGGATTGTTTAATTTACTTTGGTTCTTCGAATTACCGCAAATGGAATATACTCGCTTTCCGCGGGCGAGTGGTAAGCCTCCTCGGACATTTGTCCTGTGGGGTCTTACCGAGCTCTTACTTCCCGCAGGGGTCTCGCATATTCCATTTTCTAGGGAAGCGGATCTTTCAAATTTTTCCACCCGATAATCCAAATATCCTATATTTTTTCAATTTCATTTAGAATAACATCATTATGTTCTCCAACATTTGGTGGATGTCGTTTGACTGTTACAGGTGTACGCGATAATTTCAATGGGCTTCCTATCATTTTTATCGCTCCAGCTGTTGGATGATCGTAATCAATAAACATTTCTCTTGCATGTAGTTGCGGATCTTCTGCCACTTCATCCAATGTTTGAATTGGACCACATGGAATATTATTTTCATTACATTTTTCTTGCCAGTAAATCGTCGGTTTCTCTAAAAAGGCTTCTTGTAATAGTGGAACTAAAATATCACGGTGTTCTACTCGATCAGGATTTGTTTTAAAACGTTCATCCTCAGCGTACTCTGATCTTTTAAGAATCTTACATAATGTCTTAAATTGATTATCGTTTCCTACTGCAATAACCATTTCTCCATCCATTGTTTGGAATGTTTGATATGGGACGATATTGGCATGGTGGTTACCAAGTCGTTTAGGAATCTCACCCGACATTAAATAATTACTTCCGATATTGACCAGAGCACTGACTGCAGAATCATACAGTGATATATCTAATTTCTGCCCCTTTCCTGATTGAGTACGCTCAAGCAATGCTCCTTGAATACCAACTGTGGCATATAATCCAGTTAATATATCTGTAATAGCAACACCATATTTTTGTGGTCCAGATTGTTCATCCCCAGTAATGCTCATCAAGCCGCTCATTGCTTGAATGATAAAGTCATATCCAGGCATATTTTTATTTGGCCCAGTTTCACCAAACCCTGTAATGGAACAAAAAATGAGCTTTGGATTAATTGAAGCAAGTGTGTCATAATCAAGACCAAACTTTTCCATCGTTCCTGTCTTGAAATTATGAACGACGACGTCACTATTTTTTACAAGTTGCTTGATTACCTCAACACCATCTGATGATTTTAAATCAATGGTGATGCTTTTTTTATTACGATTCGCACAAAGGTAATAAGCGCTTACATCATTCTGAAATGGAGGACCCCACTTTCGTGTATCATCGCTTCCACCAGGTGCTTCTACCTTAATCACTTCAGCACCAAGATCACCTAAAATCATTGTGCAGTATGGGCCAGCGAGAACTCGTGATAAATCAAGAATACGAATATGTTCTAGTGCACCAGACATCTCCTCACTCCTTTCTAAAGCTTATGCAGAAATCATTAAATTAGAAAAATAAAAAGCCAGTTCAATTCAGACACAGTTTTTCTGTGATGAAAATGAACTGGCTTTTATCTGTTGATTTGGGCATTGGATGCCTTTGAACAGATTAGGCAGTATTTTATGATTTAGATTCCCTAAAGGGGTACTTTCTTCTCTATAGATCATGTGATTTAAGTGTGGAAACACTTTTAACACGATTCATTATATTGTATTATAAGATATTTTTAAATATTTGTAAATGTTTATTTTTAAAAAGTAAATATGTATGGATTATAAGAGCAAATCAGTTTAGGCTATGACATAAGAAACAGTTTTAGAGTTTAATAGAAAAAAGAGTCAAAAGTTCATATAATGTTATGAACTTTTGACTCAGGTTAAGAAAAACTAGATTAAGATTACTTCATGGCTTCTTGAAGTTTGGAAATCATTTTAACTGCTTTTCCTGTTCCAATTGCTACTGCTTCTAGTGGATTTGGAGCAATATGGATTGGTACATCAATTTCTGATGTCAACCATTCCTTCATTCCTTGTAATAATGCACCTCCACCAGTTAAAACGATCCCATGATCGACAATGTCTCCACTTAATTCAGGGGGACACTCTTCTAATGTAGCTTGGATAGCCTCTAAAATATGTTCGAGTGATTCTTTGATTGCATGGTAGATTTCTTTTGACGAGATAGTAATTGTTTTTGGAAGCCCAGTGACCATATCACGTCCTCGAATTTCCATCGATTGTTCCTCGTGGTCTTCATAGGCATAGCCTATTTCCATTTTTACATTTTCTGCAGTACGTTCACCGATCATAACATTATATTTCTTACGTACATACTGAATAATTTCATCGTCAAGCGTATCGCCGCCGATACGAACTGATTTGGATGAAACAACACCACCAAAAGATATGATGCCTACTTCCGCTGTTCCTCCACCAATATCAACGACAACATTGGCAAGCGGTTCATCGACAGGTAAATCACTGCCAATAGCTGCTGCAACTGGTTCTTCAATTAAGTGTACCTTTTTTGCACCATAGCTTGCTACAGCATTGTGTATCGCACGTCGTTCAACAGATGTACTTCCTGTTGGTGTACACACAATAACGATGGGTTTTCGCATAGATAATCCCATTTTCTTACTTACTTTTTTCAGTAACGTTTTAAGCATTTGTGCAGTTACATCATAATCAGCAATGACCCCTTCTTTTAATGGGCGTATTGGTATGATGTTTTTTGGTGTTTTACCAATCATTTCTTTTGCTTCTTTTCCAACAGCAACAACTTTTTTACTATTAATATCAATAGCAACCACACTTGGTTCGTTTAATACAATACCTTTTGTTTTCGAATAAATTAATATATTCGCGGTACCTAAATCAATTCCGATTTCTTCTGTAGATAACATGTTAGTTCCTCCATGATGACTATATTCCTATTTATAATTATTCATCGAATGATTTTATGGGGGGATAGATTAAATTTAAGAGACCCCTAGAAAACGAATTTCATGTAAAACGGAACAAATCTATGTCTATATTTATTCCATTTTATCGTCTTAAATAATAATGAATACTATTAACTTAAACCAATTCTAGAGCGGAATCAAGTAACTTTTTTATTACAAAAGTATCTGTTGTGTAACAAATAATACAAGCTACAGAAGACGTCAATATTTATTTTTTTGTAACTATTGGACAGTCTACCATAAAATTCATTTACCTCCGTTTTGTCGTTATAAATAAATCTTTATGTTATAAGGGCTTATCCAAATCTAGTAATTTTATAAAAAGGATATTTTATAGACCGGGAAAATAATCCATAATTATTACAAAAAAATCGTGCTATATTAATCTTGCAAGCAAAAAAACAAAAGGAGTGCGAGGTATGTTTAAGAAAATAGGTTTAACAGCAGTACTATCTGCGTCAATGCTTTTCGGAGGCATGATGACTTCATCGGCAGATTCAGTGAGTGATCAGTCTTCGCATTTAACATATAAAACTCAAGTTTACTATTTCGTAAACGGAAAGTGGCAGCAAACTTCAGGCGATAGCTTCTTCAATAATTTCTTTACAAGATGTTTTCCAGGTTATCAATTAAAATGGGACATGCAAGATGTTAATAAGCCAGGAAAAGATCAAGGGCAGGAAAAAGAAGAATCTAAAGAAGATACACCTAAAGAAGAATCAGTTGAAAAGCCAGAGGAAGAGCCTAAAGAAGATCAAAAAGAACAGGTAGAACAACCATCTGAGCAACCAGTGGAAAAACCAGAAGAACAACCGGAAGAGAAGCCGGAAGCTCCTGCACCAAATGAAGAGACAACAGAACAGCCAGTTGAAGATGAGCAAAATCAAGCAAACTATCATCTTAGTCAATTTGAGCAACAAGTTGTTGATTTAACAAATGAGGAACGGGCAAAATATGGCTTAAGTCCACTTCAAATTGATCGGGAATTAAGCAGAGTGGCAAAAGAAAAATCTAACGACATGGCTAAAAATGGTTATTTCTCACACAATAGCCCTGTTTATGGATCACCGTTTGATATGATGAAAAGTTACGGTATTACATATCGGACTGCAGGAGAAAACATTGCAAAAGGACAACGCACACCAGAAGAAGTTGTAAATGCTTGGATGAATAGTTCAGGCCACCGTGCAAATATTTTAAACGGTGATTTCACGCATATCGGCGTTGGCTTCGTTGATCAAGGTAACCACTGGACTCAACAATTTATCGGAAAATAAAGTAGCTTTATAAAATAAATTTAAACCGTCAGACTTCAATAATATAGTTTGGCGGTTTTCTTTTGAATAAATACTTACTTTCTTGATACATAAGCGTAGTTAAGGCACTTGTTATAAAACCCTTGGCGAATACTAGGTTTTTTAATATAATGAGAACGTTGAAGGGAGAAGACAGCATGTTTTTTACAATCATGATTTATGCATATGCTACGATTCTAGTAATTGGCAGTTTATTCAAATTACCTAAAGCAAAAAAACAGTTCAGCAACCGAAAGTCTAATAATGGCATAGATGAGATGATTTTTTCGACACCGAGTAAGGTCTCGAAAAAAGTTATTGAACGAACAGGTTCAAAAGTTTATGTAAAAGGACAAGAAAACCTCCCAGAAGGAACTGCCCTGTATGTATCCAATCATCAAGGGTTGTTTGATATACTTGTCCTGCTTGGCTATCTAGGAAAACCAGTTGGATTTATTGCCAAAAAAGAAATACAGCGTATACCAATTATCAATAAATGGATGAAACTAATATATTGCGTATTTATGGATAGAAAAGATCGTCGTCAATCGGTCCAAGCAATTCGTGAAGGCATTCGAAATTTAAAATCAGGATATTCGATGGTTGTTTTTCCAGAAGGAACAAGAAGTAGAGGAGCAAAGCTTAACAATTTTAAATCGGGGAGTTTAAGACTAGCAACAAGGGCCAAAGTCAAAATTGTACCCATAACGATTAATGGAACATCACAAATGTTAGAAGAAAATGATGGCAAGGTTAAACCTTCGAAAGTGACACTAACTATCGAAAAGCCAATCTTACCGGAAGAATACGAAAATATGAAGAGTGAAGAGTTAGCAAGCATTCTTAAAGCCAAGATTGAAAAGAATTTGCTTGTCGATTCAAACATTACAAAGAAAGATAAAGAGTCTGCACAACCGAGTACAATATAGACACGATTTTTTATAAAACACCTTTTAAGACGCTTGATAACAATCAGGCGTTTTTTGTTAACCTATTATATTCTCGTATGGTAAAAGGTATTCTTTTATTTGCTCTCTTTTGCGATATCGTTTATATTTTGGATTACATATTATTATTTGATTTTTTTAGAATAAAATATAACAGATAGACATGATCCGATTCGATATACATATTACATGAATTTATAATTGGAGGTAGGGTATATGGTTCAAGGTACAGCAAACTGGAACACAGAACAAAATAAAGAATGGTTGCAAAAATATGTTGATGATTGGGTCACTTTTTATCGTAGACATACAAATGAAGGAAAAGTAGCCTCCTATATTCCATTACTTCAGGAAGCGAATCCTGAACATTTAGGTATCACCATTCTTGGTAAAAATGGAATGAAAATACGTTCAGGGGATGTTGATATTCCATTTACGATTCAAAGTGTTTCTAAAGTTATCAGCTTTATTGTTGCGTGTGTCGATCGTGGGATATCTTATGTGCTTGATCGTGTTGATGTCGAACCGACTGGTGAGGCATTTAACTCGATTATGCATTTGGAAATGAAGAAATTAGATAAACCATTTAATCCATTTGTCAATGCAGGTGCAATAACTGTGACTTCTATGCTTGAAGGGAAGACATCGGATGAGAAGCTTAAAAGGATATTAAATCTTTTAGAAAAAATGATTGGGTATCGTCCCTCTATAAATACGGAAGTGTATGAATCAGAAAGAGATACCTCGATGCGAAATCGAGCGATCGGTTATTATTTGTTAGAAGCGGGTTCACTGGAATCAGATTTAAATATTACGTTAGAAGCTTATTTTAAACAATGTTCCATTGAAATAACAGTTGATGACTTAGCGAGGATTGGCTTAATTCTTGCTAATGATGGGAAAGACTTAGATTCAGTTGAAGAAATTATTCCTAGGCAAGTAGCACGGATTACAAAAGCATTAATGCTTACATGTGGGATGTATGATGCGTCTGGAAAATTTGCGACTTATGTTGGAGTGCCAGCGAAAAGCGGAGTATCCGGTGGAATTATTGCTTTATCACCAGCTCGAGTAAGAGAAGAAGAACTCCCTTTTATTGATGGTTGTGGAATTGGTGTTTATGGACCGGCTTTGGATAAACAAGGGAATAGTGTGGCAGGGATTAAACTTCTTAGACATATTGCTTCCCAGTGGGATTTGAGTGTTTTTTAATTTCGAAATGATGATAGATTTCGGATGAGAAATGCGATGGAACGTCAATTACTGATTTTAAAATAAATGGAGGAATACTTATGTGTGGAAGGTATACATTATTGGCTGAAGAAGTAGAAATACTGAACGAATTTGGGATTAACCGACCAATTGAAGAATACCATCCAAGTTACAACATAGCACCAGGTCAGGACGTTCTTGCTGTTATACATGACGGAACTGAAAAGCGAGCAGGCTATTTGAAATGGGGACTTGTCCCTTCATGGGCAAAAGATAAAAGAATCGGATATAAAATGATTAATGCAAGAAGTGAAACCGCTCATCAGAAACCAAGTTTTAAAAATTTAATGGCAAGAAAACGCTGCTTAATTGTTGCGGATAGTTTTTATGAATGGAAAAAAGAAGATAAAAGTAAGCAGCCCAAACGCATTCAAATAAAAAATAGACGTTTATTCGCATTTGCTGGTCTCTGGGATAAATGGGAGCAAGGAAATGAGACACTTTTCACATGTACTATTTTAACGAAAGAAGCAAATCATTTTATGCAAGATATTCATCATCGCATGCCAATTATCTTGCCCAAGGATAAACAAGATGAGTGGATTACTCCACATCAAATCGTTCCACAAGAGGCGGGGCAATTTGTTCATCAGCTAAAAATGGATGAAATGACTGCTTATGATGTTGATACATATGTTAATTCAGCGAAAAATAACGATGAAACATGTATCGCCCCGCTGGCTTAAGGAAAGCTAAAGGATAGAAATGAAGCTAAAACTTAGAATTTATGTAAAGTGGAACTTTAACCAAATAAGGATACGTGAATATATATAAATTTCCGTATATAATGGGTATATAACAAACAACATAAGGAGAGGTACATTATGGGTAAACGAAAACTTTTTATTGGAATTATTGTCGGAGCTATTGCAGGGGGATTAACTTCATTATTTGATCAAGAAACACGTGATTATACGAAGGATAAATTAGGCCAAGTGAAAGAAAAATCTGGACAAATAGTAAGAAATCCATCTCAAGCAGTACGGGATGCTCGCTTTACGTTTGATAGAGTGAATAATAGTGTAACGGAAAACATTCAAAAAGCGATTAATACATTAGAACAGGTTGAAGATTCTTTAGATAAAGTGACGAATAGAAATAAATTAAATAGCTAGTAGTCGCGAAAGTGGGAGAGCATAGTGAAGAAAATTATTCTTTTTGTTAAGGAACTTTATAAACGGATCGCTGAAGATGATTATTTTGGTTTATCCGCACAGTTAGCTTACTTTTTTCTTTTGTCTCTTTTCCCACTTTTATTGTTTAGCATTACGCTAGTTGGTTACTTACCAATAGATGAACATGTTGTTTTAGATTTACTAAGTACCGTTGTTCCTGAGGAATCGATGGAGTATATTAGTTCCAATCTGAGCGATATAGTAAATGAACAAAAGGGAGGGTTGCTCTCTTTTAGTATTATTGGGACTTTATGGTCTGCTTCTAATGGAGTGAATGCAATTACGAAAGCTTTAAATCGAGCCTATGAAGTAGAGGAAGACCGCCCCTTTTTCATTTCGCGCTTACTAGCAATTTTGATGATGTTTGCAATTATTGGAGTTATTATCATTGCTATTTTACTGCCTATATTAGGAAAGGCTATCGGTGTTTATCTTTTTTCTTTCCTTGGCTTAACAGAAGATTTTTTAAAAGTCTGGGAGACATTGCGCTGGAGTATATCTTCATTAATCTTTTTCATTGTGTTTTTGTTTTTGTACAAGTTTGCACCTAATTATAAAGTTTATTTTAGGGAAGCAGCTTTAGGCGCTGTATTTTCTACGATTGCTTGGCAGCTCGTCTCTTACATGTTTTCATTTTATGTTAATAGTATTGGGAATTACTCTGCGACATATGGAAGTCTTGGAACGGTCATTGTATTAATGGTTTGGTTTTATATATCCGGATTTATTATCATTATCGGAGGAGTAATTAGTGCAATATTAAAGAAGAAAAATACCTAGAATAAAGAATGCCCCTTAGCGGATCTCGCTAAGGGGCATTCTAATAGGCATCCTTTTCATACTGCTACTTAGATTTTACATTTTTTTAAAATGTCGAACACATTATTTTTAAAAAATTCGTTTAACTGTTATAATCATTTTGGAGTTAAATTATATAACAACATAGGAAAAGGGGTAGGATAATGAGAAGGTATATTGCTTTATTAGGGGTTATATTCGTTGTTGTTTTATCAGGCTGTACTAGTGGAGATGGTGAAAGTGCAAGTACAGGAGTGGGAGAAGCTAACGAAAACAATGAGGCTTCAGAGGATAAATTGTGGGATGAAATTCAGGAATCAGGTGAAATTACTGTTGGTACATCCGGGACATTGTATCCTTCATCATACTATCCAGAAGGATCTGATGAATTGACAGGTTTTGAAGTAGAAGTGCAAAAAGAAATTGCAAAACGGCTTGGTGTAGATATTCATTTTGAAACGATGGCTTTTGATGCAACTTTGTCTGCACTTAATTCTGGTCGAATTGATATGGCGGCAATGGGACTTCGTGGGGAAAATAAAGAAAAATTTGCCTACACTCGTCCGATTAAATATTCATACGCAACGATGATTGTTCGTTCAGAAGACAATTCAGGGATTCATAGTCTTGAAGATTTAGAAGGAAAAATTGCTGGGGGAGCCGCAACAACCGTTTATAGTGAAATTGCGGAAAAATTTGGGGCAGAAGTCAAGACATATGGTAATGCAACGAATGATGCGTATCTAAGGGACGTACATAATGGAAGAACAGATGTTGTTATCAATGATTATTATTTACAGAGTCTTGCTATACAGGAATTCCCTGATTTTGATATTCATCTACATCCAGAATTGAAATTCCATACTTCAACATCAAGTATTATCATGCCTAAAGAAGCTAAAAAATTGCATGCGGAAGTTGATCAAATTATTGAAGAAATGCTTGAGGATGGTACATTTAAGGAAATATCTGAAACATTTTTTGATGGACAAGATGTTTCGGTTGAACCAGAAGAAGACATTATTGAAATTGAAGGCATCGCGAAGTAGTGGGGATGCCTATGTTTGAAATCGATTATGTACAACTAAGAAACTTATTTGATTTCCAATTAGCAATTGAAAGTATTCCTTTTTTGCTTCAAGGTGTACCAATGACACTGCTCTTATCTGTTTTAGGAATGATATTAGGGTTAGTTATTGGTTTTTTCCTGGCCTTGGCTAGAGGTTCGAAAAGAATTGTTTTAAGATGGTCTGCAAGAATATATATATCATTTATGCGAGGCACACCGATGATTGTTTTTCTATTTCTGCTTTATTTTGGATTGCCTGTTATAGGACTTGAGTTAACTGCTTTTACTGCAGCAACGCTTGCTTTTGGATTAAATAGTGCTGCATACATCGCAGAAATTAATCGCTCTTCTTTAAACAGCATTGATGAGGGACAATGGGAATCTGCAAAGGCACTTAATATTGCTTACTGGCCAACCATGTGGACGATTATTTTACCACAAGCAATAAGGATAGCGATCCCCCCGCTTTCAAACGTATTTTTAAGCATTGTAAAGGGTACATCCCTGGCGGCAATGATTACTGTGCCAGAGTTATTTCAAAAAGCTCAAATTGTAGCGGGAAGAACGTTTGATTCGATGACAATGTATATTTTAGTAGCTCTCATTTATTGGCCAATTTGCGGAGCTATTTCTTACATACAAGACCGCCTTGAGGAAAGATATAGTCAATATCTATAAAAAGGTCCACACATCCTATGAATTGCTGATCACTGTGATGTGTGGACTTTTTACTTTCGTTTCACAAACATAAATAAGGTCTAAAGTGTTAGAAGTCTTCAATTATTTCATAATAACGATGTTAGGGAATAAAAGAAGTTCCCGTGTACCCTTTCAGGTAGAATCACTAGCTGTAATGTC
>Ga0079226_10003551_pt1 | contig 11934 bp, 11 predicted proteins | sample Poulit2014_FD_76345 | JGI IMG/M metagenome (GOLD analysis project Ga0079226, IMG submission 76345) | Agricultural soil microbial communities from Georgia to study Nitrogen management - Poultry litter 2014 | ecosystem: Environmental > Terrestrial > Soil > Agricultural land | place: USA: Georgia... | reverse complement strand
CATTTCCGTATATGTCGAATTCCAGTGCAGTATTAATCGAAATCAATCCGAGCCGACGAATAATTTCCGGATGATTTGAAATCTCTTGTGGCCGCATGATTAACTTATCTCGATATTTTTCAAACGATTGAAATATCTGCTTCATTTTCTCTTCTGACAACGTAATCGAACAACATGAAGCAACATTCACCTTTCCTGCATCGATGAGATCGAAAACAGCATCCTGTAGTACCTCCGAATATACCTCTAAATCTTCAAATTCAGATTCTATCAATCCATGAAGAACCGCATTAGCTATTGAGCCAATCCCAGATTGCAATGGTGCAAGCTGCTCTGTTAATCTGCCAGCCTCTATTTCACTGCGGAAAAAGGCGAGAAGATGATTTGCCATCTGTTTCGTCTCCTCATCAGGAGAGACGATCGTAGATGGTGAGTCTGATTGATTTGTAAAGACAATACCTTTTACCTTGTTCAAATCGATAGGTATCCCTTTTGTACCAATGCGATCATCCGTTTTTATTAATGGAATTGGGGAACGCTCCCCCTGTTTTCCTGCACAATAAATATCATGGATCCCCTCTAACAATGGGGATTGCGCCATATTAATTTCAATAATAATGGACTCGGCTTTTTCGGCAAATATTGATGAATTACCAATGGATGTAGTTGGAATCAACATACCATCTTCCGTAATAGAAACCGCTTCCAAAATGGCGTAATCAATAGGCTCAATGACATCTCCCCTGACGAACTCGGCTGTGTGTGATAGGTGTTGATCGACAAATAACAATTCACCTTCATTCATCTTTTTCCTCATCGTTCGATCTGCCTGAAACGGGAGACGCTTATGAATGATGCCTGCTTCAGCAAACAATTTATCAATATCAGAGCCAAGCGAAGCACCAGTATATACATTAACTTTAAATTTTTCCGTTCCTGCACGCTCTACTAATGCCATTGGAACCGCTTTCACATCACCCGCACGAGTAAATCCGCTTAGTCCCAAAGTCATTCCGTCCTTTATCCATGAAGCAGCATCTCTAGCAGAAGTAACACTTTTTCTTAACTGAGGATGTTTAATGCGCTCATCAATTTTTTTATTATCCATTTCTCTATCTCCTCTCTCTGTCATTATTGTTAAGACAATTGTAACTTATCAGTATTATTAACAGAGAAATTTTGTGGGAAATAGAGAATAATGGATTAAATGCATGAAACTATTGGGTAAAACAGCAAATTTCTTCAAAACCCAAGTAATTTACGAAAATAGCTTGCATAGGTTTGGCTCACTGGAATGGATTTTCCATTCTTCATAGCGAGCAAAAAGGTAGAGTGTGTATCAGGATAGATTTCACTTATATGGTGTACATTCACAACAAAAGACCGATGACAGCGGACGAATAAATCCCGCGGCAATGTATATTCAAATTCCTGCAGGGTATTTTTATGTGTTCCATATCGGTCTTCCGTATATACATACGTCTTGCGATTCTTTACTTCTAAATACATCACCTTATGAAAAGAGACAGGTACCCAGCCGTCCTCTGTTTTCAGAGTAACAACAGATTTACCGTCCGTAAAAGCAGGGTAAATCGCAGTCACACATCCTTCGATTTTCCCGTTATTATGAAAGGGAACTGCCATCCCATGATATGGCACGCCAAAAACATCCCGGTTAATAAATTCAGATTCTTTTTGACGGGAAATGAAAGCTTTATGTGCAATTGATCCTGCTTTAACAGCATCGCCAGGGCGTATCTTTAAATCAATTCTTTTACTCGGTCGATAATAAATATATTCTTTCGTATTCGATACAGCAATCGAAATTTCATCAGAAAATAGCTCACCAATCACATCTAATAAAGGGGTTAGTTTAAAGTTTTCCATATCTGAAATCCTTTCTTACTTATATTAGGGGCTGTTCGTGTAATCTTCCTCATGTAAAACTTCCTTTAACTCATCCTCTACGGTCACTTCAGCCATCTTTACTTTTGCCCTATAAGCAGCTCGAATAATTAAATGACCGGAAACTGGTGCAGTTAAAAAAACAAACACAATTCCTAAAAGCAAACGAACACTAATAAATGATTCTGTAAACCAAAAATAAAGAAAACAGCCTGTAAGTGTTAATAATACAGCTAATGTAGCACTTTTCGTTCCGGCATGGGAACGACTATAAACATCAGGAAAACGAATGATTCCGATCGCACTAATGACGCTTATGATACTGCCAATCAAAATCAATAGTGCACCAATGAACTCATCGCTTACGTTTCCGCTCAATTATAACACCTCTCTCCAGATACTTTGAAAAGGCAATGGTGCTGATAAAAGCTAAAATTCCCAGGATAAGAATTGCTTCTAAAAAAGCCTTTGTTTGATACAAGACAGATATGATAGCAATTCCAGACAGAAGGTTAACCCCGATCATGTCTAGCGCTATCACTCGATCAGGCAATGACGGACCAAGAATAATTCGAACAAGAGCAATAAGAATTGCCACCCCAAATAACGTTAGTGCTGTAATAAGCATTAGATTGATCATTAGCGCGTAACCTCCTTAATGGCTTTTTCAAACTTACCTAATGAACGCAATAAATCACCTTTATATTTTTCAATATCCATCGCATGAATATAAAACACATTCCCTTCTGGCGTAACCTCCATCACGACCGATCCAGGCGTTAGCGTTAATAGCAACGCAAGTGTTGATACCTCCCACTCGCCTTTTAAATCCGTTTTATATCTGAATATCCCTGGTTTTAAATCAATCTTTGGACTTAAAATATGCTTCATAACCATAAAACCAGATTGGAACAGTTCCGAAATAAAAAGGAGAACCAAACGAATGATGGAATAGAATCTATACAAATAAAAACGGACTCCAAAAAAACGGTGCATTAAAAATATAATCACGATACCTACAAGAAAACCAACAAAAAACGTTGATATTCTTAATTCATCTTCATCTTGAAAAATCATCCATAAAAAAGCAATAAACAGATTTAATATAAATTGCGCAGGCATTTATATACCTTCCTTCCATTCACTTACAATCAATTATTTAAAACTGCCTCATTATAAACAGCTGGATTCATGAGGGTGTTTGCCGCATCCATCACATAGGAAGCAATTGTCTCTGTACCCAATCCTAATCCTGCAGTCATACCAGCAAGCAGGGCACATGGAATAATCAATCTTTTTTTTAACGGGATCTCTTCATCTTCACTTAAGATCGTTTCTCCCCAGAAGCAATTCATAAATATGCGAAGCATTGAATAAAGGACAAATAAACTTGAAATAAAGCCCAGCGCCAGTAAAATAAATGCACCTGAATCCACTGTACCTTGCCCTATTAATAATTTTCCGATAAATCCGCTAAATGGAGGAATTCCTGCCAATGATAACATCACAATAAAAAACAACCAGCCTAAAAAAGGATAATTTCGAATAAGACCACTCATTCGTTCACTTTCAATTCTAGCTGTACCCGTGAGCATAATCATGGTACCCGCTATTAAGAAAAGGAGTGCTTTTACGATCATGTCATGAATCAAATAATAAATAGATCCTTGTAGAGCCACTGTTGTACAAACGGCCAATCCAACCAAAACAAATCCAACAGAAATAACCACATTATAGGATACAACTTGACGGACATCGTTAAAGGCAATGGCCCCAATGCTTCCGCCTATTAATGTGAAAGCAGCCATTATTCCGATTAACGTATGCGTAATAGCGGGTTCGTGGTAAAAAATAAGTGTAAAGAAGCGAAATAATGCGTATATCCCCACCTTGGTTAATAGTGCTCCAAATAAGGCAGCCACAGCTGTAGGTGGTGCACGATACGACCCCGGTAGCCATTGATAAAGCAGCAGCCCAGCTTTCAAACTAAATACCAAAAGAAATAATATGCTTATCACCGTTAAAATTGGTGTTTGCCCTGCCTCAGCAATACGCACAGACAAATGTGCAAAATTTAATGTACCGACCGTTCCATATAAATAGGCAATGGCTACTAAAAAGAACCAGGAGGAAATGACATTAATGGTAAGATATTTGAGAGCCTCCTTCAGCTGAAATTTTTCACTGCCTAATGTAAGCAATATGTATGAAGCAAGGAGCATCACTTCAAAGCAAACGAAAAGATTAAATAAATCGCCGGTTAAAAAAGACCCATTTACGCCCGCAACCATAAAATTCACAAAAGGATAGAAGAACATCTTTTCCCGCTTTCGTCCAATCGAATAAAAGGCATAAAGCAAACAAATACTCGTTACGATGCTAGTTGTCAACACGAGGAGCATTGCAAAGGAATCTGCTACAAATGTTATTCCATAAGGAGGTGCCCATCCCCCTAAATCCAGTCGTAAAATCCCCTCTGTTTGGATTCGATTTAATAGATAAATGCTTATTCCACTATTGATGACCATTACAAGAAAACTTACCCATCTTTGAACGTTTATAAAAGAACGCAAAAAGATAAGGAAGACCCCAGCAAAAACAGGGAGAATCAATGGCAGTATCATGCTATTATTCATCTTTAAACCCCCGCATAGCGTTGAGGTTATCTGTCTTTAGTTCTTGATAAGTACGATAAGCTAATACTAGAAAAAAGGCAGTTACAGCAAAGTTGATAACGATGGAAGTGAGAATCAGTGCTTGAGGTAGTGCATCTGTATACGACGCTGCATTCTCACCAAGCAGTGGTACATCTCCTTTTTTTAATCCTCCCATTGTCATCAAGAGCAGATGGATTGCATGGGTAAGAATAGCAGCTCCTAGAACAATCCGTATTAAGCCTTTGGAAAGGATCAAATAAGTAGCAACCATAACTAAAATTCCTGCTAGGATGATTATTAACGTTTCCATATCCTACACATCCTTACTAATACTTAAAATAATCGTAACAACCACTCCTACTACTGAAAGAGCAACTCCAGCTTCAAATAGGGTCACAGTAGAAATTTCTATTTTCCCAAAGAGGGAGGACTCCATCGAAGTGAATGACTGACTGAGAAAAGGAACATCAAATACAATAGATCCCAAACCGACAATTAGCATAATCAAAGCTCCTAGAGCCGCTACATACTTAAAATCAAATGGAATACCTTTTTGAACCGTTTCAACATCATAAGCTAGACAGAGTAATACAAAAGCAGAAGCCAATACAAGGCCGCCAACAAATCCCCCTCCAGGTGTATGATGACCAGAGAAGAATAAATAGACAGCTAGCGTTAAGATAATAAATACAACAATTTTCGTTATCGCCTGCAAGATAACATCGTTAATCTTCAATCTTTTCAGCCCCCTTCCCAGCCTTTAGCCGGATTAATGAAAAGACACCAATCCCTGCAATGAGAAGAACAATGACTTCAAGCATCGTATCAAAAGCCCGGAAGTCAGCTAAAATTGTATTTACAATGTTATTTCCGCCCGCAAGTTCATCAGCATTCTCAAAATAAACAGCTATCGTATCAAACAATTTGCCACTCTTAACGGAGAGGGCCACAAGGATAAAAACAAGGCCGACAGCAATAGAGATCACTAGATTTACTCGTTTCGATCTTGGCTCAGCGTTCTCTTTTCTCCATGGTGGCAGAAAATAAAAACAAAGCAGAAATAAAGCGGTTGTCACTGTTTCTACAACAATTTGTGTTAAGGCTAAATCTGGCGCACGAAATAATACAAAAAAGACAGCAATCGCGTAGCCAATCACACCATTTAATATAATAGAGGTCAGCCTGGACTTTGCAAATAGTATCGCAATAGCCGAAGTGAAGACCACACCCGCAATCATCCACTCATACGAGTTAATCGGTGCATCGTTTGCCATATGGAAATCAAATGCTCCTGTGTAAACTAAAACTCCTCCTACAGCAAGAATAAAGAAAACGTACATGTATAAAAGATAATGTCTTAGATATCCGGTCATATAAAAAGAGGTAATGAAGGAAGAACCTGCCTCCATCTGAGTGAGCGTGTTGTTATATAAATTATCCAATGTCCAGCTGTCTGGAACAAGGTTATAAATACCTTTCCAGTAGCGCCGTGACATATATAATAATGTACCAATAATAAGAATCCCAATGGTCATCATCAATTCTGTATTAAAACCATGCCACGGGGAAATAGGCTGACGTAAATAATTGTCGCTTTGAAACGAAGGAAACACGCTGGCCATTGCGGGTTTCAGTATATAATCCCCAAGTACATTTGGAAAAAAGAAAATGCCTACAACAAATAAAGCCAGTGTCACTGGGGCAATTAACATACCTGGTGAAGCCTCGCGCGATTTCCTCTCTAATTTTTCCCTTCGATAAGGTCCAAAGAAGGTCTGCCATACGATAATCATACAATAGATGAATGTAAAACAGCTTGCTATCCAAGCAATAACCGGGAACAGAATTCCAAACGTATCCATTGCAAAAATGTCCAGTTTGCGTACATGCAAAACAGCCGTGAAAAACATTTCCTTACTCAAGAAACCATTAAACGGGGGCAAGCCTGCCATTGAAAAGCTTCCAATGACTGCTACTGTGAAGGAAATGGGCATAAAAGCCATTAGCCCTCCTAACTTGCGAATGTCCCTGGTACCTACTCGATAATCCACGATCCCGACAACCATGAATAATGCACCTTTAAACGTGGAGTGATTAATAAGATGGAACAAAGCCGCAAATGTAGCTTGTGTATATAAAACCGCTTCTATATTCGCATCCATATGCAAGGATGCAGAACCGATTCCAAACAGACACATAATCATTCCTAATTGACTTACTGTTGAGTACGCAAGCAATGCTTTTAAATCCGTTTGACGAATGGCACAGAAAGAGCCCCAAAAAAGCGTAAATAAACCAACACCGCTTATCAGCCAAAACCAAACAGCTTCCCCGCCAAAAACAGGGGTAAATCGAGCGACTAAATAAATACCAGCTTTCACCATTGTAGCTGAATGCAAATAAGCACTTACTGGTGTAGGAGCTTCCATTGCGTTCGGTAGCCAAATATGAAACGGAAATTGTGCTGACTTCGTAAACGCCCCGAAGAGTAGTAATAGCATTGCTGGTAAAAATAAGTGACTTTCCTTATGTTCCCCAATCACAGCTATTATCTCACGTACATGAAAGGTTCCGGTCATTGTGTAAATCATAATAAAACCAACAAGCATCGCAAAACCGCCACCTACGGTAATAAGTAGTGACTTTCTCGCTCCGTATCTGGATCCTTTCCTGTGGTACCAAAAGGCGATTAACAGAAAGGAAGAAATGCTTGTTAGTTCCCAGAACACATATAAAACCATGATATTATCCGAAAAGACAACGCCAAGCATTGCACCCATAAATAACATCAGATAGATATAAAAATGTTGCAGAGATTCTTTTGTGGATAAGTAATAGATGGAGTAAAGAATTACTAAAGCGCCAACACCCGTAATTAAAAGACCGAAGATCATACTAAGACCATCCAGGTAAGTGCTAAAATATATATCAAATGATGGGATCCACTGCGCCGTATACAAATATGTTTCCCCTCTTGCTATCGTTGGAATATAGCAAGCAAGACGAATAAACAAAAATGTTGGAATAACGAGTACAATCCAACCTATATGTAACCGCGGGAGTTTTTTATAAACGAGCGGGATAAGCATGGCAGCTATAAACGGAATGAAGATCGCCATATTTACAGTTGACAAAGGTTAACCTCCTAGGAATGATCGTCTGCTTTACCTTTACAGCCTGCAGGTGTTTTTCCAGATGGTAATATAAGAATAGAAATATACGGAGCAACTATGCTTTGCAGCTACTTTGGAATATCAGGGTTCTTTAAAGTAGAATGTAACTTTTTATGGTAAATGAAATAGTATAAAAACTATGGAATAGATGAAGAAAGGATCAATGATAAAATTTCTCTAATTCTAAGTATATACTATATATAGCCTACCTGCACTTCAAACGAACAATAAACCTTAACCAAAATGCCATGATGTACTAGCAAAATTCCCTTTTTTAGCTTATGCTATAGGGAAATAAGAGGTATTCCATCTTTTTTCAAAAAAGAGTGTACGAATCAAATCCAACGTGGTAAAATGATATCCGTTTCAATGTCATAATGAATAATAACAGTAGAGGTGGTGTCGTCGTGAAAAGAAGAAAAGGTCGGATGGATGAAAGTATTTTGGTTTGTGTATACTACGGGCCAAACGGCGAACGACTAATCAGACGTGGCTATAAACTAGCAGATATGCTTGATTGTCCCTTATATGTTTTAACAGTAGACCCGCGGCCATATGATAAATTCGATGCAGAAAAATCAAGCTACATCGAACGATGGGAAGAGTTGTCAGAGGAATGGGATGTAGAAGAATTTATCATTCGCGACAATGAAAAACGTCCCTCTGTTAAAGTAATCGGAGAAATTGCGCATAAATACAATATAACCCAAGTTGTGATTGGTCAAACACCACAAAACAGATGGGAAGAAATAACTAAGGGATCCTTTGTTAATGCACTCCAGCGGGAAATGACATCCTTTATTGATATACACATTGTTTCTGTAGACCGAACGATAAAGGGAGCATCAGAGGACACTTCCTATGAAAAAGGAATTCGGGGATTCCTGCAGCAAGATGAGGAAGGATATCAACTTACTTTTACAAGGTCTAAAAAAAACCAATATGAAGGGATTTTTTATAAAGAAATTGGAACCGACTTCAATAATGGCATTTTTAAGTATGTTTATAATGGAAGAACATGCCAAGTACATGTCACCGAAGACCGGGTAACTGTCCCAATAAAAGAACCGCCCAATTTAAAATGCAAGTAAAAAATAGCTCAAGTAAAAGCAGGAGTATTGCTTTTGCTTGAGCTTTTAACTATGAATACCATTTTACGTTATCTAAACCATCCTTTTTCTCTAAATGTAGAAATGGCCTCAATACGGTTACTTACTTCCAACTTATCAAAGATTACGGAAATATAATTTCGAACCGTCCCATTTGCAATATGCAATTGCGCAGCAATTTCCTTTGTGCTTTTCCCTTCTGCAATCAGATTGATGATCTCCTTTTCGCGATCTGTCAGAGGATTTTCTTCTTCATAAGCCATATCCACTAATTCTGGTGCATACACTTTTCGGCCACCCATAATTACACGAATCGAAGCAGCCAACTCCTCACTTGGACTGTCTTTTAATAAATAACCACTCACATTAGCCTTCCGTGCGCGTTCAAAATATCCGGATCTAGCAAATGTCGTTAAAATAATTATTTTGCAAACATGATCCTTCAATTCCTCTGCTGCATCTAACCCGCTTTTTAAGGGCATTTCTATATCCATAATACAAATATCCGGGTCCAGTCGCTTCACTAATGCTATAGCTTCTTCTCCATTCTTTGCCTTTCCAACAACCTCCATATCTTCTTCTAGATTAAGCAACGACCCCAATGCTCCTAAAAGCATACGCTGATCTTCAGCAATTACAATACGAATCACATCAATCACCTCCCGTTTGTTGAATGACGTTAGGTACGCTAAAGGTTATGATTGCTCCATGGTCTGTATAAGTTTCCAAACTTCCGTTGATAAATTCAAGTCTTTCTCGCATTCCTTGGAGTCCATTTTCTTTGCCGGGATCTATTTTTTCAGGGAATCCCATTCCATTGTCTTGAACTTTAATCATCATATCGTTGGGAGAATGTGTAATGGAAATTGTACAAATGGATGCTTTACTATGCTTCACGACATTCGTCACTGCTTCTTTTAAACACATTGCTAGTACATTCTCAGCTAATAACGGTGTATTGTCAGACATATTATCTCCATGCACATAGAGGTCAATTTGTGCTGCTTGTAAAATTTGTCGAACACGTACTAATTCATCTTCCAATCTTACACCCTTCATGTCTGAAACTAGCTCACGCACCTCCTTTAAAGCCGTTCTTGCCGTTTGATGGATGTCATCTATTTCTAATTTTGCAGCATTTGGCTTAAGGTCGATTAATTTCCCTGCCAGGTCACTTTTCAAGCCGATAAGGGAGAGTTTTTGTCCAAGAATATCATGAAGATCCCTAGCAATTCGTTGACGCTCTTCTAAAACAACCAACTGCGATATTTTCTCATTCGCCCTTTTCAATTGATCCTCTAATCTTTCGCGTTTGTTGCGATTATATATATTTAAGGGCAACAGAATAACACCTAGAATCGTAATGATAATAAAAGGCAATTGAGAGAAAAATATTTCACTATGCATAAAGAAACGGATACTAATCGCAATAATCGTTGTAACAAGATGGACAATATATAGTGTAATAAACCCAGCCTTTCTTTGAATGTTACCTATATAAAAGGCGAGGAATAATGAAAAGTAAACATAGCCTAAAACGAGGGTCATCACGATGCTAATGATCATTTCTATACTAACTGACAAGTAGACTGTCCATCCTTTGGAAAGAAAGGAAACTCTATAAGCAGTAAAAAATAATAAAATCATGATAATACCAAAAATAATCTCTAAAAGGGAAGAAGAACGAAACACAACAAAATAGAAAGGAAGGATACAAAATATGACCCACACATATGAGCTAAGTCCAGTACTTCTGGGGATAATATGAAACCAATTTGGCCTTGATTTTGGCATTGCTGATCCTCCCTTATTTATCATATACGATCATGATCACACACTTATTTATTATAACAGGAAAAAGCCCTCCAACACATAGAAGGGCTAATTTATATCAATTGGATAGCGTATATTACTATTTTTTCTGAAGACTTGATCTTGGATTTATATAAATATTAGGTTTAGACTTGTGCAACAATGCCTTTCCTTCTTTAAAGGAGATAAATTTCTGATTCGCTTCATCATAAAGCCGGAAACGAAGAGACTCTAAGCTCGTTTTAAGCGTGATGGTTGTTACTTGTTTTAAAGGCGGTGTCGATTCATGCGCTTCTTCCAATTTATAGTTGGGCACCCTTGGGCTCAAGTGATGCACATGATGGTAACCAATACTTCCTGTCATCCATTGTATTACTTTCGGTAACTTATAATAAGAACTGCCATCGACCGCTGCTTTTACAAAATTCCAGTTATCTTCATTTTCAAAATAGGAGTCCTCAAACTGATGCTGTACATAAAACAACCAGATTCCCAGTGATCCAGCTATAAAAAGAATTGGCGTCTGGATTATTAAAAAGGCTTGCCATCCTACTGCCCAAATCAGCATTCCATAGATGATTATAATGGAGATATTTATCAAATATGTATTCATACGTTCCTTCTGATTTGCGTCTTTTCGATTAAAACGATTAGATATAAAGAAAAGATATAATGGACCTAAACCAAACATCACCAATGGATTACGATAAAGACGATAAGCTAATCTTTTCCACAATGAAGAGGCAACATACTCATCAACCGTCATGATCCAAACGTCTCCAGTTCCCCGTTTATCCAAGTTACTGCTTGTCGCATGATGAATTGCATGATTCCTCTTCCACTTTTCAAAGGCGAATAAGGTAATAATACCGGTCATCGTACCAATTAGACGATTTGCTCTCTTACTCTTAAAAAAGGATTGGTGTGTACAGTCATGAAAAATGATAAAGATTCGAATCACAAACCCTGATGCAATTACCGACAATGCAAGCGTTAACCAAATAGAAACAGATAAACTCTGGTATGCAAGAAACCAAAGCAAGAAAAATGGCAACAATGTATTAATAAGTTGCAAAACAGCTGATTTCGTGTTCGACTTTGCAAACGGCGCTACGTTTTTTCGTAATTGTATTTGCTTTTGCTTACTCATTTTTTTCCTCCTAGGATCATTGGTCCGCGTTGATACAAAACGATTAACCATATCTCCTATCCTATGGATTATCATTAGATAATATAAGTCATATCTGTCATTAGAAAAAATGACAAATGTCATATCTT
>Ga0079226_10003550_pt1 | contig 11936 bp, 13 predicted proteins | sample Poulit2014_FD_76345 | JGI IMG/M metagenome (GOLD analysis project Ga0079226, IMG submission 76345) | Agricultural soil microbial communities from Georgia to study Nitrogen management - Poultry litter 2014 | ecosystem: Environmental > Terrestrial > Soil > Agricultural land | place: USA: Georgia... | reverse complement strand
GAGTTTTTATCAGTTATTAAGGAGGAGAAATCACCTTGGAAGATTGTCTGTTTTGTTCTATAATCTCAAAAAAAGAGAAAGCATATATTATTTATGAAGATGAATATGTGTGTTGCTTTTTAGATAGGTATCCCATATGTAAAGGTCATATTTTAGTCGTTCCAAAAAGACATTATATAGAATTTAGTGATGTAGATTTAAAGAGTTTACATAAGGTTATCGAAGTGGCTCAAAGAATTGCTGTTTCATTGGAGGAGTTATTAGGAACTGATGGTATAACGGTTATGCAAAACAATGGGATATTTAAAAGTGTAGATCATTATCATATGCATCTTGTGCCAAGGTATAGGCAGGATGGCTTTTCATGGATTGAGCCAGAAAACATCGTTACTAATGAGGAATTTGCAGTGATCACGAAGGATTTGAAAGAAACGATAAAGAGGGTGGAATAAAATGTTTAATATTTTAAGTATAGTCTTCGGTATATTAGCTGTCGCTTTACCTATATTAGCTAGAAGAAAAGAATTGAAGAAATGGGTCATATTCTCCATTGCTAGCTTTTCTTCTTGTATTTCTGCTTTAATATTCCAGCTTTTAGAAATTAATGATAGGGTAGAAATCAACGATATAGCTACAGTCATGGATACAATAGGAAGCTTAGTCATTGTAGGCATCCTAATATCGGTAATCACGGTAATCTTGAATACTGTATCACTTATGATCACAGTAAAGAATTGATCTTTTCTATTACTTTTAGAAGAGTAAACTAAAAACTCATTATTTCTCACGGTCCGTGATAAACTATAGACATAAGGAGAATGATTATGCGGACAGTATATACGGACCTTCTTCAATTTCGTGGAAGTCATTATGGTTTTGGAAAATGGCAAGGAGAATTATTAAGGGATTCCCCGATTTTACCCAATCGATCCAAACAATGGAAGAAGAACTCTCACAATTTAATCATAAATGAGAAACAATACAGGGAAGTCATTATGCGCTTCGCTCCCAATATTTGGGATGAAATTTATGGTTTGTCGGATTCCTTGAAAATGCCTATGTCTGAAGCCATTCGCCAATTTGGTGGTTACTATTTACAATTTCGTCGAAGTGGTTGTTCAATCTTTACGACCAATCAATTTATGATTCGCAATTATGACAACCATCCCAGGTCTTATGAAGGACGAATTGTTCTTTATCAACCTTCAGACGGAGGTTATGCTTCGATCGGTCCGACCATGCAAATTACAGGTCGCATGGACGGGATTAATGAAAAGGGACTATCCATGGGTTATAATTTTATCAATAAAAGGGGCTCTGAGGATGGTTTTTTATGTAATATGATTGGCCGGCTTGTTCTGGAATTATGTGCAGATATTGACGAGGCCATTGATCTCTTAGAAGAGATCCCTCACCGAATGTCCTTTACCTATGTTTTATTAGATCGAACGGGAAGGTCCGTTGTAGTAGAAGCCTCTCCGAGACGGGTAGCGACGAGAGAGGGGAATGTGTGTACAAACCATTTTGAGGAGCTCACAGAAGAAAACCGTTATCGAATGGATGATTCTAAAGAGAGGGAAGCGGCTATTTTATCCGGAGAAAAGGATGTCGTCGATTTTAAGACTGCTTTCCAACTTATGAATGATGTAGAAAAAGGTGTTTTTTCAACCAAATACGGAGCTTGGGCAGGTACAATCCATACAGCTAGTTACCACCCAATGGAACTCCTTGCTGGTTTTGCCCTTGGGGGAAATAAGCGACCTGTCATGATTGACTTTAATAAATGGGTGCAAGGCCAAGATACAAACCTTCTAAAAATTAGAGGGAATATCGAGTCAGAGGTTCCCTTCGTGAATATGAAAATGTTAGTTTAATATAGATATGAAAATCCCAGTCTACTACTGGGATTTTTTCTTAAGTTGTATCAGTAAATGAAATCCGATATATTTAAATCATTAAGAAGAATAGGTGTGGTGAAGAGGATGTGCGGACGATATACCTTACATGCAAGTGTAGATGAGATTATAGAAGAGTATGATCTAATGGATCCTATCTTAAATTATGAGGAAAGTTATAATGTTGCCCCGGGTCAGAATGTCTTAGCAATTATTCACGATGGGGAGAAGAAGCGGGCTGGCTATATTAAGTGGGGACTCGTACCTTCCTGGGCAAAGGATGAAAAAATAGGCTATAAAATGATTAATGCCAGAAGTGAAACAGCCCATGAAAAACCTAGCTTTAAACAACTCATGATGAGGAAGAGGTGTCTAATTGTTGCGGATAGTTTTTATGAGTGGAAACAAACCGAAGGATTCAGGCAGCCTAATCGTATTCAATTAGAGGGTCGTAAACTATTTACAATGGCAGGGCTATGGGATAAATGGGAAACGGATGATAAAACACTTTTTACCTGTACTATGTTAACGACCGACTCAAATGATTTCATGAAGGACATTCATCATAGAATGCCGATTATTCTACCAAAAGACTTAGAAGATGAATGGATTGACCCCCATGTGAAGGATCCTTTAGAAGCTCGGGAATTTTTAAGGTCTGTAGAAGTTGAAGCCCTTACAGCTTATAAAGTGAGTAGCTTTGTTAATAAGGCAAGTAACAATGATCAAAAGTGTATAGAGGCTATTGAATAATCAAGACATGAGCAGATTAATAGATTTGCTAGTAAGCTAGGGTCTATAATACCCCTATGGGTAATTAAAACGAAGGGGGAATCACTATGAGTAAAAAGATTGTCATTATAGGTGGAGTGGCCGGCGGTGCTACAGCTGCTGCTCGCTTGAGACGGCTAGATGAAGAGGCAGAGATTGTTCTAATCGAAAGAGGGGAGCATATTTCCTTTGCCAATTGCGGACTGCCTTATTACATAGGTGGAGTAATTGAGGAGCGAGGAAAGCTACTCGTCCAAACCGTTGAAGGAATGAGTAAGAGATTTAATTTAGATATTCGAAATTTTAGTGAAGTTACACGGATTAATCGAGAGGAAAAGACAGTCTCCATTAAGCATCGGCAGACAGGGGAAGTTTATGATGAATCCTATGATCAGCTTATTTTGTCTCCTGGAGCAAATCCGATTAAACCTCCGATTCCTGGTTTAGCAGAGGCGGATAATATTTTCACGCTAAGAAATATTCCGGATACAGACGCAATTAAGTCCTTTATAGATCATGAAAAACCTAAAAAGGCCCTTGTTATTGGTGGAGGCTTTATCGGTTTAGAGATGGTTGAGAACCTCGTAGAACAGAAGATAGATGTAACAGTTGTAGAAATGGCTAATCAAGTGATGGCACCTTTAGATATTGAAATGGCAAGAATCATTCATGAACATTTACGTGAAAAAGGAGTTACACTTATTTTAGAAGATGGGGTATCGTCTTTTGAAAATGATGGGAAGGAAATTGTCCTTTCAAGTGGAAAAAAGTTAAAATCTGACCTCACAATCTTATCCATTGGTGTGCAAGCTGAGAATAAACTTGCTAAGGAAGCAGGTTTAGCTGTAGGTAATCGTGGCGGAATTATTGTCAATGAATTTTTACAAACGGAAGATGAAGATATTTATGCGATTGGTGATGCAATAGAGGTGGAGGATTTCGTATCGGGAAATAAAACGATGATCCCTCTTGCAGGGCCAGCAAACCGACAAGGTCGCATTGTAGCTAATAATATTTATGGAAGAGAAGAAAACTATAAGGGAACACTAGGAACCTCTGTTGCAAGGGTATTTGCCTTAACGATTGCAACAACAGGAAATAATGAAAAGTTCCTGAAAAATATAGGTCAATCCTATGAAGTCGTTCATATTCATCCTCCTTCTCATGCGACCTACTATCCAAATGCTCATCCCATATCCCTAAAGGTCCTCTTTGAACGAGAATCGGGTAAAATCTTAGGAGCTCAAGCGATTGGAAGGTCTGGAGTAGAGAAGAGAATTGATGTGATTGCAACAGCCATGATGGCTAAGTTATCGGTCTTTGAATTGGCTGATCTAGAGCTAGCTTATGCACCACCTTATTCTACAGCCAAGGACCCGGTCAATATGGTCGGTTATGTGGCACAAAATATTGTTCATGATGGAATAGAATCCGTTCAATGGCACGAAATTGATGAACTTATTTCTGAGGGTGGATTTTTATTAGATGTCCGTGGTCCTAATGGATTTGCTAGTGGCTCAATTGAAGGTGCCTACCATATTCCTTTACCAGAATTAAGGGATAGACTGGATGAGTTGCCTAGGGATAAAACGATTTATACAAGCTGCCGTTCGGGCTTAGATAGTTATGTCGCTGCTCGGATGTTAAAAGGCCATGGATTTACTGTGAAGAACTTAGATGGCAGTTGGTTAACTTATCGAGCAGGAAAGAAAATTAAATAAGAGCAAAAAATCTCTGTTCCCTAAAAGGAAATAGGGCTTGATATCAAGAGTGAATTGATACCCCCCTTCTAGGAACAGGGGTTTTTTATGATGTTTTTTCATGTGAAAATATGCTACTATAAAAGTAGATATCATAAAAAATGATAAGGGTGAAAAAAATGGCAAGACGTAAATTGTTTGCAGGAATTATCATCGGTTCCATTGTGGGTGGATTAGTTGTGATGACGGATCCAAAGGTAAGAAGGTATGCCAAGGACAAGGCCTGTGACTTATACTCTAAAGCAAATTATGACCAAGTTTCTCAAGGTCTTAAGAGTGGTGCAGAGTGGACGATTGAAACTTTACAAAGCATTGAAGACAATATTCAACCCCTTTTAAAGAAATAAGGCTGATCTAGCAAGTCAAAGATAAAATTGTTTACATAAAGAAGAAAAGAGAGAATAAAATTGTATGTAGTATGTAAACAAAATAGTTAAGGGATCTAGGAGGGGGATTGCTATGAAGAAAATAATTGAATTTCTAAAGGATTTACAAAATCGAATCATGAATGCAGATGCCCTGGGTTTATCTGCGCAACTTGCTTACTTTTTCCTATTGTCTCTTTTCCCCTTTTTACTATTCCTAGTAACACTAGTTGGATATTTGCCGATTGATGAGGATTATTTAATGCGCTTTTTAGATTCCTATGCGCCGGGAGAGATTATGACATTAATTGAGTCGAATTTAACTCGTTTAGTTAATGTGCAGAATGGAAGCCTACTTTCTGTCGGTATTATTGGTACCCTTTGGTCTGCATCAAATGGGGTGAATGCAATAACTAAGGCATTCAATCGTGCTTACGATGTTGAAGAAGATCGGCCTTTTATCGTCTCGCGATTAATTGCAATCTTACTAACCATAGCAATGATTGCTGTTATAAGTATTGCTTTGTTACTCCCAATTTTCGGTGAGTTAATCGGAAGTTATATCTTTTCCTTTATTGGGTTATCGGAAAACTTTATCCAAATCTGGAATATGAGCAGATGGATTATTTCATCAGCCGTTTTCCTGATTGTTTTTATTGCTTTATATATGTTAGCACCGAATATGAAAGTAAAATTAAAACACTCGATCTGGGGAGCCTTATTTGCTACCTTAAGCTGGCAGGTTGTTTCCCTTGGATTTTCCTTTTATGTGAATTCCATCGGTAATTATTCTGCAACTTATGGAAGTTTAGGGACAATTATCGTCTTAATGATTTGGTTTTACATTTCGGGAATTATTATTATAACAGGTGGAGTGATTAACTCTATCGTTAAGGAAAATTCGGAGGAAGAATAAATCATTTAATGACCTTTCTTTGCATGGGACCATGTAGAGGGAGGTTTTTTAATGGCTCCTTATAAAATTATGCAATAATACAGATATAATAAAAATATGAAACAGTTTCATAAAGTCTTGATTTAAAGCATTTAACTGTTATAATTAAAAATGAATTGAAAATAGAACAACATACAGGAGGATTAATTTATGCGAAAGTATTATGCAGTTGTAATGTTCTTAGTTTTAGCCTTATTTATTGCAGGATGTGGCAATAAAGAGGAAAGTATATGGCAAGAAATTCAGGACTCCGGTGAAATGGTTGTCGGAACTTCTGGAACTCTAATTGCAGCTTCTTTTTATAACGATGATAACGAATTAACAGGATATGATGTAGAAGTTATGAAAGAAGTAGGTAAGCGTTTAGATATCGATGTAGAGTTTGATATTATGGGAATTGACAGTATGTTGCCGGGGATCAAAAGTGGACGAATCCATGCAGCAGTTAATGATATAGAAATTACACCAAATCGTAGTAAGGAATTTAATTTCAGTGACCCTTATAAATATTCTTATACGACAATGGCTGTTCGTAAAGGGGATAACTCAGGCATTGAAAGCTTAGAAGATCTAGAAGGAAAAAAAGCGGGTGGCGGAGCTACAACTATATACAGTCAAATCGCTGAACAATTTGGAGCCAAAGTAGTCACTTATGGAAATGCTCCCAATGAAGCTTACTTAAGAGATGTGCACGATGCAGAAACAGATGTCGTGATCAATGATTACTATTTAACTAAATTCGGAGTCGCTGCATTCCCGGATTTTGATATTCATTTACATCCAACCTTAAAATTCCATCCAACAGAACAAGGAGTAATTTTACCTAAGGATGAAGACGAATTAACAGAGAAAATCAATGAAGTCCTAGATGAAATGAGAGAAGACGGTACATTAAAGGAATTAGCTGAACAATTCTACGAAGAAGATGCATCTGTAAAGCCAAAAGGCGATATCGTAGAAGTGGAAGGATTAGACTTATAATTCAAAGGATGTGGGGTTAGGTGATTTATTCTTTTACCTTTGGTGGGCTATTTGACGTAAAGTTAGCTTGGGAAAGTTTACCTTTTGTTCTTGGAGGGCTTCCGATGACTTTAGGTATTTCTATTATAGGAATGGCTATGGGTTTATTTATTGGGTTTTTCCTTGCACTTATGAGGAATTCCTCTAGCTATCTTTTACGTTGGCCCGCAAGAATATATATTTCCTTTATGCGGGGAACACCAATCCTAGTTTTTTTATATATTTTATATTTCGGCTTACCTGTTGTAGGTATTAAATTATCTGCTCTTACAGCAGCCTGTGTAGGCTTTGGATTGAATAGCGCTGCATATATTGCAGAAGTTAATCGGGCATCTATGAATAGTATTGGTGTAGGTCAGTGGGAATCGGCTAAAGCATTAAATTTAAATTATTGGACAACAATTACGAAAATTATCGTTCCCCAAGCCACTCGAATTGCTTTACCACCGCTAACAAACGTGTTTATGGATATCGTTAAAGCGACATCACTGGCGGCGGTTATTACGGTTCCGGAACTTTTTCAAAAGACACAAATTGTCGTTGGGAGATCCTTCGATGCCATGACATTATATCTCCTTGTCGCACTTATTTATTGGCCCATTTGTATTTTAATCGGTATTTTACAAGAGCGTCTTGAGAAGTATTTCAGTAAATATGTATAAAACAATGAATTAGCAAGAAAGTTAAAATTGTGTTAGGCTTACCGAAAGACCTAAGGAGGCTAATAAGATGAAATTTGTCGTAACAGAAGATAATATATCTACAGATTTAGGCTATGGAAAGTTGAACATTTCTCCAAATGAGGAGGAGGGTTTTCGTCCTTTTCAACTGCTTGTTTCATCATTAGTCGGTTGTAGTTCGATTGTTTTTAGAAGAATTTTAGAAAAACAAAGAATTACCTTCGAAGAATTTACTGTTGAAGCCGATGTAGAAAGAAATGAAGACGAAGCAAACAAACTTGAGAAAGTATCCTTAACTTTTAAAATTAAAGGTGATAATTTAGATGAAAAGAAACTACAAAGAAATTTAGAGATTTCTCGAAAGCACTGTTCTATGGTTAGATCCGTTGAAGATAGCATCGAAGTAGTTGAAACTTTACAAGTACTGTAAAAGGAAGAAGACGGAAAGATGGAAGCTTGATGATGGGCTTCCATCTTTTTTAATGCTTTTCTATAAGCTAATAGGATGTATAAAAACAATGGGGATTGAAAACAATACAAGTAACGAAAGGATGATGAGAAATGTGTGCAAGAAGGCTTGCTCTTGTATTTTCCTTAATCTTATTGTTTGTCCCATCTATTGTTCAAGCTTCTGAAAAGGATAAATTTGAACTTCCAGAACATGTACTTTCAATCTCAAAGGAAAATACATACCCAAATGAGACGGAAGATGAAGCCATTGTAGAACCAAGTTTTTTTACGAAAGCCCTACTAGAAACAACGGATGTCCCAATCGAGAACCCGGATCTTATCCAATTATTAAATGAGTCTAATATCCGCCCAACCCCCTTTGCCATAGGTTATCGTGGTGAAATATATTTAGGTAGATGGCCCCTAAGCTATGAATCAAAGGATACGACCATTAATTGGCAGTACCATAAAATTAATGAAAATGAATTAAACAATATTGGAAATGATTCCTCGCAAACCATCTTTTACCAACAGCAAGAGGAAAAAGAAGTAAAGGGTGCACTCACGAGTAAGATTATGAATCCTTCTGATGTTCGTCGGATGATGTTAGTTGCATCTCAAGAGGAAACGAATTTATCCCTGTCCTTTGAAACTAAAATTGGAAAGGGAACAAAAAAAGATAATGCTTACAAAATTCCTGCGCAAAAATATGGGGTACTATCCGTATATGCTCCAGCGGTTAATGAAAAAGGTCAAATTACCTTTGGTGAAGTATATATTGAATTAAAAGGATCTAAAAAGAAGTTAATGATAAAAAATGTAACCAAACAAGGAATAGGTGCATGGATACCCATTCAAGACTATGCATCCTTTACCTTTCATATTAAAGAATAAAGTCCACCCTAAAGTTATCTCAATTAATTTTAGGGTTTTTTAATGGAATAAATTTCCCTTCCTAGTCATCTGTCCCGCTTTTATAAAAGTTGCATAACTATATAAGGGAGTATTTTTTAAGGAAAGGTGATTATATGGAAAAGGAAAATAATCAAGATCATCGTAAAGAAGATGCTAAGCAGAAGCAGCTAGATCAATATCGACATCGTAACACAGGACCAGGTAAAAAAATGACCAGTGATTCAGGTTTTAAAGTTTCTAATGATCGATGGTCACTTCGGGCAGGTAAGAGGGGACCTACCCTATTGCAAGATTTTCATTTTTATCGAAAGCAATCCCGCTTCAACAGGGAGAGGATACCTGAGAAGGTAGTGCATGCCCGGGGCTTTGGTTTATATGGAGAGTTTGAAACAACGAAATCAATGAAGGATTATACGGTCGCTCATTTCTTACAAAATCCTGGTACAAAAACACCTGTTTTTGTAAGGTTTTCAAACTTTATCGGAAGTAAGGGATCTAAGGATACGGCTATAGATATACGTGGATTTGCTACGAAGTTTTATACTCAGAAGGGTAATTACGATATGTTAGCCCTGCAGTTCCCAGTTTTTATTTTAGCCGATGCCATGAAGTTTGCGGATGTAACCCATGCTGTAAAACCAAATCCGAATACAGATGTTCCTCAGGCAACAGTCGCCCATGAAAGGTTTTGGGATTATGTCATAAGTAATCCCGAGTCCGCTCATATGGTCATGTGGTTAATGTCTATGAGGGGTAGGCCGAGGAGTTGGAGGATGATGGACGGTTGGCCAATAAATACCTTTTGGTTTATGAATGAGGCGGGTAAAGGGACTTATGTTAGATTTAAGTGGATTCCAAAACTTGGTGTACATTCTTTGTTGTTAAATGAAGCCAATATTATTGGTGGAGTTGATCCTGATTTTCATAGACATGATATGATTGAAGCGGTTAAAAAGGGTGCTTACCCGGAATATGAACTAGGTGTTCAGCTGATTGATCCGGAGAAAGAGCATGAATATAGCTTTGATGTATTAGATGATACAAAACTTTGGCCGGAGGAAGAGGTCCCGGTTAAAGTCATTGGTAAAATGAAGTTAAATCGCTTAACAGAGGATTTCTTTGCTGAAGAAGAACAATCATCCTTTGATCCAGGAACCCTCGTTCCAGGGATTGATTTTACCCATGACCCGGTCCTTCAAGGAAGAAGCTTTGCCTATCGCGATACAGATTATCATCGATTGGGCACTGGAAATATCAATGAAATCCCAGTTAACCGACCAATATCAGAGGTAAATACGAACTTTAGAGAAAGTTACTCTAAGTATCAAATCGACGAGGACTATGTTACCTACCATAGTAATAAATTAGCAGGGGATACACCAGCAGAGTCTAGCTTTAAGGAAGGTGGATTCGTGCATTATCCTGAAAAGGTTGAAGGTCATATTACGAGGGAGCGACCAAGTGAGTCCTTTGATGATTACTTTTCTCAAGCACGGTTCTTTTACAATAGTTTATCAGAGGTAGAGCAGGATGATCTGATTCATACCTTTATTTATCATTTACAACATGTTGATAGTAAGAAGATTCGACAAAAGAATGTGGAATTTTGGGCAAATGTTGATGAGGAAATGGCAAAAATCTTTGCGAAAAATATTGGGGTTGATCAACCCAAAACAAAAAGTGTACCTGTAACAGGTCGTTCTAAATATATAAGTCAAATGAATACTCCGTTCTTGCCAAATACTCAAAGAGTCGCTGTATTAATAGGAGATCAATTCAATGATGAAGAAGTGAATCATACCTTAAAGGAGTTAAAGGCTAAGGGAGTTTTTGTTGATATTATAAGTAATCGATTAGGGAAGCTGACTGGTAAGAGTGGGTCAACAATAACTGTGGATGATACCTTTACAACGAAGTACTCCGTGCTTTATGATTCCATTTATGTAGTGGGTGGAGTAACGAATAACGAGCAAAGTTTCAAACAAAATATCATTGAATGGATCCAGGAAGCTTATAGACAGTATAAGCCGATAGGCGTAGCGTCTACAGGTAAATCCTTTATTCATCGTACAAAGAAAAACAATTTAGCTGGTGTTATATTTGCCAAGGACGACAGAAATTTTGCAAAGCGCTTCGTAAAGGCGATTGCAAAGCAGCGGTTTTGGGACCGGACCTAAGAAAATAGAATGGCTATTTCTGACATCATCCTTTTTGTATAAATGTTTTTCTTTGTTAAATACTATATAAAAAGGGTGATTGTATGCCAAGAAATTTCATACTTTCTTTAATCATTTTGATCATGTTGACCTCTTCTTTAATGGAGGTTTCAGCTTATGGCTGGGGCTATAAAAGGAATGATCAGCATGTGAGACCGGAGATTGGGAGCTATGCGGAAATGATTAAGGAATATGGGGCTTATTATGCGGATTTATCAGAAGAACGGGTAATCTATCTAACCTTTGATAATGGTTATGAACAAGGTTATACAAATAAGGTATTGGATATTCTAAAGGAAGAGGAGGTGCCTGCTAGCTTCTTCGTCACAGGGCACTATATTAAATCGGCCCCCGATTTAATCAAGAGGATGGTGGATGAAGGTCATATCATTGGTAATCATTCTCATAGTCATCCAGATTTCACGAAATTATCGAAGGAAGAGATCAAGGAAGAATTAGATAAAGTAGAAGAAGGGGTGGCCCAGTTAACTAATCAGAAGGAAATGTTTTTTCTTCGACCACCCCGGGGAACTTTTAATGAAGATACTCTGAAATGGACAAAGGACTTAGGCTATACACACATATTTTGGTCCCTAGCCTTTAATGATTGGAATGTCGATCAGCAAAAGGGTTGGCAGTATGCTTACGATGAAATCATGAGTCAGATTCATCCAGGAGCCATTGTTTTATTACACACCGTTTCACAGGATAATGCTGAAGCCCTACAGAGAGTTATTCAAGATTTGAAGAAGGAAAACTATAGCTTCAAAAGCCTTATAGACCTTGATTTTAAAACAAAAATCTTACCTGGATTTCCCTTCTAGGTAAGATTTTTTTAATTTCCTGAGTTAATTACTTGAAAGTCAAAGAAGGTCAAAGTATAATAAAAATATGAAAGGTCAAAGTAAG
>Ga0079226_10003549_pt1 | contig 11936 bp, 8 predicted proteins | sample Poulit2014_FD_76345 | JGI IMG/M metagenome (GOLD analysis project Ga0079226, IMG submission 76345) | Agricultural soil microbial communities from Georgia to study Nitrogen management - Poultry litter 2014 | ecosystem: Environmental > Terrestrial > Soil > Agricultural land | place: USA: Georgia... | reverse complement strand
GCTGAAAAGATGCCTTCACCGGAGGCTTACAGATATACACTTAAATTGCTGCCTAAAACCCTAATCATTTTTCACAAGCACACCGCGGTTCATAATTATATTTAAATTGTCTTCTGGTTTAGTCAGAACACTAATATCCTGTAAGGGGTCTTTGCGATAAGCCACAATATTTGCAAAACCCCCTTCAATGATTTCTCCGATCTCGCCCACTCGATTAAAACATTCCGCTGCGTTTATGGTGGCTTGTTGGATTAATTCCAAATTACCGATCACAGCACTGCGAATATTGAACTCCTCTAGCTGATGTCGGTGCATCAAGCCCAGTAAATCAGAGCCATAAAGCATCTTGACACCTTTGTCATGTGCTAGCTTTAAAGCTTCCATCCCAGCCTCAAGCACTTCGAAAATCTTGCTTTCCATTTCTGCTGGCAAGCCACTTTGCACCCCCTCTTTGGCAAGCGCTTGATAAGTGACTAGAGTAGGCACCAAATAAGCCCCTTTTTCGACAAAAAGATCGCAACACTCTTCATCAAGCAGGTTTCCGTGCTCAATTGTCTTTACCCCATTCTCAAGTAAGCGCTTAATCGCTCTTGCAGTATAAGCATGGGCCATGCAATAAATATTTGCAGCCTCAGCTTCTTCTACTAAAGCACGAATTTCCTCTAGAGAAAATTGAGTACTATCTATACGATCTGTTGGGGAGGCCACACCACCTGATGCCATAATTTTAAGATGATGCGCTCCTTTTCTAATTTCATCACGGGCTGCACGGCGTACCTCTGACACACCATCTACTACTGTTCCCAAGCCTGCGCAACAAAAACACCCCTCAAACTGAGTACGCCCTCGGGTGCGAACATCACCATGCCCCCCCGTTTGAGAAATTGCTTTGCCACCAAATAAAATCTCTGGACCAAGGTTGGGATCTTCGGCCATTGCCTGGGCGAGCCCATAATCTGCACCGCCGGCATCTCGTACAGTAGTAAACCCACGATGCAACATACCCTGTAGGATCTCTGCAGATTTAACCGCCACATAAAATGATGAGGTGACCTCAAGCTCTGCAAAATTAGGGGTGATCGCTGTAGTATGCACATGAGAATCGATCAAACCAGGCAACACATATAATGCACCACAATCAATAACTTTGACGCCCTGCGCTATGGGTGCACTATCTGTGGGGACTATCTTATGGATTTTCCCCTTAGAGATAAAGATATCCTTTCCCTTATTATAATTACCTGTGCGGACATCTAAAAAGCGAGTGTTTTTTAACACGAGCTGCATTGTTGTCACCTCATTATCGTTGGTAAATAGGTCACAATTTCTGGAAAAAAGTAAATCAAAATCAGAAAAACCAAATCACATAAAACAAACCAACCTACACCTTTAAAGATCATCTCTAAAGTAACAGTCGGCGGAGCAGTTGCTTTAATTACATATACATTTAAACCTACAGGAGGGGTAATTAACCCTATCTCAAGCATCTTGGTTAACAAGATACCAAACCAAATAAGATTAATATCAGCAACATCTGCCAAAGGCAATAAAATAGGCAAGGTTAATAAAAGGATACCGATAGAATCGATAAACATGCCTAAAATCAGGTAAATAATAATTACTGATAATACGACCCACCAACGCTCATCGCTAAAAGACAAAATAAAACTGGTGAATGCATCAGGTACTCTAGTCAGTGCCAAAAACTTGGTAAAGAAAATAGAGCCGAGCATAATTAGGAAAATATTAGCTGTACTGTAAGTAGCCTCGGCAATCGCACTAAGAACTGCTTTAATGGATAGAGTTCTCCTTGCTGCGGCGATGACTATGGCGACAACCGCACCAACTGCCCCAGCTTCAGTAGGCGAAAACCAACCATAAAATATCCCTACCATTATAAAAACAACCAGAGTCGGCAACGCCCAGACTTGCTTAAATGCTGCGAATAATTGTGCTGCTGTATAGTGCTCTTTTGATTGTTTGCTATATCCATAAAGCTCAGGATTTAACTTACAGCGAATAACAATCATGGAAAAATATAAAACGACTGTCAGTAATCCTGGCAATACACCTGCCATGAATAGCTGCCCTATTGATGTATTGGCATAAACACCATATAAGATCAGCAAAACACTGGGCGGTATTAATGAGCCTAATGTACCTGCGGCCGCAACTGTACTTGAGGCCAAGGAAGGGTTATACCCCCTTTTAAGCATCTCTGGAACAGCAATTTTGGACATTGCACCTGCTGTCGCTACACTTGAACCTGAGGCAGATGAAAAGATAGCACACGCTAATACGCTCGATACTGCTAACCCACCGGGCAAACGATGAAGCAGCATCTGCAAGAACCTAAAAATCCCATTAGTTAATTTTGTTTCAGAGCACAAATATCCCATCAATAAAAACATGGGTGCAGCTGAAAGCTCCCACTGGCCAACAAAATTAAATGGAGTTGAGGAAATTATGCTCAGTGCTATCGTAAAATCAGTAGCAATACTAATACCTACAATAGATACCAGTGCAAGGCTTACCCCTATAGGAACACGCAAGAAAATAAGCCCTATGGCTACTACGACACCAGTGACACCAATAACTAGTTGTGGGTCCATTAGTCTCTCGCAGATTGTGAAGCAAAAAGCTGCGTCAACACAACGAAGCAAAGGGATAGAAAACCAATTGGCAAAGAAAACTTTGCTGGCCAGACATAAAATGTAAAATTAGCCATACCCTGCTCATAAATTGCTGCTGACTTTAATGCATCAACAAAAGTTTGATAGGTCAACAATGAATATAAACACAGCTGTATGAGTAGATTAATGCGTAATAAAACCGCTACCACAGCTTTTGGCAGCAAATTTACCAAAATATCTGTAGAGATGTGCTTATCTTTATATTGCGTATAGGACAAACCTAAAAAAACCGCAAAAACCATATAGTAAAAAGACGTGTATTCTAATGTGCCTGCAAAATAAATACCTAACCGTCGAAGCACTACATCTAAAAACATATGTAAAGCCATAACTACTAATGCCAGGCATGCTACAAAAAAGCATGCTCTGGCAAAGTAGTAGCTTATTTTATTTAACGCCCTCATTGGGTTACATACCATAGTTAGTAGGTAGTTTGTCGAAAATCTCGACCATGAAGAGCTCTTTCATTTCATCAATATCATCAACGTTTTTGTCTTCCAAAAGAGCGACCCACTTATTATAAGTGCTGATAAAGTCATCAACTGTTTCTTTTGCGTCAGCAATCTGATATTTATTTTCAGCTAGATCATAAACGTCGTTTAAGGACCTTTGACGGAATAATTCAACAGATTCCATGATATCTGCAGGCGCTTCACTAATAGTGTTGCCTTCTCCACGTGCAAATTCTAGGGCCTGCTCGTCTTCTTTTTTATAATTAATCACGATATTAGCCATTGAATAGGCAGAGGCTTCCTTAAACCACTGTTTTTCCTGCTCTGTTAATTCTTTCCAGAATTTCTTGTTGAAGCCCCACTCAGGACCTGACCAATAAACACCAGTAGGTACTAAAACGGTATAAGGTGCAACCTCCCATAATGACCGCGCTTGCAAATCTAGGGGGGAGTTACTGGCACAATCTAGTGAGCCCCGATCAAGGCCTGAATACATTTCACCCGAAGAGATATTTACCGCAATACCACCTACCTCTTTGACCCAATCAGAAACGGTAGAGCCTGCTGTACGGATGCGCTTACCTTTCAAATCATTTAGCGACTCAATAGGCTGGCGACAAAATAATACATAAGGTGAAGTTGCGTAGGCACCTAAATAAACAAACCCAGACTTATCCCACTCCTCGAGCTGTACGGGATTATTCATACTAAACTCAGATACCGCGGCAATTACGGCCATTTGGTTATCAAAGTTAAACCCCAGCTCTTGCATGGCATTGGCCACAGGTAATTCAGAAGGTGTGTAAATGGCTGGATGATGAGCTACCTGCACTACGTCATCACGCAATCCTTGCATTGCGGCATTAGCTGCGAGTAAGACGGTTCCTGTATAAACTCGCGGATTTAACTGGCCATCTGAAATATCCTTTAGATAATCAGCCCATGCTAAATAACCGTAATTAGTAAAAGGATGCTTTTGGTCATATAAAACATTAGCATTAAAATTTTTCGCGGCTACAGCCCCCATTGAAAACCCAAGGCACGCTAAACCGAGTAATAATCTCTTAAACCGCATAATAAAACTCCAGTAAATGAAAAACCATAACAAAGCCTAGTGACTGCAAAAACTATTATCAAGCTAGGTAAAACCCCACTTAGATAATTAAATGCAAAGCCATTAGGTTAGCATTACCGCCAGCTGCCGCTGTGTTAATGCTGATCGATCGTTCTTGTGCCACAAAAGGCAGCGGTAAGCACCCATCAGCCGCCTGATAAACAGGCACAATTTGGGGCATTTGCTTAGCAAGCGCGTCTAACCAAAACTTTAATCTGCTCTGATCACCTGCATAAAGCACTAAATCAAAGGATTCATTAAACCACTGTGCGCTCAGCACAATACTTTGCTGCAAGGCTACAGGTAACTTAGCATACAATTGGGCGGCCATTAAATCCTCACCATCCCAAATTGCAGTGCCACCTGTCATCAGTACTGCCGCTAACTGAGCTAATAAATCTTTTTTGTGTTGCGCTATGCATAATACACCTAATCGCGGTAACCACTGATAGATGTTTTTTTCGCCAGTAGGGCCGCCCAAACTATAAGAAGAAACTAGGCTCTTGGCCACTAACGAGGATTCAAGCGATATTTGCTCTGCAGCACACCACTGTTTTAATGATTGCAACAAGGCAGATGAGTTTGCCTGCATATCAATAAACCCCTCGGTGAACTCTTGGGTAAGCTCTACTGTCGCAAAAGGCTGCTGAAGCTCCTGCAGTGGGTATTGCGACAATAATCGATACACATACAAGGGGCCACCTGCCTTGGGCCCTGTACCCGACAAGCCTCTGCCTCCAAAAGGCTGCACCCCGACGACTGCCCCAACCATATTACGATTAACGTAAAAATTGCCTATACGGGCCTGCGCAGCCACTTGCTTGACCGTCTGCTCAATGCGTGTATGCAGACCCATAGTAAGCCCATAACCGGAAGAGTTAATCTCTTGCGTGATCTGAGAGAGATCTTCTTGGCGATAACGTATGACATGCAATACCGGACCAAAGATCTCACGTTCTAGCTCTTTGATTGAATCAATCTCAATCAAAGTTGGCGGCACAAAAGTCCCCGTCTCTATCAAGTCAGGACTAAGCGGCTGCACGGCACTATTTTGCTCTACATAATATTGATGTACAGCTTTGCCGCGCGCGCGCATTTGCTTGATATGCTCTTCAATGGTTGCTTGGGCACGAGCATCAATGACGGGGCCGACATCAGTGGAAAGCAGCATCGGATTACCTAAGCTCAGTTGTTGCATCGCCCCCAAGGTCATCGTAAGTAAGCGATCGGCGATATCCTCTTGTACATACAAAACGCGCAAAGCGGAACAACGCTGACCCGCACTATCGAAAGCCGAGCGCACAATATCTTCGACTACCTGCTCTGCTAGTGCCGACGAATCAACAATCATAGCATTCTGCCCCCCTGTTTCTGCCACAAACGGGATGGGTGCACCTTGTGGGCTTAAACGACGCGCCAGACTTTGTTGGATGCCTTTGGCTACCTCGGTAGAGCCTGTAAACAGAATGCCCTGTGTACGCGAATCCTCGGTTAATAATGGCCCTACCTCACTGCCAGCACCAAGTATTAACTGTAACGCAGCGGCGGGAACCCCCCCTTGATGAAACAGTTGCACTGCCACGGAGGCCACCAAGGGCGTTTGCTCTGCGGGCTTGGCTAACACAACATTTCCCGCGGCTAATGCCGCTGCGATTTGTCCAGAAAAAATCGCAAGGGGAAAATTCCACGGGCTAATACATACCACAGGCCCGAGTGGTCGATGGGTCTCATTATCAAAACGCTCGCTGACCAAAGCACTGTAATAACGCAAGAAATCAACCGCCTCACGCACCTCTGCAATAGCATTGGCATAGGTTTTGCCGGCTTCACGTACCAACAAGCCAATTAAAAAATCTAATTTCCCTTCCATCAAGTCTGCGGTTTTTTGTAAGGCTTTGGCGCGCTCTTGGGGCGACCTCTCGGCCCACTGCGGTGCAAACTCGACAGCTCGACCCATGGCCTGCTCAACCGGACTGCTCTGCCCTACGTGCGCAATGACGTCGTTATTATCAGCTGGGTTAAGCACTGGTTTTTGTTCCGCTGATTGTGGCCACAATAGTTCGCGGGCAGGGCCCAAATCTTCAACAAAACTGCGGCCCACCTTCTCTGGTAAAACAACTGCTAACTGACGCAGATAGCGCTCATCAGCGAGGTTAACACCTTTTGAGTTAGGACGATAAGCACCATAAAGATTGGCGGGCAGAGGAATATGAGGATGTGAACACCCAATCTGCCCTTCTTTTTCTGCCCATTCACGCACCTGCTCAGCTGGGTCCTTAATCAAATCAGCAACTGGGATCTTTTTATCTTCAATCTGATTCACAAAGGAAGAATTGGCCCCATTTTCTAAGAGGCGGCGCGCTAAATAAGCTAATAAAGTCTCATGCGTGCCCACAGGCGCATATACTCGGCAAGGACGGCTTTGGCGGCCTTCAATGGGGCGAATAACCTGCTCATAAAGAGGCTCTCCCATGCCATACAAACACTGAAACTCATACTGATTGGTATGATAATGCTCTGGCCCAGCCAACTCATAAATGGCGGCCACAGTGTGCGCATTATGAGTCGCAAATTGAGGGAATACGTGATCCACAGCCTGCAGCAGCTTTTTTGCACAAGCTATGTAGGACAAGTCTGTGTAGGCTTTACGCGTAAATACGGGATAGTCGCTGAGGCCGTCTATTTGCGCCAGCTTGATTTCCGTATCCCAGTATGCCCCTTTGACTAAGCGCAACATAATGCGACGCCCACTGCGTTGGGCAACGTCGATCAGGTAATCAATGACTGCCAGCGCTCTTTTCTGATAGGCCTGGACGACGATGCCCAAACCATGCCAACCCTCGAGCTCAGGCTCAAAACAGAGCTGTTCAAATAAATCTATAGAAAGCTCTAAACGTTCAGCTTCTTCGGCATCGATATTCAAACCAATATTATAAGTATGGGCCAAGACAGCTAAACGCTTTAAAACGGGGTATAGCTCATTCCACACCCGTTGAGTTTGAGCTACCCGATAACGGGGATGCAAGGCGGACAACTTAATGGAAACCCCATCGGCCTCATACACTCCGCGCCCTTTGGCAGCACGACCAATAGCATGAATGGCTTCTTCGTATGCGCGAATATATTCATCTGCATCGGCCTGTGTCATGGCCGCCTCGCCCAACATATCAAAGGAATAATTAAAGCCTTTACTATGCTGCTGCTCTGCTTGGGTTAGGGCCGCACCAATCGTCTCACCCATGACAAATTGGTTACCCATCATCTTCATAGCCACATTAACAGCGCGACGAACTAGCGGCTCACTAGCCTTAGCCACCACTTGGTTGCCCGACAGCAACCGATCCGTAATCATTAGGCCCCAGGTCGTAGCGTTCGTAAATAGAGAATTACTTTGTCCTTTATGCTCAGACCAATTCCCCAAACCAATCTTGTCCTTGATCAAGGCATCACGCGTGGCCTGGTCAGGAACCCTTAATAAAGCCTCAGCTAAACACATCAAGGCTACTCCCTCTTCGGTAGATAAGGAGTATTCCTGCAATAAATTCTGTACTAGCCCATCTTTAAAAGAGCTTTTTTTTCTTTGGCGCAAACCCTGTACCAAAGCCCCAGCATGCTCTGCTATTTTCGGTTGAGCACACCCAGGTATCTGGGCCAGTTTTAGCAACTGAGGCACGATCTGCTGCTCAGAGACACACCAATTATCAGTGATTGCTTGCCGCAATACACTGCGCTGAAACAAAGGAGTGATAAATTCGAAATTATGTACCTGCCGCACCCCTTGCCAGTCGAGGTGAGCCGTGCCTGCCCTACCGATTGACATAAGTATCCCCTTTTGAAGTATTGAATAAATCAGAGCAAAATACTATTATCTACCGATAACATTTTAATTATTCACTATAAAAGCGCGCTAAAACAGAATAATCGCAGGTGTAGAAAATTCTGTATGCGCAATATGACATAGGGCAGTAATGCCCCATAAGGGTAACTATGGGCCAAAACACAGATGAATTAGATCACATTGATGTACAGATCTTAAATGCCGTACAAAAAAACGGCCGCATCCCCAACACTAAACTAGCCGAGGCGGTATCGCTGTCACCCACCGCCGTGCTTGCACGCGTGCAAAGACTAACTAAAAAAAACTATATCGCGGGATACCACGCACGGCTAAACCCAAAAAAACTTAATATCGGCTTTTTGGTTTTCGTAGCTGTTCTTTTGGACAAAACCACCCCTCACGTTTTCGAGCATTTCAAAGCCGCGGTGCAGGCCCACCAAGAGGTACTAGAATGTCATATGGTCGCGGGGGGTTTTGATTATTTCTTAAAAACTCGGCATAAAAACATGAACCACTATCGGGACTTTATCGGACGTGTGCTCTGGGATATACCCGGCGTCAGAGAGACACGCACCTTTGCCGTCATGGAAGAGGTCAAAGAAACAAGCATGCTCAGCCTAGCTAATGCACTAGACTAAAGATTAGCTTTGGGCAGGATTAATACTAGTCGCTTAGACTAGCCCTCCTTAATGCTTTTGGGGTTAAAAAAACCTGCTGCTCAGGAATATAAAAAAAGCAGCACTGGGCTGCTTTTTTGCTTTATTTAAGATCTTGGGCTCGTTCTTTGTAATTTTCTGCGATAAATTGGGCGTAATTCTCGCCCGATTCAAAAACAACTGCCTGCCCATATTTTTCCTGAATTTCGGTAATAAACTGCTTATCAGTCAGGATGGATTCTAAAGCGTTCTTCAATTTTTGCTCTGCCTCGGGCGCTAAATCTTTTGGTGCCGCCAGAGATAAAAAAGAGCTTTGCTGAATTTCGGTTAAACCGGTCTCTTTAAGGGTAGGCACATCAGGCAAAGCTTCCCAGCGCTGCGGTCCAGTAGATACCAGCATACGAATATCCCCCGAAGCAACCTGTGGCAACGTCACGTTTGGTGAACCGTTCATTAAATCAATTTGGTCACTCAATAACGCAACCAGCGATTCGTTATCCCCCTTATACGGCACGTAAAGCCAATCGATCCCCAACTCCTCGCCCAACTCTTGCATCGTAAGCTGGTTGGTAGTGCCCGCAGCCAAAGTGCCATAGCTTAGTTTTCCTGGGTTTTCACGCGCATAAGTTACCAGTTCCTCGAAGGTTGCCCACGGGGCATTAGCTTTTACAAAAATGCCATAGTCATAGGGGCCGATAACAGCAAGGTGAGTAAAATCGCGCAAGGGATCATAAGAAACCGTTTGCAAATGGGGAATTATTGTCAGTGTAGGCATATTTACCGTTCCAATGGTGTAGCCATCGGGTCTGCTGCGCGCGACATGCCCAACGCCGATTACTCCACCTGCGCCTGGCTTATTTTGCACGACAACGGGTTGGCCAAGCTCATCACCCAAATACTTGCCCAAATGCCGAGCAACCGCATCAGTTGTGGTTCCCCCTGGAAATTGCACGACCAATTCAATGGGGTTTGTGGGCCACTCTTGAGCTAGAGCAACATTCATGACAAAGGGCACACATAAGGCGGCCACAGTTATTCTAAACATAGTTTGTCTCCTAAGTTGTTTAAATATCTTCCCACTCCAATACGGAAAGTTTTGTATATACTTCTGCCTGCCTGTCCTCCTCGAGGCTTAAGCGGCAACGGCTTTTTCCCCCTTCCCAAGACAGGGTAAAAATAAGCTCCTGATCGGTCTCATGGATCTGCTGCAAATAAATGGCAGACTTGCTGCTCAGCTGATCTGTGATTTCCCGCACCAGACGCGCAGCTGCGCGCGGGTTATGGCGTCGATCGACTAAGCCATGGCGTGGAAAATAGCCTCGATCAATATCCATAAAGGTATCTACTCGCACTGTTAATTCCGGATATGCCAAAGCGGCGATAGCCGCTTCGGCAACGCGTGTCATAGTGCTTTTATCGCTTTTAGGGAACTTGAAAGATTGGCTAGGTGCTAGCTTGACATGCGCTATGGCAGGTATTGCCGTCTGCGCAGAGGTTTGGGCAATTTTGGCAATACTCGCAAAAACGGGCTCCTCTCTTGCGATGTTGACCACCAGACCAAATGTGGCAGCAACCCTGGGCTGCTCATTTAACTGTAGATAGTTATTTAAGGTCAGCCCACTTGCCATCTGGTGATCATAAGGTGCCCCATCACCCTTGTCTTGAGCGCCTGCCGCCTGTATCGGACTATAAAACACAGGAAACTCGGCTAAGCTAGTCTCGGTCTGCTGTAATAATTCAGCAACATTCTGCGTACATATAATTTCAATCGCATGTAAATAGGGCTTTAGCTCTTGCACAGCTTGCACAGCCTGGGCACTAAGATTTTGCACCGTAAACACTGTTATTTTGTGCCCTAATTCGCCTAACAGCTTTAGACGCTCAAAAGCGGGGCCATCAAGAATATCGGCTACAGGAACCCGTATATTACGGACCCCTGCATCCCAAAGGTTTAATGCCCAGTAATCATTGCGCACCGTTTTGCGAACGAATGTATCTAAGGGCGGGTTATAGGGAAGCCGTGTAACATTGGCCCACTCATGGCTGAAATCTACTCCTATGGTCTCATGCTGGCTGCTACGTACATCGGCCCCAATTTGAGCAGCAATCACCTCAACATCATCATCTGCAGTGCTTCCATAAGTGCGGACAAAGCGGGCCACATGCCCTTGCTCAAAGACCTCTACCAAAAAGAAACCAAGCTTACCTAAATCATTACGGCCTAATTCTTCTGCAGGATTAACGCGAAACAACTCGGAATAATCTTGCCGAAAGTTAGTCGAGGAAGGCAACGCATACATCCAAGTATTTTCATAACGATTTAAAAAGAAAGTATGGACATGTCCAGCAAATAAAGCCTCTACCTCAAACTTGGCAAGCAGCTCCAAAAGGCGAAGACGCGGCTCCCGGTCAATATTATCGTAGTGATTGTCCTCGCGAGGCTCGGTAATAAAGGGGGGATAATGAGAAAATAAGAATTTTCGGCGCTCTTGATTCTTGCTTAGCACTTGTTCTAGCCAAGCCCATTGAGCCTTTTCATCTGCTAAACCCGAGCCAAGTAAGCAAGCATTAATCACAATGAAGCACATTCCCTCGTGTTCAAAGGACGTCCATTGCTTGCCAAAGTGTTCTTCATAAATTGCGCAACTTTCTGTTGTAATCGTTGCCGCAGGATTACCCGCTAAACACTTATCACCTATGTCATGGTTACCAGGAGCAATATAAAACGGACTACCCAGCTGCTGATAAAGTTGGGAGGCGAAATGAGCGGCAGGAACAAAATCTTTTGTATAGGGCAACGGATGCACAACATCACCAACATGAACCGTAAATGATGGGCGTAAACGATTAATTGCCCGCAATACAATTTCATTACGTTGGTTTGCCAAATGGTTAGTCTGCCAAGGCGAAGTATTACCACCTTCCGCTGGATTCAGATGCGAGTCTGCAATAATCGCAAACTCGAATAATTTTTTCCCTTTTTTTGTCGGCATCAAACATCCCCTTCCATGGTGAGTTATTCTACTTTTCAGTTCAATCTATTTGAACTCAGTTCAAGTTTATAAAAGCTTAGCATGGAAACTAAGCCTGTGGCAAAAAAGAAAAATCAAGGAAAGGAAGGAATAGGCAGAGGCTTATAACCAGTGCTTAAATGTCTGAGGGATTGGGGGATTGGGAATTGAG
>Ga0079226_10003548_pt1 | contig 11937 bp, 12 predicted proteins | sample Poulit2014_FD_76345 | JGI IMG/M metagenome (GOLD analysis project Ga0079226, IMG submission 76345) | Agricultural soil microbial communities from Georgia to study Nitrogen management - Poultry litter 2014 | ecosystem: Environmental > Terrestrial > Soil > Agricultural land | place: USA: Georgia... | reverse complement strand
ATTTAAAAAGTATACCTGAAATGGCTCAAATAGAATTAGATAAGGAAAATGGCGTGTTACGAATCGGTGCACTGGTTACTCATGATGAAATAGCATCATCAGAAGTTGTTCGAAACTATCAACCAGCATTAGCCAAATTAGAAGATTATATAGGAAATATTCGTATTCGCAAATCAGGTACTATCGGGGGGAATTTAGCTTTTGCTGAACCTCGTTCAGATCCAGGAGCTTACCTAGTAGCTGCAGAAGGAATCGTGTGTGCCATATCACCTTCTAACTCCCGAAAAATCCCAATGACAGAATTTTGGCAAGGTCCTTTTGAAACTGCCTTAGAAGAAGATGAAATTATTACTGCCATTGAAGTACCTATTGTCGAAAAACTTATGGGCACTAATTACCGTAAATTTACGATCGGGGAATACCCAATGGTAGGTGTAGCAGTTGTTTTAAAAGTGGACGATAAAAAAGAAAAAATTGTTGATTCACGACTAGTCATTTCAGCTGCAAATCCTATCCCTACTCGTTTAATCTCTGCAGAGGAATTACTACATGGTGAAACGATTGATTCGATTCTTAATAAAGATATTAAATGGTGGATTACAGCTATAGAACCTGTGATGGATGCAGTTGATGATATTGAAGGAAGTGCAGAGTATAAAATACATGTAGCTGGTTCTCTTCTTTTCGATGCAGTATCAGACGTCATTGGAGAATTAAAGGGGGTAGAAGTAAAGTGAAAAGGCATTCTATATCCTTCTATTTAAATAAAGTAGAAACTAAAATGGTAATAAATCCGTCAGATTTATTAATAGATGTACTGCGAAAACATGGTTTAATTAGTGTGAAACTTGCTTGTGATACACAAGTATGTGGGGCATGTACGGTATTAATTTCAGGAAAGCCGGTTAGTGCATGTACAACATTGGCGATAGAGATGGATGGTCATGATGTAACGACTGTTGAATCCTTGACAAATGGAAAAGAACTTCATTCGTTGCAACAGGCTTTCATTGATAAAGGAGCTCTACAATGTGGTTTCTGTACTCCAGGAATGATCTTATCTTCTATAGCTTTATTAGAAGAAAACCAAAATCCTAATGAAGATGAAATCAAACATTATTTACATGGAAATATTTGTAGGTGTACGGGATATAATACTATTGTTGAGGCTGTTCAGCAAGCTGCAACGGAAAGGAGTAAAGCCTGATGCCGAAAGTTAAAAACTCAAATAGTTTTAAAACAGTTGGACGAAGCATTCCACGGACGGATTATCATGCAAGAATTACGGGTTCTGTTCCTTATCCGAGCGATGTACATGTAGAAGGGATGTTAGAGTCATCTATTGTCCGAAGTCCTTTTGCTCATGCTGAAATTGAATCAATTGATGTGTCAGCGGCATTAGAAGTACCAGGAGTTGTCTGTGTGCTTACGAATGAAGATTTTAATGATCTAGATCCTTATTATGGGCCAGTATTTAGGGATCAACCGATTTTAGCAATTGATAAAGTGCGATATGAGGGAGAGCCTGTTGCAGCTGTTGTTGCTATAGATCGTCGTTCAGCGAAACAAGCAGCTAGTCTAATAGATGTTTCGTATAATCCATTTCCTGAGGCAGATACAATTGAATCAGCAATAGAACAAGATGCACCTAAAGTGCATGAAGGCTCACATCGAGGTAGTCATTATAGTAAAATATTGGCCAAAGATGATTTGGATAATACGAATAATGTTGCTTTTACTTTTAAACATGAACAAGGGAGAGTAGATGATGCTTTTACTAAAGCAGATATCGTGATAGAAAATGAATTCTCTGTTCCCATTATTCATCACTTTCCACTTGAACCAATGCATACCATTGGACAGTACGATGAAGATGGTATAACGATTTGGACGGGAACACAAACGCCAATGGTTGTTCGACAGGATTTAGCATTAATTTTTGGTCGTCCTCAGGCAGAGGTTCGAGTCATTTCAAATCCGATGGGAGGCTCTTTTGGTGCAAAGGCATTTACAAAAGTTGAACCTTTAGCAGTTGCTCTTGCTAAAAAAGCGGGCAAGCCTGTACGTGTAGCGCTCTCTATGTCGGAAACAGCTAAAACAATTCGCCGCGCAGGTGCAAAGGTAAAAATAAAAAGTGGAGTTAAGAAAAATGGAGTGATTGTAGCAAGAACTGTTCATATTGATTATCAAATTGGTGCATATGCTGATTGCGCTCCTCGTGTTGCGCAAAAAGGTGGATATGTTTCAGCAGGACCTTATCGACTCCCAAATTTAAAAATCCATTCCCGCGCTATTTATACGAATACTCCACCAAGTGGAGCATACAGAGGATTTGGTGTACCTCAGGCAGCATGGGCATATGAGCAACATACAGATGAAATTGCAAAGGCTTTAAACATGGATAGTGTTGAATTTCGCATAAAAAACTTGTTAAAACGTGGTGAATTATACGCTGAAGGTGACACAGCGATGGATTCAGATTTAGCTCCTGTTTTGGAAGATTTAGTAAAGGAGCTCGGGTGGGATGAACCGTTAAAACCTTGGCGAGGTAGAGGAGTCGCAATTGCTTTTAAACCGAGTCAAGCACCTTCAGAATCTACCGCTATCCTAAGACTTCATGCCGATGGTAGTGTTTCTGTAACAATGGGAGCCGCTGAAATGGGACAAGGATCTATTAGTGCAATGGCACAAATTGTAGCTGAGGAACTCAATATTCCCTTGTCAAAAGTTGTCGTAAAAAAATCAGATACGTCAATGATTCCATTTGATTCAACAACTACCGCCAGTCGTACAACTGTTATTATGGGACGAGCGGTACAAAATGCGGCTAAAGAAATTAAAAGGAAGTTGATAAAAAGAACGGCGGAATTATCAAATGTTAAGGTCGATGATATTTCGATTGAAGATGGAGAAATGATTTCTTCAGAAGGTCGAATGAGTATACCGGAAGTTTTAGCTCAAACGAAACATATTCATGGGATTGAGATTATTGAAGTTGGACAGCACATTTTATCTCCTACAAATTCACCCCTAGGAGGTTCGACTCCATTTTGGGAACCCTGTTGGGTAGCTACTGAAGTAGAAGTTGATCCAAATACGGGTCGAACTAAAGTTTGTCGTCTTCTTACCGCAGTGGATGCAGGTCGTGCAATTAATTTACAACAAGTAGAGGGACAAGACGTAGGATCTTCAATGCAAGGGTTAGGTGCAGCACTTCACGAACAAATGGTTTTTGAATATGGAGTTTTAAGTAACCCGTCTATTATTCAATACCGTTTACCGCTTATAGAAGATCTTCCTGAACAATTTAGTTCACAGGTTATTGAAAACGGTGATGGCCCAGGCCCATTTGGTTCAAAGGGAGTTGGTGAAGGTGGAATAATGGGAGTACCTGCAGCAATTGGAAATGCAGTTGCCGAAGCTATAGGAACACGTATTAATCAATTGCCATTGACGCCTGAAAGAGTATGGAGAGCTATAGAAAAAAAGGAGGACATAGAATGACAGTTCATGTTCATCTTGTTAGGCATGGAGAAATTGCTTCACATCAGGGTGATGTCCCACTTACAGAATTTGGGATTAAAGAAGTGCAAGATGAGGGTAGAAAGATGGGAGAAAATTTAACTGAAAATGAAAAACTGTTTTTTCTATATGCATCTACAAACAGAACACGGCAAACAGCTGAAAAGTTTCAAAAGGGTATTCTAGAAAGTGTTGAAAAATATCAACTCAAGAATATTGCTGTGCATGAACCAGTTACAGAGACTGCGATTCGTAACCCTGATATTTTTTTGGGGGGATTACGGGTAGAGATGGTTTCAAGTGCAAAGGCTCTCTCAGAACAAACCTATTCTGTCGGTTTAAAAGCAAGTCATTTAGAAACGGTTCCGTTTTGGCCCGATTTTTGGAAAAGTCCAGATAGAATTGGTTATTGGCTGGGTCTTGTGAATCCACCTGGTGAAAATGCTAATGCTGTAGCACGTAGAATCATGACTTTTGCGTCAAGTTTAAATTCTTTACCGATAAAAGGAAGCTATCGTTATGTTTGTGTTACGCACTCACCTGTATTAAGAGCATTTCTGAATAGATTTTTATTGGAAGAGGATCCGGGAGAACCAGAATATTGTGAATCTATTGATCTTTATTTTAAAGATGAGAATACATGCACTATTCGTTTTCGGAAAGTAGAAAAAACAATATCTATTTAACTATTATAAGGAGGAAAATAACATGATTGTATTAGTAGCAAAATATCACTGTAAACCAGGTAAAGGGGATGAGGTACAAACATACCTAAATGAGGTAAAACCTTTAGTAGATAAACACGAAGAAGGCTGTCCGTTGTATTATGCAAATCGCTCTGAAGAGAATCCAGATTTATTTATGCTTTATGAGCATTATGTCGATGAAGAAGCTCTTGAATTACACCGGGAAACACCACATTTTCAAGAAATTATTGAAGGGAAAATTATTCCACTACTTGAAAAACGTGAACGCGAACTTTATACACTAGTAGAATAATCAATTATTAACATGGAGGTTTAAGATGAAACTTATTTCATTTCTAGTAAATACATTAGATGGGCCAATGAGTCGAATTGGTGCAGTTCACGATTCACAAGTAGTTGATTTATCTGCCGCATATAGATTGGACTTACTTAGAAAGGGATTACCTAATAGTGCTGCACAAAGGTTGAGTTTTGCTCTATTACCTAACGATATGGTTGCCTTTATTGAGAATGGTGAATCAGGAATGGAAGCGGCGCAAACAGCACTTTCAAAAGCAATTCAAATTGGTGATACAGTAGGTCCAAATGAAGAGCAAGTAATTGTTCCTGTAGATGAAGTGCAGCTTCTTTCTCCTGTAATGAATCCACCAATGCTCAGAGACTTTATGGCGTTTGAGACGCATCTTAAAAATATTTATCCGAAACTAGGGCGTGAAATCCCACCTGAGTGGTATGATTTCCCAGGGTACTATAAAGCAAATCCAAGCAGTTTATCAACACATCGTGATGAAATTCCAATGCCTTCATATGCTAACGAGATGGATTTTGAATTTGAACTTGCGGTTATTATTGGTCGCGAAGGCAAAAACATTAAACGTGAAAATGCTATGGATCATGTATTTGGGTATACAATTTATAATGATTTTAGTGCCAGAGAGATTCAATCGAAAGAATTAGCTATTGGTTTGGGACCTGGAAAAGCAAAGGATTTTACAAAAGGACATACGTTAGGGCCATGGATTATAACTCCAGATGAAATCCAAGATATCTATAATTTAGGGATGCAGGCACGTGTAAACAATGAAATCTGGTGTGACGAAAATTCAAGTAGTATCCATTGGAAATTTGAAGACTTAATTGCTCATGCTTCCTGGGAAGAGAATCTGCAAGTAGGAGAGGTACTTGGTACTGGAACAGTCGGCTGGGGTTCAGGTAATGAACATGGAAAATTCCTATATCCTGGTGACAAGATTGAACTAGAAGTTGATGGGATTGGTACTTTAGTAAACCAAGTAGTAAGTGGAAAGTAAAGTATGAATTTTATTGGCCCATTTGTAAGGACATTTGTCAGCATATGGGCCAATTTATGTTATAGATGAATTGTTTATAAGATATTATTATATAACCTCAAAAATATATAGTATCAAGAAAGGGCAAAGTTATTTCATAGGAGGAAAATTAATAGTGAAGAGAAAAAAGTTATATTTAAATGGGGAATGGATAGAGACAAAAGAGTATCAAGAATTACGCTCGCCTTATAATAATGAAGTAATTGCAAATATTCCAGTTGCAAGTAAAGAGGATGTTGATCAAGCAATTCGAAGTGCTGAACGTACTAAAAAGGTTATGCGTGAACTTACAGCTCTTGAACGAGCAACTATATTAGAAAATGTATCAAATCTATTTCAAGACACCCTCGACGAATGTGTTTTAATTTTAGCTAATGAAAATGCTAAGCCAATAAAAGCAGCAAGAGGCGAGATTGAAAGAACTATTGAAACTTATAGATTTGCTGCTGAAGAAGCGAAACGATTACATGGCGAAACTGTACCCCTAGATGCAGCGAAAAATGGTAAAGGTCGAATAGGGTATACAAAACCTGAACCTATAGGGATTGTTGGTGCGATTACACCATTTAACTTCCCATTTAACTTAACTGCTCACAAGCTCGGACCAGCTTTTGCTGCCGGGAATACAGTAGTATTAAAACCTGCAACTCAAACTCCTTTAAGTGCATTTAAAACTGCAGAGCTTTTTGAACAAGCTGGATTACCAAAAGGTGCTTTAAATGTAGTTACTGGTGGTGGAAGGACGGTTGGTAATCAAATTGTAGAAGATGATAGGCTAAGTATGATTACCTTTACTGGAAGTGTACCGGTTGGTCTTGACATTAAATCAAAAGTGGGACTAAAGAGAGTGACTTTAGAATTAGGATCTAATGCAGCAGTTATTGTAGATGATGTAAATGATTTAGATGCTGTTGTAGAACGGTGCGTTGGTGGCGCTTTTAACTTTTCAGGTCAAGTATGCATTTCTGTTCAGCGTATTTTTGTAAATGAAAAAATTTTTACTGAATTTGTGGAAAAAATGAAATCTTATACAGAAAAATTAGTACTAGGTGATCCTCGTTCAGAAAAGACAGATGTTTCTGCACTTATAAACCCTAAAGAGAATGAAAGAATAGAAGAGTGGGTTGATGAAGCTGTAGAGCGTGGTGCTACAGTTGCTATGGGTGGAACATCTGAAGACTCCATTTATCAACCAACAATTATTTTAGAAGGAGCTAATTCATTATCTATTTCTTGTAATGAAGTGTTTGGCCCAGTAGTGCTTGTTAACTCATATCAATCATGGGACGAAGCGATTGAATATGTCAACGATTCCCAATACGGTTTGCAAGCAGGTATTTATACGACAGATGTAGCAAAATCATTTGACGCAATTGAGCGCCTTGAAGTTGGTGGGGTAATTATCAATGATATTCCATCATTTAGAGTTGATAATATGCCTTATGGTGGCGTGAAAAATAGTGGAATCGGAAAAGAAGGGATAAAATATTCTGTTGAAGAAATGATAGAATTGAAATTTGCTTCGTTTAATCTAGGTTAAGTATCAAAATATAATTGAACACATCTTCTACCAGAGGTGTGTTCAATTATATTATGTATCGGTAGAACTATAAGAGCTGAGCAGGTGAAGAATCATAGCAAACTCGAGCAAGCAAGAACTATCAGCTAAACGCAAGGGGTACCCGTTAATGGAAGAAATCTAACACAGGTAATATTACGAATTGATAAATAGTAATCGTTTACTACTAGGTTGAATGGATATGGACAATATTGCAATTCATAACGAAATCCAAAAGTGAAAGGATTTTTTTACAATGAGAAAATTTTATAATTATTTGGAAATTATTTTTGATCAATCTGAAAAAGAATTTGCCCTAATTACGATTATCGATGTAGAGGGATCTGCTTATAAGCATGAAGGATCAAAAATGTTAGTAGATTATAACGGACAATTATATGGAACAGTAAGTGCGGGTTGTTTAGAAGAAGATTTAAAATACTACGCAAAAGAAGTAATAGAAAATAAGACTTCAAACGTCGTTGTATACGATTTACGTTCAACAGATGACCTTGATTGGGGAGTAGGCGCAGGTTGTAACGGGGCAGTGACACTATTGATAGAATATGTCGACAGACAAGAAAGATGGCATGATATATTCAATGAATTAAATAAAGGAAATAAAGTTGTTCAAGCAAAAGAAATCCAAAACGATAAAGTCATAGATACCAATATTATGGTTTATAATGGAAAATTCTTTGAAGAATCATATTCATTAAACAGCATGTTAAAAGATTTTATTCAATATAACGATACTCAATTACCAAAGCTCTTGAATGAAAATGGCCGTTTAATATTTATAGAAATGTACGAGGCGAAAGACCGCCTCTATATTTTTGGAGCAGGACCTGATGTGAAACCACTGATAAGAAATTTAATACATTTAGATTTTTATGTTAATATTATTGATCCGAGAGAAGCTTATAATAATGGGCATCACATGGCCGATGTTCATGAACGTTATCTTTTACACCCTCATATATTTTTGGAAAAGCATAGAATTGAACCAAATAGTCATGTACTTATCATGACCCATAATTTTGAATGGGATAAGAAAGCTTTACACATATTAAGAAATCATCCACCAAAATATTTAGGTGTATTGGGACCGAAACATCGGACAAGAAGATTACTAGGTTCAGATGATATACCGGAATGGATTCATTCACCTATCGGATTGGATATCGGTGCAGAAGGAGAAGAGGAAATTAGTATTAGTATTATTTCAGAATTAATCCAGGTCCGAAACACAAAGCAGCAATTGGCTACAGTTCTATAATGATGGGTATCTATGCAGCTCTATCATCGCTGTTTGGATACTAAGGCTTCAAAATTTCGATTATTAAATATAAAACACTTAACATTTAGACTTTGAAAGAAGTGAAGTTAATGCCTGAACTCAATATTATTGACTGTAGTATCGTTATATTAGCTGCTGCTTTCATCGGTATATCTAAAACTGGTTTAAATAGCTTAAGTATTTTAGTTGTGACGATGATGGTTGCTGTATTTCCAGCGAAGGTAGCTATGGGAATATTATTACCATTGCTTATTGTAGGAGATATCATTGCAGTTCTTTACTATCGAAAAAATGTTATTTGGCGTCATTTAATAAAATTAGTCCCATGGGTATTTTGTGGAATTATTATCGGTTATTTCATCTTGGATTACGTGTCGGATAGTGAACTTCAGCCAATCATTGGTTTTATTATCTTGTTACTGAATGGTTTGAATATTACAAAAGGTGTATCCGGCTCCAAATTTGTAGAATATTAACCAGAGTCTAAACTTTTTGTAATTTTTATTGGAGTATTAAGTGGATTTACTACAATGGTAGGAAATGCAGCAGGGGCCATCATGGCGATTTATTTATTGATTATTGGACTAAGAAAAAGAGACCTTGTTGGGACGGCTGCTATATTTTTCTTAATTGTCAATTTAATAAAAGTTCCTTTTTATGTTCATTTAGAAATAATTAATTTTGAAACATTCAAATTTAATTTAATGACATTTCCGGCTATTTTTGTAGGAGCAATGACAGGCATTATAATTTTAGAAAGAATCCCAACAAAGTTGTTTGGGATACTTATAATAGTTTTTGCTTCTTTTGGAGCGATTTGTTTACTATTAGTATGATTAATGCTAGGTATTGATGATGTTATAATATGCTATAAAAAGTCTTGCTGAGAATTATCAAAAAATGTGGTTTTCATAGGAGGAGAGTTTCAAAATGAAAGTGAATTATTGTTTATCCTGTGGACATTCCTTGGAACTTCGAAAAATTGGAGGAGAGAGCCGCAGGGCATGTCCTAATTGTTCGTATGTTTTTTGGGGAAATTACAGTGTTGGCGTCGGTGCATTGGTTATGAAAGATCAAAAAATTCTATTAATTCGTCGATCCCAGAATCCGGGTAAAGGTAAATGGACAAATCCAGGAGGTTTTATAGAACAACATGAATCGATTGAACAAACTGTTATACGTGAGGTATATGAAGAAACTGGAATAATAACCAGAGTAAAGGGGATTGTCGCATTGAGAGACTTACCAAGTGAAGTACACAATGTTTATTTAGTCTTTTCGATGAACTACATAGAAGGTAAACCTCGAGCAGATAATGTAGAGGTGGATAGTGCAGGCTTTTATAGCCGAAAGGAAATAGAAACAATGAACGTGGCAAAGTTAACGAAAGAGCTGATCAATGTTGCTTTTGATAATCCATCATATGGTTTGATTTCAAATGCAAATCAAATAGCAGACTACGAGATTCATCGTATACAACAAATTCGAAGTTAAATAAAGCCAAATAACGGCGAAAAACGCATCATATTTTCATCACAGGTAATTGTTATGCTAATATATTTTGGGTAATCGGAAAATAGTGTGGAAAGGGGGGTAAAAAGAACCCTCATCCATAGTCTTGATCAGTGTGGAAAAGTCAGCACCATAGATTTTTTCATACATCCATTTATATTCTTGTTTTAACCAATTTGGAATTTGGTAAGGCAACATTTTTCCGAAAGTAACTTCAACTTCTTTGAATTTCTTTTTGTTTTTAACTTTAAGATAGCCTTGTGTAAACAAAATCTTGGCTCTGAGGGCTTCAAAAGAGTAACCATAACCATGACCTGATATGGTTTATCGTCTTAATTAAGCGATTTAAGGACTCTGTATAAGCGTTTGTGATAGGTGAAATGAAATAGTTGAATATCTCTTCTTCCCAATTGGTTATAGCTTTAATGAGTTACTCGAAGTAGGTCATTAACTTTTTTGGTACATTTGAATGCCATTCTTGATAGAGTTTATATGCTTCATTGACTGTTTTAGCTTCATAAATGTCAAAGAACTGTTCTTTGAGTTCATAGGCTTGACCAAGCAATGGAAACATATCAGTCCATACTTGCAGTTTTATTTGGTCATCAAAGTCTTTAAGATCTTTACGCCTTGTTAGAAGCACATAAGGGTCTCTCATAAGTTGCCTACGTTCTTTGGCTGATACATTTTTACGATTAACCTTTCGTATCTTCTCTAAGGCTTCATTTGCTAATTTAACAATGTGAAACTTGTCGATAATTCTGGACTTACCATGTTAACCGCATCTTTGTAAGGTCTCCACATATCCATTGCTACAAGTTCAACTTTATAAATGTTTTTTAGCTTTGAAAGATGACTAATAACCACATCTTTATTACGTTTTCGCAAAATGTAAATTACCGATTAATTTTCAACATCTGTAACTACAAAACGATAGTTTTTTAACAAATGGACTTCATCAAGACCAAGTCATTTAGGGGTTCTAAACTCTGTTTGTGCTTCAAGTTCAGCAACATAGTCATTAAAGATGTTACGTACAGTTTTTTCATTAAACCCTATATCATCTGCAACGCTGGTAAAGGTCTTTTCAAGACTTGCTTCTTGAATCCAATCTGTAAGTCTATTAGTAACCGTACGATTTACATCCATATCGGGAAGGTTTTCAAAAACATTTCATTACATTCCCTACATTTATAACGTTGCCGTTTGACATAAATACTGACTCGCTTGGCATGCATCGACAAATCAAAAAAGAGTTGTTTCTTTTTACCGTGCTTATAAAAGTTAGGAATCGATCCACACTTGGGACAATATGAAGGTTTTGAGTTAATATATTCCGCTAAAAAACCTGTAATCACATTTAATGTCTCCAGGTGAAAGTGTTCCATTTTCAGTGTTAATGGCGGTGTATTATCTTATATTTACCGCCATTAACGCAAATCCCATTTCGTTATGCACGTTGGATCTTCCTCGAACCGACATTCGAGTGAAACCCAAATTAGCTTTCAAAAATCCGAAAAATGGTTCAACATCTATTTTACGTTTACCGTAAATTTCGCCTGTTTCTTCGTTTGAAAGCTTCTCTATTATATATTCTTTTTGAGATTCCCATTTTCATTATAAAACAATTTTCGGTTTTTACTTTCTGCTGCTATTGTACAGAAGGAGCGTAATGGGCAATCGGCACAATCTTCACATTCATATACTTTAAAGTTTCGTTTAAATCCATATTTGTCTTTTCGATTAGATTGATATGAAAAAAATAATCTACGATTATTTGGACGAATAAATGAGTCAGTTACGTCGTCTTATTTCCAGTTTGCTGTTTTAAAAGGATTGTTTTTAAATTTCCTTTTCTTCTATTTTCTATATTGATTATATGTAATAAGAGGTATTCGCTTACGTACACTTAACACATCATAGTAGTTTTGCTCACTACCATATCAGCATCGGCAACAATATGATGTGGTAGCGTGAAATACTTCTCTT
>Ga0079226_10003547_pt1 | contig 11937 bp, 6 predicted proteins | sample Poulit2014_FD_76345 | JGI IMG/M metagenome (GOLD analysis project Ga0079226, IMG submission 76345) | Agricultural soil microbial communities from Georgia to study Nitrogen management - Poultry litter 2014 | ecosystem: Environmental > Terrestrial > Soil > Agricultural land | place: USA: Georgia... | reverse complement strand
GTCGCTATGTTGTCTTCATTTATTGGAAAGCCTTTACCCGGACAACGCGTGCAGGATATTTTAACGCTATTGGATTATCATGATCAAGAGGCACAATTACAAGCAACCAAAGTGAAAATAAAGGCTTCCGGTCCGGCTGCTGAAGCTGCATTATTGGCAACTGCTTTAGATCATAGAATAAATAAGGTGAGTCTTTCCGATATGCCGTCCTCTTTCTATGATTACCTGCATCATCCCTTAACAAAGGAGCAATATTCTTATGTTATCCCTGATGCCCTAGTCTATTTTGATTTACCTGATATAGTACAATTTATCGGAAAGGATAAGGTGCAATTTGATAAATAAATAGCTTTATTATTTGTTGTCGAAGGTTGCTTATTCACTAATTTCTAAAGAAAAAAGAGAGGGGGGTTTTTATGCAAATTTCAATTGGTATCGATGCCGGTAACGATTGCGTAAATAAATATCCTTTTTCTCTTGCCATCTATTTTTATAGATAATAAATTTGGAAACGGAAATGGTTATTTCCCACCATGATATGAGTAAATGATAAACGAAATATAGTTTTTCTAAAAACAAATTAAAAACCTAAGATAGATGGGATTGAAAATTGAGTCCATAGAAGCAAGGGATGTTCGGTTTCCAACCAGTAAAGATTTAGATGGTTCGGATGCCATCAATAAGGATCCTGACTATTCGGCGGCTTATGCAATTATTAATACCAATGATTCATCTTTAAAGGGGTATGGTTTTACTTTTACCGAAGGGCGTGGAAATGATTTATGTGTTGAGGCTATTCGTTCACTCTCTTATCTGTTGGAAGGGAAAACATTAGAAGAATTGACAGTAGATATGGCTGCTTTTTATCGCTTAATGACCAGTGATAGTCAATTGCGTTGGCTGGGACCTGAAAAGGGAATTATTCATATGGCAACCGGAGCGCTTGTAAATGCAGTTTGGGATCTTTATGCCAAGAAAGAAGGAAAGCCCTTATGGAGACTAGTTGCAGATATGTCGCCGGAAGAGCTGGTGAGTTGTATTGATTTTAAATATCTTACAGATGTAATTACTCCGGAGGAAGTCATTGAAATGCTTTCTAAAATAGAAGACACGAAGCAAGATAGAATAAACGATTTGTTAGAGAATGGATATCCTGCATACAACACTTCGGCAGGTTGGCTGGGGTATTCTGAAGATAAAATTCGGCGATTAAGCAGAGAAGCTAAAGCTGCTGGCTGGACACATCTGAAAATGAAAGTAGGAAGCAATCTGGAGGAGGATGTAAAGAGAGCAGAGATTATTCGGGAAGAAATTGGCGATGATATGGTGCTCATGATGGATGCTAATCAAAATTGGGATGTAAATGAAGCTATTGAGAATATGAAGCATCTCGCTGAGTTTAATCCTTTGTGGATAGAGGAACCTACCAGTCCCGATGATATTGTCGGTCATCTGGCTATTTCCAAAGCAGTTGCTCCTATTAAAGTGGCTACCGGAGAGGTCTGTCAGAACAAGGTTATGTTTAAGCAGTTTCTGGAAAGCGGAGCCATAGGTATTTGTCAGGTAGATAGTTGCAGAGTAGGAGGGGTTAATGAAGTACTGAGTATCTTGCTGATGGCTGCTAAATTTGGTGTTCCGGTTTGTCCACATGCAGGGGGGGTAGGTCTGTGTGAATATGTGCAACATATCTCTATGATAGATTATGTAGCTATTAGTGGAATCAAGGAGGGGCGTATTACAGAATATGTTGATCATCTACATGAGCATTTTGTAGATCCGGTAGTGATTAAAAATGGGAAGTATCAGGCTCCGAAGGCGCCCGGATACAGTGTGACCATGAAGGATGAATCTATTAGAGATTATTCTTATCCGGATGGTAAAATATGGAAAGAGAACTAGCCGTATCAATAAAATTTGTACACTTTGAAAAAATACCTAAATCTATTTCCTTATAAAATATTTTTTTATCAATTAAAAGAAAGCTTATGAAAAAGGTTTTTATTAGCATGCTGGCTCTTTTCTGTTATGGAGTCGCCTTTTCTCAAACCAACCAAATCAAGGGAACTGTTACTGACAGCACTTCCGGAGATCCGCTAACGGGAGTAACTATCAGAGTAGAAGGTTCTTCTAAGGGCGCCGTGACAGATGTTAATGGCTCATTTTCTATTTCCATTTCTAACTTTCCTGTAAAGTTGAGTCTTAGTTATATAGGGTATAAAGATAAAATTGTGACCGTCAATGAAAATAAGCCGCTTTCGATACAGATGGAACTGAGTTCCAAAGAAATGAATGAATTAGTTGTGGTGGGTTATCAAAAGATTAAAAAGAAAGATGTTACCGGCGCTGTAGGAAGCATTAGTGGAGATGATATTGCGGAAGTAGGTTCTGTTAATCCTATGGATGCCATGCAGGGAAAAGTTGCAGGGGTGGATATCTCTGCAAGTTCAGGAAGACCGGGCTCAGATTATAATATTCTGATTAGAGGACAAAATTCATTATCGGGAGGCAATCCTTTATACGTTGTGGATGGAGTCATTGTGAATGGAATTGATTTTCTAAATCCACAGGATATTGAACGTGTTGATATTCTTAAAGATGCATCTGCTACAGCTATATATGGTTCCAGAGGATCTAATGGGGTAGTTATTGTAACAACCAAACAAGCGAAAAATGCCCAAGGGGCGACAATTTCTTATGATGGGTATGTAGGTATTCGTAAGGTAGCAAGAATGCCCAATTTTATGAATGGAACTGACTGGTGGGAGTTTCGACAGAATGCATATATTGCAGATGCTTTGAATTCTGGAACGCCTTATGATGAAACTGTTGGCGGACTTAAAGAGAGTAAGCTTCTAAGAGAAAGGGTTAGAAACAAGGAATATACCAATTGGCGAGATTATTTTCTGCAAACAGGTATTCAACAAAATCATTGGCTGACCGTATCTCAAAAAACGAAGGATTTCTCATATATAATCGGTGCTGGCTATGAAGATCAAAAAGGAAATCTGACTAATTCATGGTATAAACGATACAATGTAAAAGCAAGTATTCAGGGGAATATTAATGACAAATGGTCGGCAGGAATGAATTTTAATCTCTCTTTAATGAAACAGGAGCTTGGCAGTGATAAAGCAGTTTCAAATGCCTTTCGCATGTCTCCATTGGTTAGTCCTTATGATTCGACAGGAGAACTTCTTTTCAAACCCGGAAAATATGCCGGAATATCTTTTACCAGTTCGGTTAACCCATTATGGGAACAGAAAGATTCCAGAAATTCGACAAGACAATTTTATGGAATTGGGAGTATCTTTTTACAATATTCCCCTAATGATTGGATTGATTTAAAAACTACATTTGCTCCTCAAATTCAATTTAATAGGAATGGTCGTTATTATGGATCTCATACAGAAGATCGCCAGTTGCAGGATCCTGCAGCATCGCTCGTAAAGTCGCAGTCTTTTTCTTACACCTGGGATAATCAGGTTACATTACATAAAAAATTCGATGAACATGATTTTAATTTCTTAGGTTTATACAGCGTATATTATAAAAGAAATGAAGGGAGCGATATAGATGTCGAAAATCTACCGTATAATTCCCTGTTTTATAACTTAGGGACAGCCAGCAGCTATCAGAATGTGGGGAGTAATTACAGTAAAATCACCCTGTTGTCTTTCTTGGCTCGTTTGAATTATGTATGGAAAGAAAAATATTTGGTTACGCTATCCAATCGTTGGGATGGTTCTTCTAAACTGGCTCCCGGACACAAATGGCAATCCTTTCCTTCTGCGGCTTTGGCATGGAGAGCTTCTAAAGAAGAATTTTTACAAGGATCTAACACCCTTACTAATTTAAAATTGAGAACGAGTTATGGATTTACCGGAAACAATAATATTGATCCATACACTACTTTAGCGTTATCTAACCTGCAGACTTATTATGACTTTGGCGGTACTTTGGCAAAAGGTTTTGCGCCGAATGGAATCGTCAATAGACGATTAACTTGGGAGAAAACCCGAGAATTTGATATTGGTGTTGACTTTGGATTATGGCGAGGAAGAGTGACCGGTTCTATAGATTATTATAATAAAACTTCTACTGACTTATTAATGACTCGTAAATTACCCATAGAGACAGGCTGGGGGAGTATGATAGATAATATTGGTTCAGTGAGGAATAAGGGAGTTGAAGTGGCCTTAAATACCGTAAATATCAGAACAAGCTCTTTTCGATGGAGTACCTCTTTTACATTTGCTAAAAACACGAACGAAATATTAAAGCTATATGGTAAGAAAGAAGACGATATTGGTAATAGTTGGTTTATTGGAGAGCCTATTAATGTAAATTACACTTATGTTTTTGACGGTATCTGGCAACCCGATGCTGAGGATGAAGCACTAAGTTATGGTCAATCTGTAGGGCAGGCAAAGGTGAAAGACCTCAATGATGATGGGAAAATAAATGGAGATGATCGCAGAATTATTGGATCTCCTATGCCTTCCTGGACAGGTGGCTTTTCTACTATGCTTACTTACAAAGGATTTGATCTTTCTATGTCTTTATTTACGAAGCAGGGAATTCAAATAAATAGTGGATTCTATGGTGAATTCACCAATGTAGATGATCGCGGTAGAGCTAAATTAGAGATGGATTATTTTATGCCGGAAAATAAAGTTACCCCAACCAGATACTCTAATAAATACCCTGAACCTCATAATTCTGGCCCTTATTGGGATGAAGTAGGTTATTATAAAGATGCTTCGTTTGTAAAGATTAAGAATATTCGCTTGGGTTATAATTTTTCTCCGGATGTGTTAAGTAATATGAAGATGAAGTCTCTGAGAGTGTATTTAAATGTGCTTAATCCCTTTGTTTTTACTGATTATGGTGGATTTGATCCGGAATGGGGAGGTGCTTCATTTGGGAAAGGAGGAATGAGTGCTGTTACCTATCAGTTGGGAGTGAATCTAAAATTTTAAAATTAACATAAGATGAAAAATATATTAATATCAATACTTTCCCTATGTTTATTTTCAGCAATGGGATGTAGTGATTTTCTAAAAGAAGAGGATTTAGCAGAAATTACTTCTGATAGTTATTATCAGACTGTAGAAGGATATGAAAGTTTGATTAATTCATGCTATGCTACCCTGAGAGATGTATATGGAGGATCTCCTTGGGTATTTTCTGCTGGAACTGATATGTTTGTAGAAGGTAGAAGTCTACAGCCTGAAGGGATTAGTGAGTATCGAAATTTAACGCCGCAAACAGATGAAGTGGAAAGTTTTTATTCCACTTTATATAAATCTATCCAATTGTGCAATACGGCTTTGTATTATAACGATAAAACAGTTAAAGATTCCAGCTTATCTGAAAGAAAAGGAGAAATTGAATTTCTAAGATCTTATTATTATTTCCTTTTGGTGCAATCCTTTGGTGGCGTTAGCATTGTCGAAAATAGAATTGATGATCCTATACTAGAATTTAAAAGAAATTCTGCAGCGGATGTTTATAATTTTGTTATCAAACAAATGAAGGATGCCTTGGAGTTGGTACCGGAATCATCTGAAGAGGGGAGAGTAAATAAAAGAGTGGTACGTTTTTACCTGGCTAAGGTATATTTGACCAGAGGTTATCAAGATTTTGCTGGAAGCGATGATTTTGCGCAGGCAGCTTCTTATGCTGATAAAGCAATCAATGATCAACCGTTATCTTTGTCTTTTAAGGATGTTTTTTGGCCTGGAAATGAAGACAACGAGGGGATTATTTTTGCCGTTCAATATGATCAAGGTTCCATTGTAGATCCTAAATCAGACGGGAATCAACAAAACTACTTTTTTGGTCCATACATGGGGGGGGAAGGAGCTATTTATGGATATCCATATCGCGCCTATGCCCTGTGTCCTACCATGTATCTTTTTGATTTATATACGCAATACGATAGCAGATTTAAGGGCACATTTATGATTAATTTTTATGATCGCTATTATGATTTTTATGATAAAAATGATGAATTGAATGAATTGAATATTCAATATTATTATGCGCCAAGATGGGCTTTAAACGATACCACTTCCTGGAGACAAGAGGATCCGACTCATCGCAGCAATACCGAAATAATTCCTTATTCAAATAAATGGCAGGCTTCTCCACAAACTACTTTAGATAATGCTACACCTGCTATTAGGAAATTTGACGATCCAAAGTCTGCTTTTGGTCAGCGTAGTAATACAAGAGATATATTTCTTGCTCGATTATCAGAAGCCTATCTTATTGCAGCAGAAGCCTATTACAAAGAAGGGAATTTGCCTCAAGCTACCGCTAGAATAAATGCCGTCAGAAAAAGAGCCGCTTTACCGGGGCATAAATCGGATATGACTGTTACCGGAGGTCAGATAAATATCGATTTTATTTTAGATGAAAGAGCCAGAGAGCTCGCAGGAGAATATCATCGCTGGTTTGATTTAAAAAGAACCGGACAACTGGTAAATCATACAAAGAAATATAACAGAGATATAAAAAATTGGTTTGATCAGGGAATTAATCCTTTTCAGGGAACTGACGGAAATCTTAAAATCTTAAGACCTATTCCGCAGGAGGCGCTCGATCTGAATCAGGGAGATTATTCTCAAAATCCGGGCTACTAACTACTAACTTCTTAAATTCAAATCATGAAAAAAATACTTTTGTTATTCATTTTGGTTGGTAGTGTGTTTTTTTACTCTTGTAGTAAAGAAACGGATTCTAATACCTCTTCCTCAAAGAAGGGAAGTGCATTACTAGATATAGAACGCCCTGTCTTTAAAAAAGATACCTTCAATATCAAGGATTATGGAGCTGTTGGAGATGGCGTTACTTTAAATACTAAAAATATTAACAAAGCCATTAAGGAATGTAGTCAAAGTGGAGGTGGAGTGGTTCTGGTACCTCAGGGTTTTTGGCTGACTGGCCCGGTTGAGTTGCAAAGCAATGTCAATCTTTTCATAAAAAGGGATGCTATTTTACAATTTACCACTGATTTTGATGAATATCCGTTGGTGGAAACTAATTATGAAGGGTTGAAAGCGGTACGAAATCAGTCTCCTATTTCCGGTAAAAACCTTGAAAATATAGCGATTACAGGGAAAGGAGTGATAGATGGAGCCGGAGAAGCATGGAGAATGGTGAAAAAGAGTAAACAAACCGCCTCTCAATGGAAAAAGTTGGTGTCTTCAGGTGGCGTTGTAGGACCTGAAGGGAAGATTTGGTATCCTACCGAAAAATCTTTAAGAGGATCTCAAACCAAAGACCCGGGAGTTCTTAAAGAAGGAAAAACAGTGGAAGATTTTAAGGATATAAAGGATTATTTACGTCCTAATATGGTGAGTCTTTTTCATTGTAAAAAGGTCTTACTTGAAGGCGTTACTTTTCAAAATTCTCCGGCTTGGTGTATTCATCCTTTCATGTGCGAAGATTTAACGGTGAGTGGAATTTTTGCTAAAAATCCTTGGTATGGACAAAATGGAGATGGCATTGATGTGGAATCTTGTAAAAATGTACTTATTGAAAATAGTATTTTTGATGTTGGTGATGATGGCATTTGTATGAAATCGGGAAGGAATGAAGAAGGTAGAAAACGAGGAGCTCCCACGGAGAATGTGATTGTAAACAATTGTAAAGTTTATCATGCTCATGGCGGATTTGTAGTAGGAAGTGAAATGTCGGGTGGTGTAAAAAATGTATATGTGACCAATTGCTCTTTTTTGGGAACAGATATTGGTCTTCGATTTAAAACAACACGTGGGCGAGGAGGTGTGGTAGAAAATATACATATTTCTCACATTAACATGAGAAATATTACCGGAGATGCCATTCGTTTCGATATGTATTATGGTGCGAAAGATCCGGTGCCTCTTGCCGGAGAAAAAAGAACAAAACCAAAACGGAAATTGGTGCCGGTGACAGAAGAAACACCTCAGTTTAGAGCATTCTATATCAGTCATGTTTATTGCAATGGTGCAAATTATGGCATTTTTATGCGAGGATTACCTGAAATGAGTATTAAACAAATCCATTTAGATTCGATGGTGTTAAAAACAAAAAAAGGAATGCAGGCTATTGATGCAGATAGTATTTATTTGAATCATGTTCAGTTATTAACATCAGATCAGACGCCTGTTATTTCATTGATTAATAGTAAGAATATGATTTTTAATCAAGTAATGACAGATTCAATTATTCAAGACTATATGGATATCAATGGACAATATAGCAAGAACATTACCATTAAAAATGCTCCCTTTTCAAATATAAAATCAAAGATTAATCTTTCAAAATTAGTCTCTTCAAAAACTTTAAAAATTGAATAAGATGAAGAATCGTTTTTTATTATTTATCGCAATAGGTTTATTTTTTTCCCCTCCGGTGTTTGCACAGAATAATACCTCATGGGCGGAAAAAATGACACAAACCGTTATGGATTTATGGAAAGACCCACAAGTTACCGGGGAAGCTTCCTTTGAAAATTGGAGTTATGATGAAGGTGTGATCCTTAAAGGAGTCGAAGGGCTCTGGAAATTAACCGGTAATGCTGATTATTTTAATTATATGCAGCACAGTATGGATTATTTCGTAGATGAGAAAGGTCATATCAAAACTTACGATTCCTCAAGCTATAAGTTGGATGATATCAATACAGGGAAAGTTTTGTTGACACTTTACCGTGTCACCGGGGAAAAGAAGTATTGGAAAGCAGCTACTCGCTTGAGAAATCAATTAAAAACCCAACCTCGCGTAAAAGAAGGTGGATTCTGGCATAAAAAAATATATACCCATCAGATGTGGCTGGACGGTCTTTATATGGCGGAACCATTTTATGCCGAATATGCGATGTTAAATCATGAAGGAGAAAAAAGTTTTAAAGACATTGCGCATCAATTTGTTTTGATGGAAAAACATACCCGGGATTCTAAAACTGGATTGCTTTATCATGGATGGGATGCTTCTCATGAACAGCGTTGGGCTGATTCGGAGACAGGCGCTTCTGCTCATTTTTGGGATCGGGCTATAGGTTGGTATGCCATGGCTTTGGTAGATGCTTTAGACTATTTCCCTAAAGAGAGTAAATACAAAGAACCATTGATAGAAATTTTAAATCGCTTGGCTGTAGCCGTTTCAAAATATCAGGATCCGGAAAGTGGATGCTGGTGGCAGGTGATGGATAAGGGAGACAGTACCGGAAATTTTCTTGAGGCTTCCGGCTCCAGTATGTTTGTTTATGCCCTGGCTAAAGGAGTGAGAAAAGGCTATCTCCCGGAAAAGTATATGGAAGTGGCCGAGAAAGGATTTGAAGGAATCCTAAAGGAGTTTGTTGTGACGGATGAAAATGGTCAGGTGAATCTGAAGGGAACTTGTCCGGTGGCTGGTCTCGGAGGAGATCCTTATCGGGATGGGAGTTATGACTATTATATCAATCAAAAGCCAGTGCTGAATGATCCTAAAGGAATGGGGGCATTTATATTGGCTGCTGATGAAATGGAAATTGCCGCTTTACAAGATAAAGGAAAAGGATTGACTGTAACTTTAGATCATTATTTTAATAATGAATATAAGAAGGATATTACTGGTCAAGATATTCCTTTTCACTATGTATGGACTGATCGGGCAAATAGCGGCTTTTCCTTTTGGAAAAATATTTTCAATTTTAGAGGCCTAAAAACAAATGAACTTCATCAGGCGCCAAGAAGAAAGAATTTGAAAAAATCTGATATCTATATCATTGTCGATCCGGATACAGAAAAAGAAACGGATCAGCCAAATTTTGTAAATAAAAAAGATATTAAATCTATTACCAAATGGGTGAAGAAAGGCGGTGTATTGGTCTTGATGGAAAATGATTCGGGAAATGCCGAATTTGAACATTTTAATCAACTGGCAGGCCAATTTGGAATTCATTTTAACTATGACAGTAAAAACAGGGAAAAAGGACATCATTTTGAGATGGCAGCAGTGGAAGTATCTGCTTTGAATCCCATTTTTAAAGGTGTTGATACTGTTTATATCAAAGAGCTTTCCTCTCTGAAAGTAAATGATGAAGCAACGGTTGTTCTTCATACAGACGAGGGCGATAATGTGGCTGCCTATGTCCCTTTTGGGAAAGGACTGGTTTTTGTTGTAGGGGATCCCTGGTTTTATAATGAATATGTGGATGGACGAAAGTTGCCTTCAAAGTATCAAAATTATAAAGCAGCAACAGATTTAACAGACTGGCTTATCAGTCAGGCTAAAAATTGATTTTAAAAAGTATTCAAATAAATATTAAATGCAGTTATCAGAAAGTATTATTGACAATTTAGAACCGGAGGTTAATTTACAATATCCCTCTCGGGAGAATTTAAAATTACCCGAAAAGGTTCTTCAATTTGGAACCGGCGCCTTGCTTAGGGGATTACCTGATTATTTTTTCGATAAAGCCAATAGAAAAAACATATTTAATGGTCGTGTAGTGATGGTAAAATCTACTAATCAGGGCAGCATTCAGGATTTGATAGCCCAGAATAATTTATATACGCTTTGTGTCAGAGGAATAGAAGATGACAAAGAGATTAAAGAAAATTATCTAAATAGCGCAACTTCCAGAATTTTGATTGCTAAAAATCAATGGCAGGAGGTTTTGGACTGTGCGTCTAATGAAGACTTGAAAATAGTTGTTTCGAACACCACAGAGGTTGGAATTCAATTAATGGACGATAATATTCATGATGCTCCTCCGAAGTCTTTTCCGGGTAAGTTACTGGCTTTTTTATATGCGCGCTACGAAGCTTTTTCGGGAGATGAAAGTAAAGGTCTTGTCATTATTCCTACAGAGCTAATTATAGATAATGGAGATAAATTAAAAGAAATTTTAGTTCTACTGGCTCAGCAAAATGAGTTAGAGGAGGAGTTTATTCAATGGCTGAAGAATTGTAATCATTTTTGTAATTCTCTTGTGGATCGTATTGTACCCGGGGCTCCGGATGAAAAAGAAAAAAAAGCGTTGAAAAAAGAATTAGGATATTGTGATCAATATATGATCAAGGCGGAACCCTACCGATTGTGGGCTATAGAGGCAAAAGAAAAAAAGGTGAGGGATATTCTTTCCTTTGCGGAAGTTGATAAAGGGGTCATATTGGCTGATGATATTTCAAAATATCGAACGCTTAAAATAAGACTTCTGAATGGAACCCATACTTTTAGTTGTGCTTTGGCATATCTTAGTGGATTGGATACGGTGCGGGAAGCAATGATGGATGAAGATATGGGAGATTTTATACAAGATCTGATGGATGAAATTATAAATACCATATCTGGAGAGGATATTTCCAGAAGAGAAGCCCGCATTTTTGCCAATGAGGTAGCTGATCGTTTCAGAAATCCTTTTAATATTCATAAATGGTTAAGTATTTCTGTTCAATATACATCGAAGGTGAAAATGAGGAATGTCCCTCTTATAGTTAATTACAGTAAAAAATTCCGTGCTGTTCCTAAAGCTATGGCTAAAGGGCTTGCCGCGTACATTCTATTTATGTGTTCGGAAAAACAACCGGATGGAACTTTTGTAGGAACACGAGAAAAGGAGAACTATCCGATAAAGGATGATTTATCAGGAAAGTTATATGATTTATGGAAGCAGGATCCAAATGACCCGGTAGAGGCGATATTAAGCGATGTTTCTTTGTGGGGCACAGATCTAACCAAAATTAATGGATTGGTTAACAGCGTGAGAAAACATGTATTCCAATGTTTAAAGGCTCATCATTAAAAAGAAATTAAAACATTTTTATCTATCAAAAGTCAATGTTTTTTATATTTTTATAGATTAAAATAAGATTTGAGTAAACTTCAAACGTTTGCATCATAATTTTATTAACTTTAGCCTTTAAAATACTTCATTATGAATTTAAATTCATTTACAACCTT
>Ga0079226_10003546_pt1 | contig 11937 bp, 9 predicted proteins | sample Poulit2014_FD_76345 | JGI IMG/M metagenome (GOLD analysis project Ga0079226, IMG submission 76345) | Agricultural soil microbial communities from Georgia to study Nitrogen management - Poultry litter 2014 | ecosystem: Environmental > Terrestrial > Soil > Agricultural land | place: USA: Georgia... | reverse complement strand
GTTGGCCGTTAGCCACTAGGCTTGAGTCATGATTCTGGGCACGCATGTTGATCAAGAAGACCCCATCGGTGAAGCTAAGGCGCGCGGCACGAACGCGGTACAGATTTTCTTAGGAGTGCCGAAGAGTTTTAAAGACGTGTCGGTCGCTCACCCGGGTGGCGCTGAAGAGCTGCGTCAGGAAGCTCAAGAAGCCGGTGTAGAGATTTTCGTGCACGCCCACTACGTCATTAATGTGGCTTCAACGAATAATCGGGTGCGCATCCCGAGCCGTAAACTCCTCCAGCGCATTGTGGATCAGGCCGCTGAAGTGGGCGCCAAGGGTGTCGTCGTCCATGGCGGCCACGTGGCTAGTGACGAAGAATTGGTCACGGGTTTCGATAATTGGCGCAAATGCATTGATGGTCTCGACATGGCCGTCCCCATCTTCATTGAGAACACTGCTGGCGGTAAATTTGCTATGGCACGCGGTGTAGAGCGGATCGAGACGCTGTGGCAGGCAGTGCGAGCCGCTGACGGGGGTGAAAACGTCGGTTTATGCCTCGACACCTGTCACGCGTATGCCGGCGGCGATGAACTACCCGGCCTTGTCGAGAAGATTCGCCACATCACGGGACGCATCGATCTCGTGCACGCCAATGACTCCAAGGGAGCGTTCAATTCCGGGGTAGACCGTCACCTGAATTTTGGGGACGGCACGATTCCTGATGACGAACTCGCTCAGATCATTAAGGACGCCGAGGCTCCAGTCATTCTGGAAACTCCGGGTGGCGTAGAGGAACACAAAGCAGATATCGCCTGGTTGAAACAGCGCTGGTAGGGGCCTTCGGCGCCATTGCCGAAGGTTGTGGGCGATGCTAGCGCATTCGGAAAGAAAAGTGAATGGCGTTAACGGCGCCCTCGCAGGCGGTCCAGTTGGCGGCGTTCCTTTTTAGTGGGACGCCCACTCCCTTTTTCTCGTACTGCTACGGGCGCGACGAATTCCAGTGGTGGCGGCGGCGGGCTGCGATCAATCAAGCACTCGGCCGCTATGGAGGCACCAACTCTTTTCTCAATCAAGCGCGTCACTTCGACAATGCGTTCACGCCGGTGTAGCACGACACGGACCTCATCTCCTACGCGCACGGGAGTCGCCGGCTTGGCCGGTTTATTGTTCACTCGCACGTGACCGCCGCGACAGGCGGCGGTGCCGGCTGATCGGGTTTTTGTCAGCCGCACCGCCCAAATCCAACGGTCGACACGCGTTGATTGAGGTTCACTCATCGCCGGTTTTCGCGGTAGAACTCGATGAGCGACCGCGTTGAAGAATCTTGTTCCGCAAGAGCCGCTTGATCTCCAGCCACGGCCGGTGCAACCTCAAGAGCAAGTTGTTTGCCCAGTTCCACGCCCCACTGGTCGAAACTGTCGATCCCCCACACGATGCCTTGCACGAACGTGATGTGTTCATACAACGCGATCAGTTGCCCCAGAGTTGAGGGGCTCAGATCGGCGGCCATGATCGATGTTGAGGGACGGTTGCCGCTAAACACCCGCGCCGGAACGATGTCTTCAGCGGTGCCTTCTGCACGCACTTCGTCCGCGGTTTTGCCGAACGCCAGTGCCTTGGACTGGGCAAAGAAGTTCGCGAGGAACAGTTCGTGCACGTCGTGGTCGCCATCAACAAGGTCATGTTCGGGATTGGCAACCGCGATGAAGTCCACTGGCACCAGCCGGGTGCCCTGGTGAATGAGTTGGTAAAACGCATGTTGGCCGTTGGTGCCGGGTTCTCCCCACCACACTTCGCCGGTTTCTCCCGTGACGGGTGAGCCGTTCCAGCGAACAGATTTGCCATTTGATTCCATCGTCAACTGCTGCAAATACGCGGGGAATCTGTGTAGATACTGCGCATACGGCAGGACTGCGTGAGTGTGGGCATCGAGGAAGTTTGTGTACCAAACATTGAGCAATCCCATCAGTGCCGGGACGTTTTCTTTCCATGGAGTGGAACGGAAATGCTCATCGATTGCATGGAACCCGGCGAGGAACTCAGCGAAACGCTCGGGCCCGATAGCCACCGCCAGGGACGTGCCGATAGCTGAGTCGACCGAGTACCGGCCACCGACCCAGTCCCAAAAACCGAAGGCGTTATCCGGATCGATACCAAAGTCCGCGACCTTATCTAGCGCGGTGGATACCGCGACAAAGTGGCGCGCAACTGCCTGGCGGCGAGCGTCGTCGTCCGTCATTGCCACGTCACGATCCGCCAGGCCGTCCCATAACCAGCGACGTGCCAGGCGAGCGTTGGTTAGGGTCTCGAGCGTCGTGAAGGTTTTGGACGCGATAATGAACAGCGTGGTGCGTGGATCGAGGTCACACAGCGTTTCCCCCACATCGGTGGGATCGATATTGGAAACGAAACGGACTTCCAGTCCCGAACGTACATACGGTTTCAACGCTTCATAGGCCATGACGGGACCCAGATCAGAACCGCCGATCCCAATATTGACAATCGTGGAGATCTTCTCACCGGTGACGCCGCGCCACTGACCATCCGATACCCGGCGCGCAAAGTCGTAAACCTTTTCCAGTTCGGCGTGGACATCCACATCTACGTTTTGGCCGTCAACGACCAGTTCTGGCATGGCATTTTGAGGGCGCCGCAGCGCAGTATGAAGGACGGCGCGGTCTTCCGTGACGTTGATGTGTTCGCCGGAGAACATCGCATCAATGCGGTCTTGTAACTGCACGTGATCCGCAAGTTTACTCAACAGGGCGAGCGTTTCTTCGGTGAACAGGTTCTTTGACAGATCAACGTGTAGGTCACCGGCGCGTAGCGTGTATTTCGTTCCGCGTTGTGGATCATTTGCGAACCACTGACGCAGGTTCGGTGCGAAAGATTCTTTATGCGTGCGCAGCGCCGCCCAGGCCGGTGAGGACGTGGCATCAATAGGTTCGGTGCTCATGAGGTTCCTTCCGAAAAACGAAGTGCGGCGAGTTTGTCTCTACCTCCCACAATATGGGTCTTCGGCTCGACACGCTGCATTACCGCGCATGATGATCCCTAACGACTTCTGCTATATGACACAATCCGACATATCGAGATATCAACATAGCGAGAAAATAAAGCCATGCGGCCGGAAAGGGCAATGCGATGAGTGTTGACGCGGCTGGTCTCAGTGAATTCTCAGAGTTCTTACCGCGCATCACTACGTCTGTTATTCGCCGACCGCGACTGCATGAACTACTTAACACCACATCGCCACTGACAGTTATTGCTGCGCCGCACGGATACGGGAAAACCACGCTTTTAGTCTCCTGGTTGGAGGAGTCAACGCCCGCAAACTCCGGGGCGGCCGTGCACTGGTGGGACGGCTCGCGATTCCAGCGGCCACTGAGTTTCGCGGAGAAAATTCAATCGCTACGCCATGATTTATTAACTGCACGAAAACCTACAGTCGTTGTTATCGACCGATTTGATGAAGCATCTCCGGATGCTGACGAACTGCTCTTAGAACTCGTGCGGGATTTTCGATCCTTACGGCTTATTATTTCCCTCCAAAGCGCTGAAAGGGTCTCCACTTGGCATGCCTATGATCTAGACCCAAAATTCATCACGGGTGCACAACTGCGGTTTACACGAGAAGAAACTCAGGCCACGCTGCAACGAAATTTCCCTGATGCGCCCGGCACGTACGATCACGAAGTGCACGATGCCGTGGGTGGCTGGCCGGTATTGGTGCAAGCAGCGGCGGCGGGAAAAGGTATCGGAGCGGCAGCGGCATATTTGCGAGATAAGCTGCAGTTCAGCGGCGTTCATAGCGACCTGGTTAGTTTTGTTAAAAGCACCAACTGCGGAGTTGACTTTCCGGCTTCGCACGCTAAGTATTTAACACAGCGAACAGATGTTGACTCATTAATATCCAAATTGAGTAGTGTCGGTGTTCTTCATAAAGTTTTGGGGTCGGGTGACGAACCGCGTTATTCATATATAGAAGTCATCCAGCAGTTCGTTACGGGCGATGAAGCGAAAGAACGAGCCTCAGAAACTATTTCGGACTTGGCACACTGGTGCGCTAAAAACGAAGACTTCACTTCGGCGATCCGCTACTTTGCTCACATTAAAGCGTGGGAAGAAATCGATCGCATTTTAGAAACTCACGGGTATCGAATAGCTGAAATACCGGAAGTCCTGCACATACTTGAAAGTATCGACCCCACAGAAATTCTTGACTTTCCCGTGTTGGCCACAATTAAAGATTTTATTTCGGGACCTCGCCATCGATCAGGCCGATTACCTGACAGCTTCAAAAAGACGCCTGATTCTGAAAATAATGACTTATTTCAGGCGTGCGTGCGGGCTGGATACTTACGCTTTAATGGAAAATATGCGCAGTCCGCGCGGGGGTTCTCGGCAGTGCGCGCGGAACTGAAAAATGCTCCCCTTCGCAGCGTCGAAGAACTGGGAACAGTTGCCGCTATACGGCTGCAAATCGCGCTTGATGACCTCTTTGCAGATAATTTAGAAACCGCGACTCGCGAAGCGATTCAAGCTTACCGAATGGCCGGTGAAGCACGACTGGATTCCTTTGAGCGCAACGCCGCGGGCCTATTGGCATTACTGGCTCTGTTCAGTGGCAACGGACAGGGAGTTGCAACTTGGCTAACGCGTGAAAAGCCCGTTGCGCACGCCGAGGATTTCTTCGAAGAAATGATAAAAACCGCGGGTCTCGTTGCAGGTGGGTTGATGCACCTGGGTGCCTTGGAGACTCCAGAAGCGCAGACGCTGATCGCGCAGTGCAACGACGTCACCGCCCTGGACGAGATGTGGCCATTTACCGCCTACCTTAAAGCCGAACAAGCCTTATTGACCGGCAGGTTTGCTCAGGGGCTGCGCGAAATCGAAACGGCGACCACCGCCCACCCGAGCACGTATGTACCGAAAACTCTAAACTTCACTCTTTTGACCGCCGCACGCAGCAACCTATTGCTCGCTTTAGGAGACGGCCCGCGGGCGCAAGCAGAATTGGCGCGAGCAGACACTGACCATCCGATGATCCGAGCTGTCCTGGCACGAAGCATGCTCCTAGCGGGTGAATACCCCGAAGTGATCGCGGTAGCACGCCGGCACAGTGAAAAAGAGCAGATACATGATCGAGCTGCCCGCGAACTACGATTATTAGCGGCCGTAGCAGAATTTGAGTTGGGCGATACCAAAAGCGCTTTCCGCAGTTTTTCGAAGTTCCTTAATGATGACGGCGTGGGGCTGCTGCGCGCTCTAGCGCTAGTCCCGCAGCCACTCATAGAGCAAATGACAGCAAAACTTGGTATCGGGCAGGAAGAGTTCTCCACCGTTCGGTCACGCGTATCAATGCCGGTGTTTGACAAGCCGACTGTGAGCGTCACTCTTACACCGCGAGAAACGATGGTCTTACAACTTCTTCAACAGGGACTTTCTATACCAGAGGTAGCAGAAACGCTGGTTGTCTCGATAAACACTGTCAAGAGCCAGTCCCGCAGCTTATACCGGAAGTTGGGCGTTAATTCCCGGGCGAGAGCGCTCGCTCGGGCAGTTGAATACGGCTTATTGCCCTAGTGCGAGCCACGAAGGAGCGGCCGTACGACCTATTTGGCATCTGGTGCCGGCCACGGATTGGGCTTGCACTCCCCAACCCCGTAGGTTTGCTGCACCATGGTGGGCGCTAATTCCCCGGCACCTGGGCAGTCAACGTGACGCTTACCCAGTAGGTGGCCGACTTCGTGGAGGATCAGGTATCGACGATAGTTATCCACATCTCCGTCATAGTCGGGAACCGCAAGAGCCCAACGCATCGCGTTGAGTGTCGCGCGGTAAGCCGTTCCACAGGAAACTTCACCTTGCGTTTGCAGAGGTGCGCATAATTCGTCCACCGTGTCAGGTGTTGAGATCAGGATGCGAATGTCGTAACTGTCATCGGAAACGCGTTTGAACTGCTTCCCCTCGGATACCCATCCGCGTTCGTCGGCGAGAGTTTCGTCGATGAACTCCGCAGCCTGGTCGACGTCGAACGGCAATTCCTTTTCCACTTCAACTGTGTAGCGCAGCGGGTCGTCGCCGGTGGCTTCACTTGAACCTTCCGCAACGACAAACTTTCCGCTCCCGGTAGTGGGAATATCATCTTCGTCGAAGTCATCGTCAGGGACGGCTTCGACTTCGAGTTCATCAATTTCGATAGGTTCCGCGGCGGGCGCCGGTGGTGTCGCCGATGACTGGTCGGCGGGAGACGGTGTGGAATTCCCAGGCTCTTCGCGCTCTAATTCTCGATTAGTGGTGGTAACGGGCACGGTCCCATCGTCTTCAGAGTCCGTGGTGGGCATTTTTTCCGCTGCCGCGGGTTCAGCCATGATCGGTGCGTCAGTGATTCGCGTCGATATGTCTTCAGAAATAGTGGACGCAAAAGCTGCGCCACCTGTCATAGACAGCGCGAGTGCGAGGATCGCCGCAGCCGGGCTGACTCCTCTTTTGGGGGGACGTGGCGCTACGTGTTTCCCGCGACGTTTCATTCGCCTCATTGGTAGGTCACCAGCAAAGGTCGAGGCGTCACGGCGTAGGTGTTCTTCGGTGAAAGCACGGGATGGTCTTCGTTTAAGAAATTCTTCCATCCCCAAGCTGCGACCTCAGGAGCGTCGTCATGAAGCGATTCCCAGGTGTCAGTTTTCGCGGCTTGGGTTCCCTGTCCATCGGCGTGCAAAACCACGTCGATTTCAGGATGATTCACCGTAATATCGCTCCGATTCTTGATCATGGCACGAGAAAATTGATGCAGAACCAGCATTTTAGGCGGTAATTCGTTTTTTTGCACTAATTTCTGTAACCAGTCGGAGGTTTCATTGACTTCATCAGCCGTTACTGAACCGATTTGTTCTAAGTGTTTCTGCCCGTCTTCTAGCCTCCACTCCGCGTCGAGTGCTAGACCGACGTGTGGCATTTTTAACAATTCTTCATACTCTTTGGCTTGAGTTACGAAGTCCGTTCGTCCCGGTTGCAGGTCGATCAAGACATAGAATCCCTCCTCGCCTGCTTTTTCGACCCAGGGCTTCAGATCTTCAGCAGGTAGTTCGCTGGAATAGTTTCCATCGTCACCTGCTGAACTGGAAGCGACGGTGGCGATGATTTCGAAGGTGGGGATCACGTCGTCCTCAGTGAGGTCGGCGTATTTGGAGGAGCGTTTTTCTGCTTCTTTGATGCTGCCCTTCACGCTGTTTTGCCCCAGCACTCCCAGGGCCGGTATGTCGGGTGAACCGTACAGGGCGACGTAACTTTTAGCGTCAAAAAGCGAGTATCCGCCCCCGGGGAGTTCCGATTCGTTTTTCAGAACGGCCTGTTGCCACTGTAAGGATTTGTCGCCAACGGGTTCTTCAGAAAACGCCATGAGGCTGCCCGTTAACTCTTCTGCTTGCACATCAGCGGCGAATAAGTCGACCGTGTGGCCGTCCGCAATTTTTACGCCGGCGGATTGCGCGGTGGCGGTAGTTACCGGGAATTGAGCCAGGTCAGTATCGCTAACCAAGGTGGTGGACGGCACCTCTGCGGCTGGGCGAAGGTCACCGACGTTTTGAGCTAGTTCCTTCTGCCATGAATCGCTGATCTGGAACGCCTCGGCGTCATGATCCCAGGTGGCGAGGTCAATGACTTCCGCGTTGTGGATATCCAGGTCGTTCGCGCTCACCGCACCTTCGTGTTCTGCCTCAAGATCCACATTGAGGACGCCGGCACTGCCCAACCGCTTCACTTCAGCTTCGAAATCCTCCTGATCCGTAATGGGGAGGACGGGAACGTTATTTGCTACCGCAACATCAACCAAGTCTTGCCAGGAATTATCGCGGAGTGCTGCCGCATCCTTTTCGTAGCCGCTGAGGGCGATAACCACGGGTGCTTCGCTAAAAAGCATCTCACTGAAGTCGTAGGCATTATCGGCGTCTTCATGGGCGGAAACGGATGCTGCGCCGTCCAGATCGGTGATCGTGGAGCGGACCGGCGCAAGTTGAGCGGCATCTTTTGTTTCGGCAGCGGAAGGCGCGGGCGTCAACTCGCTGTCGGCACCGAAATACAGGACCCCTCCCGTCACCATCACGATGAGTAGGAGGGGCCCCAAGACAGACATTATTCGGCTGCCGCGCGACTGCGCGCGCGGGTAAACACCGTCTTCGTCTACCAGATACGTACGCGATCCTCCGGAGCTAACCACATCGGGTCAGCCGATGTGACATTGAATGTTTCGTGAAACAGGTCGAAGTTCTTGACCACCTGATTCGCGCGGAACTCTCCTGGCGAATGCGGGTCGATGACCAAGCGGCGACGTAGTTCTTCGTCACGAACCTTCCCGCTCCACACACGAGCCCACTGGAATAGGAATCGCTCCGCAGCGGACATCTCATCGAGTACCGGAGGTTCAGCGGTGGTGCCGTCATCCTTCTCCAGCGAAATCAGGTACCCCTGCCAGGCGATTGTTAAACCGCCCAGATCACCGATGTTCTCCCCGATTGTCAGCGAACCGTTAACCCTTTCGCCTGGCAGTTGTGCGGGCTCTAACGCGTCATACTGGGAAATCAGGGCCTTGGTGCGCTCTTCAAAAGCTGAGCGGTCTTCATCAGTCCACCAGTCCTTTAACGCGCCATCCCCATCAAATTTTGATCCCTGGTCGTCGAACCCGTGCCCAATTTCATGGCCAATCACCGCGCCGATACCGCCAAAGTTAATGGCATCTTCCGCGTCGGCATCGAAGAACGGGGGCTGTAAAATGGCGGCCGGGAACACAATCTCATTCATGCCGGGGTTGTAGTAGGCATTCACCGTTTGCGGCGTCATGAACCACTCGTTGCGATCTACCGGGCCCCCCAGTTTCTGCAGTTCTCGGTCCACGACGAATGCAGAAGTGCGACGCACGTTGCCCAGCAGGTCACCGGGACGAACGTCCAAGCCCGAATAGTCGCGCCATTTATCCGGGTAACCGATCTTTGGTGTGAACTTCTCCAACTTTTCGAGTGCTTTTTGACGCGTCGCATCGGTCATCCAGGGAAGCTCAGAAATATTGCGCCGGTACGCCTCAATCAGGTTCTCTACGAGTTGCTGCATCCGCGCTTTATGCATGGGAGGGAAATGCTCAGCGACATAGAGTTCACCCACCGCTTCGCCCAGCGCTCCCTCCACGAGGCTCACGCCTCTTTTCCACCGATCTCGCTGCTGCGGTGTCCCAGAGAGCGTGTGCCCATAGAAGTTGAAATTGGCGGTGACTAACTCGCTGCTGAGATAGGGGGCAGCGGCTGAAATCACATTAAATGCCAGCCAGTCCCGCCAGGACGGTAAATTCTCATCCGTCATGTGCTCACTCAACGCGGTAAAGAACTCCGGCTGCGCAACTACCAGTGCATCCAGGGTCGCTTCTGGAGCCTGCAGATGTTCAAGCCAGGTTGCCCACGGAAACTGAGGCGCCAATTCCTCCAGTCCGGCGCGATCCATCGGGTTGTACGTCGCAGACACATCGCGGCTGCGGACCTGATCCCAATGGGCGGCGGCCAGTGACTTCTCTAGGTCGAACACCCGCTGCGCGCGCCGACCCGGGTCAGAAAGTCCCACCAGATCGAGCATGCGTTCAATATGTTGCAAATACTGTTCACGCAGTTCCGCGTAATCATCTTCGCGGTAATACGACTCATCGGGAAGGCCGATACCTCCCTGCAGCAAAGCCACGACGTACTGATCAGGGTTCGCCGGATCGGTATCGACATACAGACCAAATGCCCCGCTAATACCGTCCCGGTCGAACTCACCGAGGGTAGCGGCAAACTCTTCAATACTGGCAATCGACTCAACACGCGAAATGTCGTTATCAATGGGGGTGGTGCCCATTTGTTCGATGTCGTCCTCGGCCATGAACGACTCGTACAACAGGCCGATCTTCTCGTGAATCGTGACGTCTTCGCTCACTTCCCCACTGGCGCGAGACTCGGCAACGGAAGCGGCGGCGTCCTCAATGATTTTCTTAACAGCCTGCTCGGCTTCTTCCACCAAAACTACGAACGCGCCATACGTCGCACGGTCGTCAGGGATCTCAACCTCTTTCAGCCACGTGCCATTCACGTGCCGAAACAGGTCATCCTGGGGTCGAATTGAACGATCGACGGGAGCTAAATCAATGCCAGAGTTCATGGCACCACGCTACTTGCGTCACGAGCCATTTGGGCCAGTTGGCCCGGGAATATTGCGGAAAGCGTAACGCTAGGAGTTACGAACCACCCACACCGAGTGTAAAACCACGTCCCCCAACACACTACTGCGTGGCGCACGGCCCGCATTCGCGTGTGTCGAAGAGTGCTCGATGGTAGTGCCGCCCGTGAATGGGCTTTTCTCCACCACCGTAATCAAGTCATCTAACGCGAAGTTGAGTTCTTCCAGGTGGCGCAGCAGATCGGGATCGGAATCGGAAATACGGGCAATTACGCCCGACTCCCCCACCTGCAACTCGCTCAAATTCACCGCATCCGGCATGTGGACAGTGCCGTCCTCACGTGGAATCGGGTCGCCGTGCGGGTCACGCGTGGGGAAACCCAGTTTGGCGTCAATACGCGCCAACATCAGATCCGAGATGGCGTGCTCCAAAACCTCCGCCTCATCATGGACTTCATCCCAGGTGTAACCCAGTTCTTCCACCAGATATGTCTCAATAATGCGGTGGCGACGCATCATGGCCAGGCCCAAACGGCGTCCCTCATCTGTTAACTGAATCGCCTCATAGGGACGGTGATAAACCAAACCCTGAGCAGATAGTCGGCGCACCATCTCCGAAACAGAAGACGGCGCCACATTCATGCGCGTAGCCAAGCCCGTCGTGGTCATCGGCGTGTGCGACCACTCCGCCTCACTGCACAGCACTTTTAAATAGTCCTGCATCGCAGTGGACAACTCCTGGGCCATCGCCACTCACTTCTTCGCTTCGTCTACATCGGTGTCTAGTTCATCGCCTAGCTCATCGAGTAAATCATCCGGCAGTTCCCAGGACACCCTATTTTCATCCGCGTAAGAAACTCCAGCCCACAAAGTCGCGCCCTCTAGATCATCGGCCGTGGCAGGAATGCACGTTGAAAACAGGATTTCGTCTCCGGCAGCGACGTCGTACACCGATATTCTATGCTTGGGCTGTTCCGGGCATAACCCGTCAAACCGAAACTCGTGCTCCGGGTCAGAAATCCCAATACTGTAAGTGAAGTCCCGCGTGGCTGAACCCAAATTTTCAGCTCGCACGATGACAGCTACGTTATCTTCAAACGGCCAGTCAGAATACTGGTTCTCGGTGAAAAACTCGTCCATGTCGAAAGTGACTTTTTCGATGGTGACATCCCAATCATCGACGGTTTGTGTCTCATCGGCGGACTTTGCGCGCTCGATGTTTTCGTCGAAGGTTTCCTCGCGCATGTTCTCTATAGCGGGGAATTCCGAGTCGTCAACTTCCTGGGACTGTTCAGTCTCATCAGCTTTTTCTGAAGCGGGAAGCCTATCGGTTCGACGCATTTGGAAGCCCGCAATGACAAGTCCGAAGATCACAATGGCTACGACAAGACCCCATAAAACAGAAGTCCATTCATGCTTCACATTCGGTCGACTCGCCCACTGCTCAGGTTGCCGCGGTAAGGGTCGAGGTCGATCCGAGATCGCGCCCTCGCCGGGGGTTGCAGACCGGTATGGATGTTTAGTCTGTGTCGGAGAATGTTGCGGTGGCGCCTGAACCAAACCGGGCCTGTGCTGGCGTTGAGACTCTAGGGTCGCTTGATAGTCGTGGGCCGATCTACGGCGCTTTTCTTTCCGAATCTTTCCCGACCAGGAGATATCTATGAACGGGTCGGGGCGTTGGGGGTCGTCATGGGGACGGTGCGGATTGCTCATGACGAGGCTCCTGTTGTATTGAGGTCCGCAAGAGCTTTACGAAC
>Ga0079226_10003545_pt1 | contig 11938 bp, 4 predicted proteins | sample Poulit2014_FD_76345 | JGI IMG/M metagenome (GOLD analysis project Ga0079226, IMG submission 76345) | Agricultural soil microbial communities from Georgia to study Nitrogen management - Poultry litter 2014 | ecosystem: Environmental > Terrestrial > Soil > Agricultural land | place: USA: Georgia... | reverse complement strand
TATCGAGCCCGTCCTGCTTCCCGGGTGCTCCCGTGCCACGAGGTCGATCTGCAACAACAAGATCACCACCGCCTCGGTGCTCTCCGCGGGTGGCATTCGCACGCCATTCACCGCGATCTACGGTGCGGACGAAGTCGAGCGCGCTTACGTCGAGGCGTTCGCCGACGCGTCACAAGTGGTCATCAAAGCGCGAGCACTCACCCTGGGTAGAGGCGTGTACCTCAATGTCACGAAGAGCAACTTCCGGGAGCACTTCGCGGCCTGCGTCGACAAGCAGAAGCAGGTCCGCCGCGCGAACATCCTGGTCCAGGAGATGGTTCCGGGTTTCGAGATGCGGGCGACCGTGGTCGAAGGAGAGCTCGACAATGTGCTGGTACGAATCCCGGCATACGTGGTGGGTGACGGGAGCTCGACCATCGACAACCTCATCGATGCCAAGAACGAGCGTCGCTCACGTTGCGCGTATTTCGGCTCCAAGCCGATCGTCCGGGACCACAATCTCCGCTCCTATATGCGGGCCTATGGAATCGACGGGTCTTCGATCCCGCGGGACGGCGAACGCGTGCTGCTCTCATCGATCTCCAACGCATTCTACGGCGGCGAGACGGCATTGGTGACGGACCTCGTCTCCCCGCAGATCAAGGACACCGCGCTCAGAGCCGTGGCGGCGGTTCCCGGGTTGCGAACGGCTGGGGTTGATATCATGGCAGAGAGCTTCGACTCCGCGTCGCCGATGGTGCTCGAGCTGAACTCATTCCCTCATGCACAGCTCTCGATCTACCCGTATTTCGGCCGTGGGACGAACCCGCTCTCTCGGTTCCTGAGAGCGATCTATGCGGAAGACGCCATGCTTCGCGGAACGAAGGATGAGGTTGCTGAAGAGGACCAGCACTTCCTCGACAGCTATCAGCGCTTCTACGATCTGAAGTCCGATTCCGCGCCCGGATCAATCCCCCACTGAGTACCTCCACATATTTCCTACGCCTCATGAGTCCGGGCATTGTCGTGTCGGCCTGCTCGCCGTCGTCATCGTCGCCGGACCTCATCCCGGGTCCATGGCGGCCGCGGGATAGCGTGGGCTGATTCTGATCATTACGGGGCCCGATGAAGATCCTTATCCCTCCGAGCAACGTGGCGCACCAATCGACCACAACAGGGAGATCTTCAACTCAGCAGACCGCACAGACGCTTACTGGGAAGCGCGCTGAGCTGCTTTCCCGCGGGCATCAGCAAGGTGCAGCCGGTACGGGGACAACGTCACCAGCAGACCGCGGGAACGGCAATCTACGATGTGGTCGAGAACGGCGGTGAACTCCTCGATGCTCATGCACCCCTCCCGACCGAGGCGGGATGGGTGGAGCATCAGTTGAAGTCCGCGCCGTCTCCGCACTGCAGCATCCACTCGATATCTGATCTCCTCCACAGAACGGGTGTCGAGCGTCACATGTGCGAGCCCGTCCCTCACCCGCCCGTCGAGGAGCCGCTGTGTGGTCCCGGAGACGTGGCCAGAGGCCACAGCGTGATGCGCGAGAATCGCGAGGCCTGGAGGGCTCGCCCATTCCGCAGCCAGCGCCCCCTTCCCGAAACCGGCATAGTTCTGGCCCGGAATTCCTGGTGGGTTGAACCCCCAGACTCTGCCCGCCGCCGCAGGCAGCTGCTCCTCGATCTCGGAGAGCGAACCGACGATCTCGTCATGGATGTCCTCCGACGTGGAGATCCCCCTATGTGAAGCCGAATGGTTCCACACCTCCACATGCCCGGCACGGATCCAATCGTTCATCTCCGCTGGTGTGACGCCTTGATTCTCACGCAACTCCCAGTTGCGCGGGTTGTGTGCCTGGGAGACGATGAGCCCGCGTTCGATGACGAGCGGCAATACGTACCGCGAGAAGTTCGCGAGCCCGTGATCGAATCTGAGTGCGACGGCGGCCCGTCCTCCGGTGTCGACAGGCCCTCCGAAGGAGTGCTCGAATGCCGTGCGTCGGATCTCGTGCTGGATCAGTGCTTCGCCTGCAGTCGGCGCATCGGGCGGCATCGTTCGTCTCCTCTCGTCCGTTCCGGGTAGTCAGAGTGCCGTCTCCCGGAGACCTCGGAGTCTCCACTGCGACGATGCGCCTTCCGCCGCGCGACGCACATACTCGAGATACTCCTGCGGAGGCGGAACACGGTGCCCGGGCCCGAGATACGGTTCGTGTGTCGTCAGTCGTCCGGCGTTCGACGTCGCCCGGAATGCCCGTTGGAATGGCAGGAAGTGGTTCGTGTGGTGCATGTCGTCCCCGGGATTCTGGATCAGTACGACGTCCTGGTCGAACCCGATACGCCGGTATCGCTCGATCAGGTCCATGCGGGGTGCGTGCACCGGGTCGTCCGCGACGGTCTCGCGGCCGAAGAGTGCCCAGTGCGCAGTGGATGCGATGCGCGGTACATAGCGATCGATCTGGATCTGCGGGTTGAACGAGACCACCTGGGTGCCTTCCAGGTATGCGGCGATCTGCAGAGCCGCGAAACCGCCCCCGGAGTTCCCGACGAGCAACACCTTCTCGATCCCCTTGTGCCGCGCATACGAGTTGACCATCTGAGCGAGGACCCGATGGAGATCGAGATCCTCTGTCCCGACGTACCAGGACAGGATCATCCGCGAGTCGAGATCCAGACACGGGTCCGACAGGAACATGACCGGGCCGAGTCCGAGAGTCGGCATCGTGCGCAGGCGCTCGTAACGGGGCATGGTGAATCGCGAGCGGTCTGTCGCGCCGTGGAAGTACACCGTCAGAACATCACCGGGTGAATCCGCGAAGTACGCCGATGGCACGAGCTGCCCGCAGTCGACGCTCCACACAGCGGGTTCTGCGAGGTCCATGGGGAACTCTGCCGGGTCCAGCGTCGTGTGCACAGGAACGGAGTAGCCCGGCTGGGTCAGTTTCTCGCCGCCCCACCGCACCAGAGGAGTCCGTCGCGTGTCCCCCACCGAGGGATGTGCGGCGATGCGTTCGGCGAGATCGACCCCGGCGACATCGATCAGGGCTGCGGAGTACGCGTGGTCCCGGAGCCCCGTGATGCGGAGCCGCTCCCCCGCCGCCAGGAGTTCGTCGAGACCCCTCCGTCGTGACTCGGGTGTGCTCTCGGATGCTCGGATGTCCGCCTTGATCCTCCCGATGACCTTGCGCGTCTCCGACCGCTGTTCCAGGGCCTCAGCCTCGGTGAGCTCGCCGGCAGCGGCCAGGGCGGCCGTGCGTGAGATCGCGTCATCCGGCTCCAGACCCGCCGGCACGATCGCGGAGAGCTCCGGTGTGACCACCAGCGTCTCGTCGAGATGCTTGTCAGCGATGTCGACCGTGAACTCCTTGCCGGCATGCGGGACACGACGAGCACTGAATCGTTCGGGATCGACGACGTCGGAGATGATCGTGACTGCCCTCGCGCTCGTGCCCCCCACAGGGATGCGAAGACGCCAGGCGATGCGATGACCGGCCGCATCCTGCAGTTCATCGACGACCGGATCGTGTGCCGAGCCGGTCGAGACGACGATGGAGACGGTCTTGCCGTCTGCGTGCAAGCGCACTCCCCTAGGAGACGGCTCGATCCTCACGTCAGGCGCGATGATCCACTGCTGTTGAGCACGGAATTCCTTCGAGGAGCGAACCATATCGTCGACGACGACGTAGTTCCCGGTCCGGGCGAAGACCATGTGTCGTTGCCATTGGACAGCCAGATGCACTGCCGTCTTCACGACGAAGCCGTCGAGGCGCTCGTCGGAGTACCGGCGCACGAGCTCGGCGCCCCCGAGGGTGCGGTATCGGACATCCTCGACGTGGACGATCGAATGCGCATCATCGCCGGCGGCCTCAGAAGCAGGAGGATCGATGAGCCAGTCCCGCCCCTGCGAGTGATACGTGATCCGCCCCGGGTCCCGGTGCGCCTCGCGTCCACGTACGGGCCCCAGAACCATGCTCACATGCGTCTCGTCGCGCGCGTCACGCTCGGTTTCCCCCCACCCGCTGCGCAGTGAGACGAGACCTTCGGGATCGATGTGGCGGATGGAGGGCGGGGGGCTTCCCTCCTCGCCGCCGGTGACGATATAGCGCATCTGGGAGCTGTCGGCGCCGGGCACGATGTCCGGCAACATGCCTCCCATCGGTACCAGCGTCCCGTCGGGACTCATCGCATGCCACCAGAACACGTCGTTCCGCAGGCGGGAGAAGATCTCGTGGGCCGGGGGGATATCGAGCGCGAGCAGTTCCTGTGCCCATTCCTCGGCCGTGGCGACAATGGCTGCGAGATCCTCCGCAATGGCGTACCCGTCCTCCCGGAAGGTCTCGGTAGCGATCTGGATGGCGGTGCCGCGGAGCTCATCGTCAGAGTCTCCCCGGCGATGCTGCAGCGCGAGACGGATTCGGAGCACGTGGAGGCTCCGCGCTGCCGTAACGGATTCCTGCACCGAGCGTTCGAGCATCTCGAGATGGCGGGGGATCTCCGCGATCGCTCTGCTCCCGGCGGGGGCACCGAGGGCGATCGCAACGGATCTCTGCTCCAGGGGGTGCACGGCCCACGCCGGAGACTCAGGGTTCGCTGCAGCCGCCGAGCTGGCCCAGGCATCGAAGATCTTGTTCCATGTCCCGTCCGCGTCCGGAAACTCATCTCGGGTACGCCGCACGGCGTCGAGCCAACGCAGGGACTGCAGCTCAAGAACGTGTTTGCGAACGAGACCGCTGGTCTCGTCAAATGAGGAGGCTTGTGAGACGGTCTGGACCGCATCGCCCAGTTCGAGCCGCCCCTTGGACAGGCTCTCCGCCTGCGCGTGGTCCGATGACCTGGGGGCGAAGAAGTTCGACATGAGACGCCTGAGCAGGTGGTCGCGATTCATCCCGCCCGAACCTCCTGCGCACGGCGGTTGAGGTCACCGACGTGGGAGTCGATCCGATCGATCCACAGTGCCCTGTTGAGCCAGGATTCATGCACAGGCAGAGCCTCGTCTGTCTTGATGATCTCAAGGAATCGCTCGACTTGGTCCCGCTCGAGGAACTCCGGCCAGAGGCGGGGGGAGCGGAACACCTCATGGAAATAATCCGGATCGGTGTCGAACGTCGAGAGCTTGCGCTTCATACTTCGCTTGGAATCAGCGACCTGCGCCTTGTAGTAGGGGATCTCGGACCATTTCGGCAGGGCTCGCCGAACGATCTCGTCGGGGAAGACCTTGTTCACCCTGTCTTCAGGAGCGAGGTCGAAGCATGCGCGGATGTAGGCCGGCCCGGAGAGCATGATCGCCGCCATCGACCCGAGTGCCTGGTTGCCCCAACGGCGGAACTTCTCGGTGAGATAGAGATAGTCGAGGGACGCGATGTCACCTCGACCGTGCGCACTCGCGCGCTCGTAGTATTCATCGAACACGCCCTCGAGGGCGCTATGTGACCTCTCTGTGGCGAGCTTTCCCCGGAAGGACCGTGCCGCATACGCAACGGGGTGCGGCATCCTTGCGAGGCGCTCGAAGTCACCGGCTCGGTGGTAGTAGTACCCGTGCATGATCTCTCCCCCGACACCGCCGATGGCGAGAGCAGCAGACCGACCGGGGATCCTCGTGTTGGACTTGATGTTGGTCGGAGCGGCATCGCCGTCCCACATGGCGAAGGCGTTGGAGAACCGCTCCTCGAGCGACATCGTGATCTGCCCAGGAGTCGGGATCTTCACGTCGTGTCGGATCACCTGATCGCTCCGCTCGTCGCCCGCGAAGGCGGCCATGAGCTCTTGGGCGATCTCGGCTTCCGCCTCGAGGGTGCCGAGAGTCATCACTCGCGCGCTGCTTCCACCGCTCAACCAGATCGAGGACGTCATCCGGGAATCTCTGCCACCGCTCAAGTAGAGCGTTGGGGTCTTGACACTCAGCGAGTCGAGATTGCGAGCGATGATCCGAGTCTGGTCGACCACCCCGTCGTAGTCCGGCCTGTCCGGTCGTTGCCCGACCAGCTCGGTGAGATCGGTGTGTTCCCGGAGACCTACCTCGCCGTGCGGGCTGACATCGAGGCACGTCGATTCCCTCAGGCGACGGATACCTCGGATCGGCGAGTCGTCGAGCATGAACCACCCGGCCAGGACATAGCGACCGACGGCGTCCACGTCCACCTCGGCAGGGCCTCCGAGGAAGTGCGTCAGGACGCCGATGTGGTTGGAGGCCGCCACGAAGTCGTCCGAGATGACGTAGTAGCACCGCCCCAATCCGAGGGTGTCGGCCCAGATCCTGACGGAGCCGTCGGGACTGCGATGGATGCCGAAGTGATTGGGGAGGAGCCTCTTCATCTCTCCGCGACGGATGATCGGCGCGAGATCGTCCCAGTAGGCCTCTACGGTGGTGTCGTGATCCACAGGGATGGGTGGCTGGGAGACCGCGATGATCTCCGAACCGTCCTTGTGCCAGGTCGACGGTTCCCAAGCACCCTCCATCCGGTCGGCGTTGAAGAGGGCGACGCGGCCGTCGGACCATTGATGATCCACGGCTCTGCCGAATATGCGCTGCGCATCCTCGACGACCGCACGGAACACCCGAGGAAGGTGCTGTCGCGCCGCAGGCGTACGGCCGATGCAGACGAAGTTGATGTTCACGGCATTGGTTCCTTTCGTCTCTGCGAACAGTGCGGAGGGATCGGTTCAGCCGAGTCGCAGACGTGTATCGACGGACGAACGGGTATCGATCGAGAAGCTGAAGCCCACCGACCATGTCGGTTCGAGGGTGCGATCCTGGCGTGAGCGCCACCCTCGCAATGGCGTCTCCTGCCCACGGACGGGGTCGATGAGCCGTCCAGGACCGTCGATGATCAGGCGTACGTCATGCCCGTCGACCGTCGAGACGAAGACGATCTCTCCGTCCGTCGTCTCGAGTTCGAAGTGACCGGCCACGTTCAACCAGAGCGTCCCTTCGCGCGTCTCAGGAGACTGAGAGAAGACGGAATCCTTGATCAGCAGCTCATCACCCGGGGTGTAGATCAGGCGACGACGGTGGATGTAGTCGGCGTGGTGAACCCGGCCAGACAGATCGAACACTCCGCTCTCCGACCGGGTGCACTCGCCCAGCCCGCTTCCATAGGGTTTCCGTGTACGACGATCTTGATTCCTGCCGTCCATCATCAGCGTGTTGTGCGCCATCGTCCCCTCGACGTACTGACGCTCGGGATCCGCGTAGTAGAAGCCGTCCCTGCGCAGAGGAGAGTCCATCGGCAACAGCTCGCCGTACCCGAACCTGCCCCCGTCCGTCAGGATCTGGCGCCCACGGTCGTACCAGACCACATTGAGGTCGTCAGCATGTTTGTGCGCCCGCGAGTGGAACGCGGCGCTGAACGCGAGATATCCGCTCTCGGCCAGAGTCCCTCGCCCAGCGGGCTGGGGCGAGCGTACGAAGGCATAGCCGCCGTCGGGGTATACGGCCAGCTCCTGCGTCGGCCGTTCTCCTTCTGCACCGTCGGAGAGGACATACTGCGTCTGCGGGTCGATCGACTTCGACTCGGGCTTGACTATCCGGGTCTCGGGGGAGTCACCGAATTGCACCAGCGTGCCGTCGGGCTGGATCATCCAGCCCAAGACGTGTGCCGCACGTTCGATCCGCTGCTTGACCTCCTCGTCCTCGATGAGGCCATCGCTGACCGCGAGTTCGAAGGAGTTCAAGAGCATCCGATGGTAGTCCGGTGAGTGCTCGAGATGGACGCCGTCCCTGGCGAACTGGGATTCCGCCATCTGAGCGAGCCTGATCCGCCCCTCTGCTCCGGTAGCGTCCGCATCGGGGAACATCGATGCGTACTTGGCAGCATGGACTTGTGAGACCGCCGTGTAGAAGCCGTGGTTGTTGTTCGGGTTGAACGCACGGTCCAGGTGCAGCTCATCGAGATGCCAGGCGATCGCTTGCCCCAGGATGACAGCTTCGTCCCGCAGCTCAGGGACCCGAGCAGCACGTAGCGCGAGGGCGATCAATCGCGGGGTCCGCAAGGACTGCGACATGTCGTACCACGCCATCGGATCGTCCTCATCGGCCGCTCCGCGATGTATCTCGACCCAGCTGACGGCAATCCGCACGGCCTGCCGGAGCCAGTCCAGGTCACCGGTCTCGTCATACGCCCGCAGCAGCGGATCCATGAACTCCCACGCGTGGAGGTGGAACCCCCATGAACGGTGCTCTCTTCCGTAGTGTGCCCAGTCCTCGATCTGGGCAACGGGAACCGGCTCGAACTTCGCGAAGCGCCAGCCGGTCTCGAGGATCGATTCCGGGCTCTGTCGGATGTCCTGGATCGTGAACCACCCCTTGAGCGCGGGGAGTTCCGATGCAGCGAGCTGCTCGAGCAGCTCGCCAGGGTTCATCCCGCGCTCGTCGAGGGCAAGGCTCGACTCGAGATACAGGTTCTCCGGCCCGCTGAACCCGAGCTCCCGGTAGATGCGGTAGTACTCGTTCACGTTCTTGTCCCACGATCGATGGTTGCGGACCCAGCGTGCTGCCCTCGCTCCGAGTTCCTGTCGACGCACGGGGTCCTCGATCAGCGAGACGATCTTCATCGCGAGATCATCGGCAGACCCCGCGTGGAAGGTCTCCACAGCCCGGGACTGGTCGGCGATCTCCTGGAGGGCGCCGACGTCGGAGAGGATCACGCACCGCCCTGTGGAGAAGGCTTCGAACGGCTTGAGCGGCGTCACCAGATCTGCAACCTGGGATTTCTTCCGAGGCACGACGAACAGGTCGATGAGCCCGTAGTACTTCAGTATGTCTTCGTGGGGAACGCGCCCGGTGAAGAAGACGTTCTCGATGCCCTTGCGCCGCGTATGCTTCTTGAGCGTTTCGAGGTAGTCCCCATCACCGACCAGCAGCAAACACATCGGCGTGGTCGACCTCGCCGTGGATTGGTGATACGCGTCGAGAAGCGTGTCGATGCCCTCGTACTCGACGACCGAGGAGATGTAGCCGACCACGACAGCGTCCTCGGGCAGTCCGATCTCTCGGGCCAGCTCCCGATCCGCTTCCTGGACAGGGAAGTTGGACGAGTCGACAGCGTTGGGCACGATGGAGACTCCCTGCTCGGCGATGCCTCCGTCGGCCGACTCGAGGATGTGATCGCGCATGACCTCCGCCAGGGTGAAGACATGGTCGGGCAGCAGACGGGCGACCTCCTCAGCGTGCTTGCGGAGCTCGTACGCGGAGGGGGTCCCGTACATGCTGAACATCAGCTCCGCGCCCTGGGACCACTTGTTCTTCGTGATGGTGCGCGAGAGCCAGGACTCCTCCCAGAAGCCGCGGGATTCATAGACGGTCGGGATCCCGAACCTCTTCCCCACGGCGCTGACGATCAGAGCATTGAAGAAGTCGGACTGCGCGTGCAGGATGCTTGGGCGGATACGCTGGACGAGTTCGCCGAGCCCGACCATGTTGGCGCGAACCCAGTCGTCGATGAGCATCTCGTTCCGTGCAGGACCGGGGAGCAGGAAGTAATCGATGCCCTGATACGAATAGTTCTCGATCTCCTCGACCGGATGTTCCGCGATCCCGGCCTGACCGACGATCGCGACCGGAAGGCCTCGCCGCGCCTGGGCTAGGGCTGTGTACTGCGTCCGCAGGGTGTATCCGGTCTGTGTGTGAGGCAGCACCCGGCCGACCATGTGGAGGATCGGGCCCCGCGGGTCGTAGGAAGGGCCACCTTGGAGTTCAGCGGTGACCAAAGCCGGCTGGGCGAACAGGTCGATCTCGTGCCGGATCTTCGCGAGCGCGTACGCATCGTTCTCACGCTGCGACTTCTCGTGCACCTTCGCGACCACCTTCGCCGCGAGATCCCAGTACCCCAGGGAACGGTAGGACCTGTAGAGCGCGCGCAACGTGGTCAGGCTCTGCTTGTCGAGCAGATCGAAGCTCTCGATGAGGGGCCGAAGCTGTAGGAACTCCTCACGCTTGAGGTAGTCGGCGAACAGGCGCGATGCCTGCCCTTTCGAGAGCAGCATCTTCGGATCGCGTCCGAGCTGGACCGCAGATTCGAAGGCAGCCCGGGCCGCCGCCCTGGTCGCACTGCGCAGTTCCTTGACCTCGGCCTCGATCGGTGCGAGGTAGCCCACCGGCACCCGTTCGCGGAGTATGCGCACGTCCTTGCGGACGGACGTGAGCCGCTCGTCGCCCTCGGCCTGTACGGCACGAAGAGCTTCGAGACCTTGTTGCTGTTCTCCGCTGACGGCCTCGAGACGGCCCAGCGACTCGGCCTGGACGACATGGTCCGCGCGCAGCGAATCGAGCCCCCGCGCGAGGCCGTAGGTTCGAGTGGACCCATCGTCCAGTCGTCTCTCCTGCGCCGAGAGGAGACGGGAATGAGCGTTGATCCGCTCCTCATGAACAGCTATCTGCTTGGCCCCGGCCTCGCCGGCCTTTCGCTGGTCCTCGAAGAGCCCTTCATGTGCGGCGAATCGCTCCCCGACCTGGACTGCAATGTCCTCGAGGGCGCCGACTCGTGCGTCAAGATCCGTCCCCCGGGCCTCTAGGTTCTTCGTGCGGGTCGCTATGCGGTCGCTCACCGCGACGTAACGTCCCACCACCCGTAGGAGCAACAGGCAGATTCCTGCAACCAGCGCGATGCCGAGGACACCCGCGATGATCGCGAGGACCCAAGATCCCGTGGCCGCGGACAGAGTGAGCAGCACGAGGACGAGGATCGCCCCAACACCGCCCCCCAGCGTGGCATTACGCAGTCGGTTCCTCATCTCTCAGCCTCCGGTATGCCGACGTAGCACTTCACTGTCGTCGCCTGCTTCATCGCGTCAGGCAGTCTGGCCGTCGAAGTCTTCCGGACGTGGTGCCGAACCGAACTTCCAGCGGATCGCCTCTACGGTGCGCCGCGCGGCATCACCATCACCGTAGGGGTTCACCGCGTTCGCCATCGCCGAGTAAGCCTCCGCGGAGTCCAGCAGCAGAGAGACTTCGTCGACCAGCCGCTGGCGGTGCGTGCCGATGAGCTTGACGGTCCCTGCCACGACGGCCTCCGGCCGTTCCGTGTTCTCACGCATGACGAGGACCGGCTTGCCGAGGCTAGGGGCTTCCTCCTGTACGCCGCCGGAATCCGTCAGCACGATGTCCGCGAGGCTCAATGCCCTAGTGAACTGCGCATACGCCAGCGGTTCGATGAGGACGACGTTGTCCAGACCTTCGACAGCAGGCTTGATCGCGGCGCGGACCTTCGGGTTCTTGTGGATGGGGAAGACGACCGAGAGCGACGGGTACTTCGTCGCCAGATCGGCGACCGCATTGCCGATGTCCTCCATCGCTGAGCCGAGGTTCTCGCGGCGGTGCGCCGTCACGAGCAGGATCGGCCCGGTCTCTCCGCCGTCCTTCCTCCGCTGCAGCTCCTCGAGCCGCGGATCGTCGAAGGGGACCTCGACAGTCCCGGTGGCGATGAGCAGAGTGTCGATCACGCTGTTGCCCGTGATCACGATGTCGTTCTCACTGACATCCTCGCGGGTCAGGTTCGACTTGCTCGTCGACGTGGGCGCCAGGTGGAGTGCGGCGATCTGAGTGGTGAGCTTACGATTCGCCTCTTCTGGGAAGGGCGAGTTGATGTCGCCGGAGCGCAGACCGGCCTCGAGGTGGACCACGGGGATCTGCCGGTTGAACGATGCGACTGCAGCGCCCATCACGGTCGATGTGTCGCCCTGGACGATCACCACATCTGGCTTCTCGTCAGCCAGGACTTCATCAACGCCGGATATCACCTTCGCGACGATCCCGTTGAGGCTCTGACCGGCGCTCATGATGTTGAGGTCATGATCGGGCACGATGTCGAACAGCGTGTTGACCTGGTCGAGCATCTCACGATGTTGCCCGGTCACGACGATGACGTTCTCGAGGTCGTCAGCCTTCTCGATCGCCTTGATGATCGGGGCGACCTTGATCGCCTCGGGGCGGGTGCCGTAGATCGTCATGATTCTCTTGGCCATG
>Ga0079226_10003544_pt1 | contig 11938 bp, 12 predicted proteins | sample Poulit2014_FD_76345 | JGI IMG/M metagenome (GOLD analysis project Ga0079226, IMG submission 76345) | Agricultural soil microbial communities from Georgia to study Nitrogen management - Poultry litter 2014 | ecosystem: Environmental > Terrestrial > Soil > Agricultural land | place: USA: Georgia... | reverse complement strand
GGTGCAAATTTTTGACACCTGGGGCGGTATCTTATCGAAAGAGCATTATCGCGAGTTTTCCCTTAAATATATGGAGAAAATCGTTCGCGGCGTAATTAAAGATTATAACGGCGCGCGCATTCCGAGCATTATCTTTACGAAAAATGGCGGTATGTGGTTAGGCGAGCAGTCTAATGCCGGCGCGGATGCGGTGGGTCTTGACTGGATGACCGACATTGCCCATGCGAAAGCGTTAATTGGCAATAAAGTTGCGCTGCAAGGCAATATGGACCCGGGCGTTCTCTACTCAACGCCGGAAGTGGTGCGTGAAAATGTGAAGAAAGTGCTTCACGCCTACGGTCCTGTTGAAAAAGGCCAAGGCCATATCTTCAATCTTGGTCACGGAATCCATCCGGGGATTGATCCTGAAAACGTTAAGGCGATGGTGGAAGCGGTTCGCGAGTTTAGCCCGCGCTATCACTAAACGCAGGAGGATCATCCTGTGAATGATGAATCGACACCGGAGATTCTCTCTTGCGGTGCCGTAATTGTTCGCTGGGAGCGGGGCGAATTTCTCTACCTGCTCCTCCGAGCCTATAATTTTTGGGATTTCCCAAAAGGACAGCTCGAAGCGGGCGAAACACCGTTAGAAACAGCCCTTCGAGAAGTGGAAGAGGAGACAACGCTCACCAATTTACGCTTCTCGTGGGGACACGATTTCTATGAAACGCCCCCTTATTGCCGTGGTAAAAAGGTGGCGCGTTACTATATTGCAGAGACCCCTTCACGCAAGATCGATCTCCCCATTAATCCCGAGCTTGGCCGCCCAGAACACAATGAGTGGGGCTGGTTTACTCGGCAAGAGATGATGCGATTGATCACCCCAAGGGTGCAAGAAGTGGTCTATTGGTCAGATAATTACCTAGCGTATGACCGGCGTCTAAATTAATGGGGATTGTTTGGTACAATATACGCGTGATATATTAAACGAGTGCAGTGGCAGAAATAGGATGTAAAGAGAGCATGAAGAGACCATTAAGGCGAATTCTTTGTATCGATGATGATCAAGATATTTTGAGTATTATCGAATTTTCCCTCTCGGAAGTGGGCGGTTTTGAAGTGAAGGCGTGTGCCTCAGGAAAAGCGGCGCTTGCGTGTGTGGATGAATTCAAGCCGGAACTCTTTTTGATTGATGTGATGATGCCCGAAATGAGCGGTCCTGAGACGTTAAATGCGCTTCAGGCACTTCCGGAGTTTGAAAATACCCCTGCGATTTTTTTAACGGCAAACGTTCAGTTTGCAGCTTATTCAGAGGCGCGTCCTCCGAAAATGCTGGGAGTATTAACCAAACCATTTGATCCAATGCAGCTCTCAGAGCGCATTACCAAATTGTGGGAAGAGCACATGTAAACGAGCTCGCCGTATCAGTGGTAAATTAGTCAATTAAAAACAGAAATCATAAAAAAGCGGAACATCGATTAAAGTATCGGTTCCGCTTTTTTGTGTCCGTAGTTGCATTTATTTGTGATTATTCGAGCAGGCGATAGAGATAGAGCTCACTCTCTTTAGTTTTCGCGCTCTTTTTCCGCTCAAAATGGGTCAAAAGCGCCGTATCATTGAGGGCTTTACCGCGGGGAATCTCAAGGGAGATTACAAGCGCTTCCATCAGCCCGTGATGTGCGCCGATTTTTTGTAAAAGCGCATCATAAAGCTCGCCATGAAAGGGCGGATCGATAAAGAGTAGATCAAATTGCGACTCTTCAGGAAGCGATTCAATATAGCTCAGCGCATCGCCTAAAATCACCGTATAACGCTCTGGCTTAATTTTAAGGGATTCAATGTTTTTGAGGAGCGTTCTGTAGGCGGTGGGATTTTTTTCGATAAAGGTGACGTGTCCCGCACCGCGAGAAAGTGCCTCAATCCCAAGCGCGCCACTTCCGGCAAAAAGGTCAAGGCAACTATGTCCCATCACATCAAATTGCAGCCAATTAAAGAGCGTTTCGCGCATTCTTGATGAGGTCGGGCGCAAACCTTCAGCGTCGATCACCTCAATCTGGCGCGAGCGATGTTCACCGCCGATAATACGAATTTTATGTGGGGTTGTCATAGAGCCTCCTCTCTATAGGATTAAAATCGGCATCATACGTGAGGGAGTTAACCGCAGTATGATTGCACATGAATTAATCGAGTGTTTGACGAATATTTGGGCGAATTTCCGCTTCTGCAAGATTGAGCAATTCTTGAGTAGATTGGCCTTCAAAAGGAATGGGTTTGCCGATCACCATCGTGATTGTTCCCGGATATTTGAGAAATCGCCCTTTACTCCACGCACGGCCTGAATTGATCGCAATCGGAAGCATATCCGCGCCAAGTTCACGGGTCATTAGAAACGCTCCTTTCTTAAACGGTTTTACCGTATCGGGTTTTGCGCGGGTGCCTTCGGGGAAAATAATCACCGAACGGCCCTCATTAAATTTCTCTTTTGCCTGCGCGATAATGCTTTTAAGGGCATTACGGCCATCTTGACGATTGATCGCGATGGGTTTGAGTTTCGCAAGGCCCCAACCAAAAAAAGGAATCCAGGTGAGCTCGCGTTTTAGTACAAAGGCATGGGGCGGGAGAATCATTGAATAGAGAAAAGTCTCAAAGGTCGATTGATGGTTTGAGACGATCACATGAGGTTTATCCTCTAAATAACGTAGGTTTTCAGAGCCTTCAATGCGGTATTTGATGCCGGCACTGATGCGAAGCCACCCGAGTACAATCGCACACCAAATATCGATAATGCGTTTATAGGGTTTTCCCCAAAAGGGCAGTGAAATAAGAAGGAGTAGGGGCGTCACAATGACGCTGATTACGATAAAACCTAAGAGGCAGATTAACGAACGTAGCCAAATCATCATCGGGTCCTTTAAAGTCAATTAAGAAGAGCGAAGGAGCGCACTCACAAACGCCTCGAGCGACTCAAAACAGAGCGGTTGAGGCACATTATGCTTTGCTGAAAATTGCGGGAGTTTTTCCACCTCACGAGCCCCTTTTCCGGTGGTAACCAAGATCGGCGTCACCCCTGCGCGAATGCCCGCTTCCATATCGGCAATTTTATCGCCCACAAAGTAGACTGTTTCCGTTTTAGGATCGATCGCTTGCGTGGTTAAAATTTTATGAAGCATGCCGGGATTTGGTTTGCGGTCAGGGTGGTTGTTATCGCCAGAGGTGCAATATTCAAGTTGCACAATCTCGCCGCCCATCGGCGTAAGGAGACCCTGCATTTTTTCATGCATCGCGTTAAGATCATCAAGATCGTAGAGCCCAAGCGTGATGCCACGTTGATTGGTGGCAATGGCAACGGGAATTTGTTGATGGGTTAACTCGGCGATCGCCTCAAGACTTCCCGGGATCGGGAGCCATTCCGCTTTTGATTTAATATAGTGATCCGAATCGTGATTAATTACGCCATCACGATCGAGGATCACTAAACTAGGGCGCTCAAGAACCGTCATCTAGAGCTGTAACTCCGAGATATCGGCAACGGAGCGGAAGAGCTCATTGATCGCCGAAAGCAGCGCTAAACGATTGGTGCGAAGCGCTTCATCATCAACCATCACCATGGTTTCCGCAAAGAAAGCTTCAAGGGGCTCGGCAAGGTTGGCAAGCGTGGTTAAAATCTCATGGTATTGATCATTTTCCACATAGGTTTTCACCGTGTCATTGAGCGATGCGCTGATCTCGTAAAGCGCTTTCTCTTCCGCATTTTCAAGAAGAGTTGCATTGACGGGCGTATCGATTGATACCGCGTTTTTATGGAGAATATTGTGAATGCGTTTATTTGATTCAACGAGCGCTTTCGCCGCAGGGAGTGCTTTAAATTCTTTGACCGCAAGGAGACGCTCATAGATATCGAGCGGATCGGTGAGTTTAAGCTCCGCGATTGACGCAAAGATATCACTCGAAACGCCAAGGTCGCTTGAGTAGGCGCGCATACGATCAAAGATATAGTTGAAAATCACGTCGATGCTTTTATTTGCTTCGATCGATTCGGGCATCAATTCTGCCGCTTTTTGAATAAGTTCTAATAGGTCTAAGTGGTGTTTTTCTTCCACCATCATTCGCAGCACCGCGAGCGCGTTACGACGTAAGCTGTATGGGTCGCGCGAACCGGTGGGAATCTCACCAATGGAGAAAATCCCGACGATGGTATCTGATCGCTCGGCAAGTCCAAGGGCTACGGCTTCATCAGATTCAGATAATTTATCAACGGCAAAACGGAGCCAGTAGACTTGCTCTAAACTGCTCGCAACAAGCGCTGGCTCTCCATGTACTTCGGCGTAATAGCGCGCCATCGTGCCTTGAAGCTCTGGGAATTCTTGCACCATGTTGGAAATGAGATCCGATTTATTGAGGCGAGCAGCGCGTTCAACGATTGTTTTATCGGCGCCAATTTTATCGGCAATAAAGAGCGCAAGCGTCTGCACACGGCGAATTTTATCCGCTTGAGTGCCAAGTTTTGTTTGGAAAACCACCGATTCAAGCGATTTGAGATAGGCTTCAAGCGGGATCTTTTTATCCTCTTCCCAGAAGAATTCCGCATCGGCAAAGCGAGGACGAATGACGCGCTCGTTCCCATCGATCACCGCTTCCGGCGATTTACTTTCGATGTTGGTAATAAAGCAGAATTTATTTAAAAGTTTGCCCGCCTCATCGACAATGGGGAAGTAGCGTTGATGCTCTTCCATGGCGATAATAAGCGCTTCTTGCGGCACATTTAAAAAGTGCTCTTCAAATGATCCCACAAGGGCTACCGGCCATTCAACAAGCGCGGTGACCTCATTTAAGAGACCTTCGCTGACGATCGCTTTTCCAACGCCTTCCGTCACTTCAAGAATTTGTTTTGAGATAAGGGTTTTACGTGCCTCAAAATCGGGCATAACGTGCGCTTCATTAACCATAATCTCCGCATATTTTTCAGGCGAGGTGATGGTAATCGGCGCTTTGGTGTGGAAACGGTGGCCACGGGTTTGATTGCCCGCTTGAATGCCAAACAGCTCCATATCGATCACATCGCTGCCGTAAAGCACCACGAGCCAGCGTACCGGACGCACAAATTCAAAATCATTATCGGCCCAGCGCATGCGTTTTGGAATGGGAAGTGCTTTAAGCGATTGCTCCACCATTTCAGGGAGCATCTCGGTTAAGGTTTTGCCTTTCACCGCTTGTGAGAAGGTATACCACGCGCCTTTATCGGTCTCTTGAATGACAAGATCGTCAATTTCAGCACTGCACGAACGGGCAAATCCCATCAGCGCAGGCGTTGGTTTTCCCTCTTTCATCGCAGCAGCCACTGCCGGCCCTCGACGTTCATTGGTGTAATCTTCTTGCTGCGCGGGAAGGTCATGAATCACAAGCGCTAAACGGCGCGGTGTTGCATACGCTTCAATCGCAGAAAAACTTAATTTTTTATCGGTGAGCGCCTTTTCCATTGCGCCTTTGAACGCATCAGACAGGGAATGTAACGCCTTAGGAGGTAGCTCCTCAGTACCAATTTCGATTAATAAAGTCTCTTTTCTCATTAAATTATCCATTGAACGTCGTAAAAGTTGAGTAATCTTATAATTTTACCGCATCTAAGGGATTCTCCCAAACTTATTATAATGGGGCAAAATAAGGGGGTAGTTTTATGGCGTTTGCGCCGCTTTTTTGGCGAGCTGTTCACTCAGCGCCCAGGCGACATGCTCTTGGACGGCGGGATCGGGATAGCTCTCTTTTTCTCGAAGCGCATCGATGTTTTCAGCGCGATACTGATCGTTCCCAATACCAATCGCGATATTGCGCAGCCAACGATCATATCCGAGCCTACGAATGGGGCTTCCTTCGGTTTTTTTGAGAAATTCCGCTTCCGTCCAATTAAATAGCTCCAAAAGGGAAGAAGAATCGAGTTTATGGCGCGGGAGAAAATCCTCGATCACATGACGGGTGGAAAAGCGATTCCATGGGCAGACAATTTGGCAATCATCACACCCAAAAATGCGGTTGCCCATCGGTTTGCGAAACTCTACGGGAATTGGGCCAAAAGATTCGATGGTGAGATAGGAGATGCATTTACCGGCATCGATCTGAAAGGGTTCGACAATGGCATCGGTCGGGCAGGCTTTAAGGCAACGGGTACAGCCGCCGCAGTGATTGATAATCGGCTCGCTACTGATATCGATCGCGCGATCAATATAGATTTCACCCAAGAAGAAATAAGAGCCCGCTTTCGGGTGAATAATCATTGTGTTTTTGCCGAAAAACCCTAAGCCTGATTGATGGCTAAGGGCGCGTTCTAAAACCGGTGCACTATCGACAAAGGCGCGAAATTGCAGATCGGGAATCGCCTCTTGCATCCATTTACCAAGATCGTTGAGCTGTTTTCGCAGTACCTTATGATAATCACGGCCGAGCGCGTACATCGATACATAGCCTTCAGAGGACTCAGTGAGGCGCGTTTTTGCGGGAAAATCGGGATTAAAATAGTTGAGCTTAGCGGTAATAATGGAGACCGTGCCCTCCACTAAAAGCTCTGGGCGATAGCGTTTTTCGCCATGCTTGGTCATATAATCAAGATCGGCGTGGAAGTGTTTGGCCGTCCACGCTAAAAAGTGTTCGCTCGCCTCCGATAGATCGATGGAACTGCTGCTTAAGTCGCTAATGCCAAGGGATTCGGCTTTATCTCGGAGCGCCTTAAGAAAGATCGGATCGGCGAGCGTATCGGTCATCGCTCAGCGCGTTTCTCGTTGAGTTTTTCTAACACATACGGATCGACGAGCGCACTGACATCGCCGCCTAACATCGAGGCTTCACGGATCATGGTCGAGGAGACAAAGGAGTATTTATCGCTCGGAGTTAAAAAGACCGTTTCGATGCTAGAATTGAGGTGACGATTGAGGCTCGCCATCTGAAATTCATACTCAAAATCCGAGACCGCACGCAGTCCGCGAACCAGCACAAATGAGCCGATCTCATCCATAAAGCGCGCAAGCAGATCGTTAAATCCCACCACTTCAATGTTGTCGTGATTTTTAAAGACCTCTTTGGCCATCGCAACGCGTTCTTCGTAAGAAAATAGCGGACGTTTAGAGGGGCCGGTAATTTTTGCCACCGCCACAATCAGGCGTGGAAATATCTTGGAGGCACGATAGATAATATCGGAGTGACCATTGGTAATCGGGTCGAACGTACCGGGATAAACCGCCGTGACTTCTTTCATAATGAATCCTTTTCTCGTATCCTTTGGTTGTGTATAAATAAGAGCCTGCTCTTGTGTGATTGCGCCATCTTAACGGGCGCGTTATGTGGCATTTTGCTCTCAATCCTCTCGATTTTATCGTCGCTTACCGATTCACTGGGCGATAAAAAAGGCACCTTAATCGGGCGCCTCTTTATTATAACGATTTTTAATGGGCTTTTATACCACGGTGTTAACCGGCCACATCGAGAGCTCGTTCGCCATATCCCAGAACATATATTCATAATAGCTCGTTTTTACGACGATCTCTTCAAGTGCTTTTCGCTCTTCAGACGAGCGTTTTTCACCAATTTCATCAATGAGTTGAATGCAAGTGTCGGCAAGGGCGGTAAACTCAGGCGATGAGTACGTTTTCACCCATTGACCATAGAGCGGATGCTCCGTTGCGCCTTCCCAAGTGGCTAAATGTTTACCAATAAAGTTATAACTCCACGCGCAAGCAAGCACCGCCGCGATGGTATTTTCCACCCCACCGATCGACGCTTGGCTCAACATATAGCTGGTATACGAGGTCATCGTCGCGGAAGGCTCGGTATTTTCAAGTTCCTCATGCGAAATGTCAAATTTTGAGGCGTAATCGCGATGGAGATCCATCTCAAACTTCATCGTTCCGTGTAATAGTTCGGCAAAAAGCGTCATGGTACGCAGATCATTCGCTTTTGAGGCACCGATCGCAAAGAGGCGCGAATACTCGATCAGATAGATATAATCTTGCTTCATATAGTGCTTGAATTTTTCTTCATCAAGCGTGCCTTTACCGATACCGTCCACAAACGGATGCACAAGATAGCTCTCCCAGAGCGGTTTCACACGATTAAAAATCTGCTGACTTAAGGGGTCCATAGCAATTTCCTTATTTTTTATAATGGGGGAATTGAGCTCACGGGGCAAAAACGGCTCGCCATGAGCGATAATGCGCCATTAGTAGCATTTGGGCATCTCGTTGTCAATTTGGCGCTTTGGGCGAAATCATTATATGATTATGCTTTGCAAAAACGAATAAAACAGGTGGGGAGATGGTGAGTAAACGACGTAGCCGTAATGTTCTAGAAAAAAATCCTGAGATCTATGAAACCCATGGATTCTTGCACCACGAGATCGCGCGCCGACTGGTGGAGTATGTCAAACCAACAACCGAGCCCTCGCGCATTATTAATGATGGCGCGTTTGATCACTATTTAACGGGGCTGTTAAAAAACCGTTTTACGGGCAGTGAAGTCGCGGAAAATATCGATGAAACCACGCTTCCGGCGGATCTTATTGTGAGCAATCTCTATCTGCAAGATGTGTGGGAATTTGAAGAGGCGATGCGCAATTATTATCGTCTCACCAATCCCGGTGGGCGCGTGATTATGACGATGATCGGCGTTGGGAGTTTTGGCGAGCTGATGCAGGAAAACGGCATTGCGATTAACGGCTTTCCCGACATTGAAGATGTGGGCGATTTTATGCACGGACTTGGCTTTAAAGATTCGGTGCTCTTCATTGAAAAAATCAATCTCACCTATGAAAAACTTGAAACACTGCTTAACGATCTGCGCGTTGTGGGCGGTCGTCCGTTTGATCCGGATAGGGGTTTGCGTACGCCAAATTGGTTAGAGACGTGGAAAGAGAATGTAGCCAAAGAGTGCTTTGATGGCGAGCTCTACACCATTAGCTTTGATGTGATTTATGCAGAAGCAGGCGTGCCCGAGGTGAAAAATACGCCTCAAAAGAGCGGCGATGTCTATGTGGATATTACCCATCTGAAAGCGGATTTTTAATTAAAATACGACAATTGAGGCCTGTGGAGGCAGAGCGCCTTTCGTAGCAGAAAGGGCTCGGGTTGTGTATAATATTGCAATTAGTACTAAAACCGTACCATATTGCTTTTTCCACTCCCTCGACCGTTGATGAGTCGTGGGAAAAACGCCGGAAAAACCGATGGACGGAGCCTTTAAATTGAAGGGAGACATCATGTTTACTGTAACTGACAATGCACGCAATCAATTAGCGAAAACCTTGGCCGAGTCTGATGCGGTCGCGATTAAAGTGGCGCTGAAAAAATCAGGCTGTTCGGGATTTATGTATTATCTCGATTTTTGTAAAGAGCTTGATGAGTCGCTCGTGGTGCTTGAAAAAGAGCCGTTAACGCTCGTCGCGGAAGAGGAAAATCTTCCCTATCTTAAAAATGTGACGCTCGATTATGTTAAAGAGGGCTTAAATCGCACGTTTCGCTTTAGCAATCCTGACGCAAAAGCGGAATGCGGCTGTGGCGAAAGCTTCCTTTTTTAACCGTACATTTACTATACTGATATAAGGCGCAACGCGCGCCTTCATTATTTTTACCCTACCAAAAGAGAGGCAACTTATGAGTGGCATTGCAGGTATTATTAATCTCAAAGAGCGCGGTGTGGATCGTGGATTATTAGAGAAAATGGCCGACCCACTCAAAAAACGCGGGCCTGATGGGCTCGATTTTGAGCTTTCTAATGCGGTGGGGTTATTGCATGCGCATCTTGCGATCGATCATGCACAAAAAGAGCCGTTTACCGACCCTGAAACTGGCAATATCGTTACCTTAAACGGGACGATCTATAATCAACATGAGCTCCGCGGTGAGCTTGAAGCAAAGGGCTTTACCTTCAGAACCAATGCCGATGCGGAGGTGATTTTATACGCCTATCGCGCGTGGGGCATGATGGAGGCGGCGAGCCGTTTCCGCGGGGTATTTGCCTTTGCACTGTGGGATAAAAACGCCAATAAAATGCATCTTGTGCGAGATCGCATGGGCGCCAAACCGCTCTATGTGGCTAAAGGAAAATCCGGTGAGCAGCTCTATTTTGCCTCCAATACCCAGAGCCTTTTAGCCACCGGCGATATCAATACGGAGATCAATCCGATTGCGCTTCACTTTATGTATACGCTTCACGCCGTGGTGCCTGCGCCGTATACGATTTTCGAGGGCATTCAAAAAGTCCATCCCGCTCACATTATGACGATCGATGCGCTCGGTAATATGACCGAAACTCGTTACTGGACGTTAAATGCAGTGCGTGAGCATGCCGATTGGGAATATGAAGATTGGAAAGAGGCTGTGGAATCGACACTGTCGGATGCGGTCGATGCTTATATGGGCTTTAGTGATGAGCCGGTGGGCGTTTTATTATCGGGCGGGCTCGATTCGACGCTGATTACCGCATTAGCGATTGAAAAGGGACACGATAAAATTCAGACCTTTTCCGTCGGCTTTGAAGATACGCCGGAAGAGGAAGGCTCGGAATTTCGTTTCTCCGATCAGTTTGTTGCCAAATATCAGACCGATCATCACAAATTCCAAGTGCCCAATGAAAAAGCATTAACCCGTCTTCCTGACGCCATTAAAAATATGAGTGAACCGCTCTTTGGTCAGGATGCGATCGGCTTTTATCTGCTCTCAGAACAGGTGAAAAGCGTAACCAGCGTTGTCCAAAGTGGGCAGGGCGCTGATGAGGTCTTTGCCGGCTATTTCTGGTATCCGCTTATGCATGAAAGTACCGAGAGCGATCCGCTTAAACGCTTTAGCCAATACTATTTTGACCGTCCGCATTCGGAGTGGCTCACCGCCTTTAATGAAAAATATCACGTCGGCGATGTGACCGGCGATTTCATTCGCGATAAGTTAGTTTCGCCGGGCGCGGACACCTTTTTAGATAGTGTGCTTCGCCTGGATGCCACAACGCTCATCGTCGATGATCCGGTTAAACGCGTTGATAATATGACGATGGCCCATGGTTTGGAGGCGCGGATGCCGTTTATGGATCATAAACTTGTTGAGCTTGCGATGGCGATGCCGCCTGAGTATAAACTTGCGCAACAAGGGAAAGGGATTTTGAAAGATATCGCTCGCGGCCGTGTGCCCGATTCGATTATTGATCGCCCGAAAGCCTATTTCCCAATGCCGGCGCTTAAATATGTGCGCGGTGAGTTTTTGGAGATGATGCGCGATACCTTAACGAGCCAAAAAGCGAAAGAGCGCGGCATTTTTAATGCGGGCTATGTGGAAAATCTATTAAATCATCCGGAAGCGGAATCGAGTTTTACCAATATTAAAGGCTCGAAACTCTGGCACTGTGCGCTCCTTGAGCTCTGGCTGCAAAGCGTCGGACAATAATCTGCTAGCAAATAAAAACCTCGATCTTCATAAGGGATCGAGGTTTTTGTTTTTAAGGCGTCAGCACCGCTGTACTTTCAGGCAGAGAGGCTTCAATCCGTTTTAACTCATGAGCATATTGCATCAGCGGGATTTTACACCAATTCGGTAAAATATCGAGCTCCATGCTATCGAGCCAATTTTTCGCCTCAAGTCCAAGCGCCGTTTCCCCTTCAATCTTCAGTTTTCGCTTAAAAAAGAGCGTATCCGGGTCTTCAAATCGGGTCATCATATAGACTAAATCATCGTGATTTGCCGACAAGGTGACATCAGCTTCGGCAGTTAATGGAAGCAGCGAAATCCGCCCATTTTGCACGGTGATATTGAGTAAATAATCGAGATCTTTGACCAAGATCGCCATCACTTTATCCTCTAAAAAATAGAGCTCATCGTCTTGTATTGCATCGCTAAAAAATTGATTTAAGAGCCGTTCCCCCACCGCTTTTTGCATAAAAAATGGCATTATTTTAAGGTTTAATTTCATCAAGTTAGGCAATGATTCAATT
>Ga0079226_10003543_pt1 | contig 11941 bp, 6 predicted proteins | sample Poulit2014_FD_76345 | JGI IMG/M metagenome (GOLD analysis project Ga0079226, IMG submission 76345) | Agricultural soil microbial communities from Georgia to study Nitrogen management - Poultry litter 2014 | ecosystem: Environmental > Terrestrial > Soil > Agricultural land | place: USA: Georgia... | reverse complement strand
TGAATACAGCTAGCAGCACGACAGATTCAAGCGTTTCTTCAAATTGTCCGATTACACTTCCTGTAATTAATCCAAAAAACATAAGAGTTATAATCCAAGGCGAACGCTTTTTCGCAGCTGAAAACGCATCTAAATTAACATCTGTAGCTCCTTTTGTAGCGGAAATTTCACCAAAGTCTTCTGTCGTTTCATCTTCTAGAATATCCATGATATCATCTACCGTAATTATACCTAATAAATGATTTTTCTCTGAAACAACTGGAACCGCCAAAAAATCATATTTCTTTATCAACATTCCAACATCTTCCTGATCCATATCCTCTGGTACAGAGACAACCCTTTTGCTCATTATATCATTAATAACTTCTTTTGGATCGGCTACAATTAAATCCCTTAAAGAGACGACACCAACTAATTTTCTTTCTGCGTTCACCACGTATAAGTAGTACACAATTTCAGCATCAGGAGCTTTATCTCTTAGCATATCTAGAACATCAGCGACAGATTCAGTCGAATTAATACTGATAAGTTCTTTTGTCATTACTGCTCCCGCGGTTTCTTTTTGATATGATAAGATACTTTGAATTTTTTTCGCTTTTGCTTTATTCATTTTTGCTAAAATTAGATTTGCTTTGTCACTAGGTATTTCAGACAAGAAATGAACAACCTCATCTGTAAACATATTATTAAACATGTCAGAGGCATAACTTTCGTTCATTTCTTCTAAATATATCTTTTGTTTATCAAAATATAAACCACCATAAATTTCAGCCATTTCTTTGGGCGAGATAAATGTATAAAATCTGTCTCTCTCTTCCTTATTTAAAGTAATAAAAATATCAATTTGATCTGAAGGATGAAGCTCTAAAAATGCACTTCGAAATTGGATGATATCATCATCATGTAATAATTTTAAAACAATGTTATTATACTGCTCACGTGTTTTGTCATTAAGTTTAATCATAATCTTTCCTCCTTATGTTTAGTATTTACGAAAGGTATGGAGAAAATTAATGTACTATTGATAAATAAAAAAATACCTTCAACTAAAATGAAGGTATTTTGTATTTACCAAATCGTATGTTCCAAATGAACGTATGGCCAAACAAATTTCCTCCAATCGTAGAGCTTTAGCACTGTGTGGCATAGGATTATCCAGCTACATTAAAAGTTACCTTAAGTCGATAATTTCTGTTGACCCATTGGCGTCTTTAGACGTTTTTGGGCAGTAGCGTTTCTCCAGCACAGGAGCCTTACCTAACGAGGGTATTCTAATTCAGATACGATAATACATGAACCTTATGAAATAGTCAAAGAGAACAATAAATTATTAGCGATATTAAATCATGTTTGGTTCATTTTTAGTTGTATGAAAGAGGAGAGCACAGTGTGAATTTTTATCTTAATTTGATGAATCCCATGGTCTACTTTTAATACGGGTATAGAGTTATTATTCTACAGTGGTTCTTCTTAATTCACTCATATCGAAACCTCTAATATTAATTAGTTTGGCCAGATTTTATTATATGATTTATATAGAAAAGGAGAAAATAAAATTGATTAATAAAGGAGTATAGTTAATGAGTAATTTAACAGAACTCGAAGTAGAAAATCAAGTCTTTCCATTTTTTAATTAATAGTGGCGAGAGGGATTTTATATACGTTTTTGTAGAGTGCGAGAATATCCATTATCGCACTCTAGGGTATTTTAAAGGTTGTAAAGAGCCGTTATTCAAGAAATTTCATAATAACCATAAAAATAAGGTGTTATATAAAAGCATTTAAAGGAAGTTACATGAACAACTCCACGCTTAATCTATTTTAATTTGCTCTGAGAGCGCATTTTTTTAAAGTGAAACATCTATATAACCCATGTATAACAATGATTACATGGGTTTTTTCGAACCGAAAAACAGTAATAAAAAATATAGAGCTAACTATTTTCAGGTCAACTTAGATGTATTTTAAAAAACAATGATTGGGTCTACATCTCTTTTACTACTTTAAAATTCAAGAGAAACATTTTATTTTCCATATGATAGAATAATAGGGAGAGGGAGGAAGAACTAATTGAAGAATGAAATCGTTGAAAATGTTCATCAAGTATCAACTTATACAGCACCAGATTTTATTTCTTTATTATTAAATGATAAGCGGTCTGAAGATACCAGGAGGGCTTACCGTAATGATATTAACCAATTCTTTATGTATATGACAGGAGAAGAAGCTACCCCTGTAAATGTTCAATATTTTCTTTCTTTATCAAAATCTAGAGCCTTGGAAGAGGTATTAAAATATAAAAACTTCTTGATCGCAAAAAAGCAGCGAGCGGAATCAACAATTAACCGAAAAATATCTGCTATTCGTTCTCTTGTAAGATTAGCTAAAACCCTGGGATATTGTGACTATGATCTACAAGAAGTAAAATTTGAACGGATTCACAGTTATCAGGATACTACCGGGATTAGCTTAGATGAATTTAAGAAGATGTTAAAAATACCTAACAGAGATACGTTAAAAGGGAAACGAGATTTTTCTATCCTGCTATTATTATTCGAAACAGCTTTGCGTCGAGGGGAACTAACGAAAATTAAATTAGAAGATTACCATCCAGAAAACAAGATTATTTGGATTTTAGGCAAGGGGAAAGGCACACAAAAAGAATCCATTACTATTTCTAATCAGCTTGTAGAAATTATTAATGATTATTTGTGTGAACGAAGAAAAAATGGAGAATTAACTACTAATGATCCACTATTTGCAACAACAGACAGAAGGACATTTGGTTCCGCTATGAGTGGTGAAGCGATTAGAAGAATTGTAAGAGATTGTGCATCTGATGCCGGCATCAAAAAGCCAATATCGCCACACAAAATCAGACATACCGCTATCACTATAGCATTGGATAAAACCAATGGGGATGTGCGTTCTGTACAAAAACTTTCTCGCCATAAGAAAATTGATACTTTGTTAATTTACGATGACAATAGAAAAAATCAACAAGGAGAAATTACAGCGTTACTCTCTTCTTTGGTTTAATTATAATCATTTTAGATGCAATATCATTTGATAGCAAGGTGTGTATCTTGTTTGAACAATATAATTTTTCAATCCATTTTAAGTATTTTGCAATGATAGGGGTGGACAATATAATGAACGAGATTACAGTGTCCTCGGCCAAGATTGTTCTCCCCCCTTTAAAAACAGGGTGACTTAAAATGGCTTTATAAAATAGTATTCAAGTTGCATATATATGTTGAACGTGAATGTTAAGTGGAAGGAGGAGTAACATTAATGTTTACATTTCAAAGTAAAACGACGAAGTATTTACAATTAAATATATCGGTGAGGATCCAAAAACAGAGGAAAAGATTAATTAAAATATTATTAAAGGATCGAATAAGACTGATGGTGATATTTTTAATGAAGATTATGTGACCATAATTTAAAGAATAATTTTCTAGTTTACATAATATATATTATCGGAAGTAATTAATAATATATCTCAGATAGCGAGTATACTAGTGATAGTGAGATAAAATTAAAAAATTACATATTAAATTTGCGCTTGTTATAAAATATAAATTCCGTTCCTCAGATCTATAGATCCAAATCAAAAGATTAGTTAACATATTCAAATAAAATCAAAACAGCTATAATTTCCAGCTGCCTTGATTTTACTTTTTATTTATTAATTTGTTAAAATCTTATTCACTCATTTTTCTTTTTTCTAATGGACGTTTAGCTGGACCTTCTATAACTTCTCCTGTATAGGAAAATCTCGATCCATGACAAGGACAATCCCACGTTCTGTCTCCAGAGTTCCATTCAACTTCACATCGCAAGTGTGTACAAGTAGTATCAACCATATGGAGATTCTCATCTTTATCTTTATAAACACCTGTTCGCTCGCCATTAATTCTAGTAATAGTGGCTTCATCTACATCAAGATTATTAATATTATCTTTAGTATATTCTAATTTTCCTTTAATTAAATGTTTCGCTACATCTGCGTTGATTTGGGTAAATTTACGAAGTGCTGGATCAGCTTGAAATCTTGTTGGTGAATATAGTTCTTTATAAGGGTTTTCTTTTTCTAGTATAGCATCAGTTAGTATCTTAGCTCCAATGGTTCCATTTGTCATTCCCCATTTACGAAAACCAGTTGCAACTAGAACGGAATCCTGTGCCTTTGTAATTTGACCAATATAAGGTAATTTGTCTAATGTTGTTAAATCTTGTGTTGACCAACGATAAACAAATTCTTCTATTCCAAATTGCTTTTCAGCAAATTGTTGTAACGCTTCATAATGTTTTATAGTTGATTTACCTTGTCCTGTCTTATGATTTTCACCGGAAAATAACCAAAGGTCTTCCCCGTTTATTGGCGTACTTCGAATGGACCTTGTTGGTGATTCGGCATTAATATACATCCCACCTGGAAACTTTTGATTTGTTTTAACAGCTATTACGTAAGATCTTTCAGGATACATTCTCGCTGAGTAAAACCCTTGTCCATCATAAAAAGGAAAATGTGATGCGACAATAACGTATCTACAGGTTACTCGGTTACCACTTCTTGTAATAATCCTGGGGTGTTTTGTGTATTCAACATCAACCGCAGTTGATTTTTCAAAAAAATGAACACCATTATTAACACTTTCGTTTACATGGTGTTTTAAATATTTGAGAGGATGAAATTGAGCTTGATTTTGCATAGTAAGAGCTGACTTTACAGGTAAATCTAAAGCAATTTTATCTGACATTTCATGAGGTATATTCAGCTTATCATATGCTTTTTGTTCTGTTTCTAACTTTTTTAAATAATTATCTGAATTTGTGTACAGGACGGCATTTTCTTTTGTAAAATCACAGTCAATATTACTTGTGTTAGCTACTTGCTCAATAAAGTTTTTTGCCTCCATATTTGCTTCATAATAAAGTTTAGCTCTCTCCTGCCCAAAATGTTGAATGAATTCATCGTAAATCAATCCATGTTGCGCTGTAATTTTTGCTGTTGTATGACCTGTTGTTCCGTTTAATAATTCACCTGCATCAAGTAGTGCCACGTTAAGATTTTCTTTGGAAAGCAAATAGGCTGCTGTTAAACCTGTAATTCCCCCGCCCACTATTCCTACATCGACTTTCATCGGTTCATCAAGTTTTGGGAATGCAGGAAGATCAATGGAATCACGCCAAAACGGTTCAGAGTTTTCTGGCATGTAACTTTGCATTGTCATCGATAGTCGTCCTCCCTATTTAAGATCAGATAATATTATTATTACCTTATTTCTTTAAAAATATAAAAAGTGCTATTGTATGTTATCACAATAGCACTTTACTGAATTAATCATTAAATAGATTTTCTTCTTCGCCTTGAGCATGAAGTTCATGAATAATTAAAATGGAATGAAATTGATTGATTATTGATTTTGTTACTTTTCTATTTTTATTCATTTGTTCTTTAATATTCTTCAGAATTTGTCTCATCAAGTCATGATCACGCATTAGCATATGTATGTTTTTTTCTAAATGAGGTTTTTTTTCTAGCATTTCTAAGTAAAATCCTTCATCTTCTGCATCAGCATGGGCAATAATTCTAGATTCAATATATTCGATTAATACTTCAGCTGCTTTAAAACAATCATCTCGGCGCTTGTCCTCAAAAAGTTTTTCAGTAACTTCTGTCAGATCTCGAGCTTCTCCATGTGACCCGGCATGAATTGATTGATGAGAATCTAACATTCTAAGTGCTGGTCCTGTTGTAGTCATCTAAAATCCACTCCTTTCATAAGTTTAATTTAATATTATCATTTCCCCACTTCTCTATTGATTGGTGGGGAAATGTAAAAAGATTAATTTAGTTCTTTTCTTTTGGATACTTTAGGTTTATTATGAGGTTTCTGATTACGATACATGACATATCTTCTTTTTAAGTAACCTAATGGTAAACTAAATACGTGAACAAGTCGTGTAAATGGCCAAATTGCAAATAAGACAAAGGCAAAGAACACATGTAGTTGAAATCCGATTGGCGCCTGAGCCATAGAGGCAACCATACCTGCAGATGGGCTGAATGTTAAAATTTCTCTTGCCCACGGACCAATGACCACCCTGTAGTCAAAATCTCCTCCAGATGCCGTGTACCCGGCAGTAGCAGTAAATCCCACTAACACTACAATACCCAGCATAATAAGTGAAATATAATCACTCACTGTACTGTTTTTAATCACTCTCTTAACTGAAACACGCCTCAAAAAGAGGAAGAATCCTCCAACAACTACTGCAACACCGGCAAGCCCCCCAAACCAAATAGCTCCAAAATGATACAAATCATCTGTTATCCCAATACTATCAAAGAATGCTTTTGGTATTAACACTCCTGCAACATGTCCAAAGAAAACAAAAATAATCCCATAATGAAAAACTGTACTTCCGAAACGCAAACGTTTCTGTTCCAAAAACTGGCTTGATTTTGCTGTCCAGCCAAATTGGTCTTTATTATACCGATAAATATGACCTAGAACAAATATCGTCAATGAGATATAAGGAAAAACAACCCATAAGAAGATATTAAGGTTTGACACGGAATCAACCCTTTCTTGTGTATAGAAATTATATTTATTTGAGCTTATAATGAATCGAATAATAAGTAGCAACGTCCAGTTTCGATGTGACTAAACGGACTAGTGTTGTCGTAAACTGAAATTCCTTGGATAAAACGAGCTATACATCCTATCAGGACGTTGCTTACTTAACTGTATTAGCATCTTATTCTTTTGTTACTAAGACACTTGCTCTTTTTGTAAAACAACTTGAGCAACTTCGATAATAGCTTTAAGCAAGAAATGATACTGATTATCATTTTTCACAAGTTCTTTTTCCAGCTGCCTTAAATAATTTAGATGAAGCTTTAATAAACGTAGTACATATTTTTCATCTGCAACTGCTAAAAACTCCAAAATCATTGGTAAAAAATCCGGTAATTCATCTGTTTCCGTTTCTAAATCGGAATCAGAAAAAATTTGTCTTAATTGTACTAAAGCAGCTCCTCGTTCTCTGGAATCCTTAAAAACATTATACGTAAGATTTAAGGTTGTTACTCCGTGGAAATCAAATGTGTATACATAATCTTCACATAGTTGATCAAAAGGTTGTGTTTCTACATAATGGAGAAACGACATTATATAATTTTTTGCTATTATATTTTCAAACGAGGCAACCTCTTTCCTTACTTCAGAAAGTTCCTCAACCCATTCTCTTGTTGGATATAGTAAAAAAGTAGATGTTAACTTAAAAACCTTTTGGTGAGCTTTCATCTAACTCCCTCCAAAATCCGCTTTCATAATAAGATAATGGGTCTGCTTCTCCTTGTACTTGACCTCCACCCATACAGCTACGGCAAGCTTCCATAAAGTCATATCCTGCAGAACCCTGATGTGCAAACATATCTCCAGCATCTTCACGGTGTGACTTTGGAATAACATAACGGTCTTCATATTTTGCTATAGCTGATAATTGATACATTTCTTCTGCCATTTCTTCTGTCATTCCAGCCCTTTCAAGGATAGAGCGGTCAAATTCTTTGTCAAGCTCTTTGTATCTCATGTAAGTACGCATAGCGACCAATTTTTGTAGTACTTTTTTAATTACTTCAGAATCACCTGCAGTAAATAGGCTGGCTAAATAATCAATCGGTATTCTGAATTGATTAATTGTAGGAAAAATAACGTTCGGATCAAGTGTATTAACCTGCTCTCCTAAAGCATTCATAAATGGGCTTAAAGGTGGAACATACCAAACCATTGGCATTGTCCGGTATTCTGGATGAAGTGGTAATGCAATCTGTTGTTCAACCGCCATCTTGTATACGGGGGAACGCTGAGCCGCTTCAATCCAATCCTCAGGAATACCTTGTTTTTTCGCTTCTTTTTGGATTTCTGGATCAAAAGGATCTAAAAATGTACTTAACTGTGCTTCATATAAATCTTTTTCATCTTCTACAGATGCGGCTTCAAGTACCTTATCTGCATCATAAAGAACAATTCCGATATAACGTAGACGACCGACACAAGTTTCTGAACAAATGGTTGGATCTCCATTTTCGATTCTCGGGAAGCAAAATGTACATTTTTCAGCTTTATGTGTTTTCCAGTTAAAGTACACTTTCTTATAAGGACAACCAGTCATACAAAATCGCCAGCTTCGACATGCTTCTTGGTCAACAAGCACAATCCCGTCTTCTTCCCTTTTATACATAGCACCAGATGGGCAAGAAGAAACACAGGAAGGATTTTGGCAATGTTCGCATATGCGTGGAAGATACATCATAAATGTTTCTTCAAATTCAAATTTAATTTGTTCATCTAAATTACGCATATTTGGATCATTTTTACCTGTTTCGTGTACCCCAGCAAGATCGTCTTCCCAGTTAGGACCCCAGGTAATATCCATATACTCGCCTGTTAGTTGTGAAATTGGACGTGCAACTGGTTGGTGTTCCTTTTCTCGACTATCAATTAGATTTTCATAGTCGTATGTCCATGGTTCATAGTATTCATCAATTTGTACAAGATTTTTATTATAAAATATATTTAATAGTTTACTGACTCTACCGCCAGCTCTTAATTCAAGTTTTCCATTTTTTACATGCCAGCCACCTTTTCTGGCATCATTGTCTTCCCATTCTCTTGGGTAGCCGACTCCAGGTTTTGTTTCAACGTTATTCCAATACATATATTCTGCTCCAGGGCGATTTGTCCATGTATTTCCGCAAGTTACACTACACGTATGACATCCGATACATTTATCAAGATTCATTACCATTCCAAATTGTGCCTTAATCTTCAAGCCAATCCACCTCGTCCCTTTCCATTTTTCGAATTATTACTTGTTCATCACGTTGATTTCCTGTTGGTCCATAGTAATTAAAACTGTAACTTAATTGAGCATATCCACCAATCATTTGCGTTGGTTTAATGTGAATTCTTGTCGGACTATTAAATGTCCCACCTCGTGTCTTGGTAATTTTCGATCCAGGAACATTAATCAATCGATCTTGAACGTGATACATATAAACTATTCCCCTCGGAATACGGTGACTTACAACGGCTCGAGCCACAACAACACCATTACGATTATACATTTCTATCCAATCATTATCTTTGATATTAACTGATTCGGCATCTTCATTATTTAACCATACATGAGGCCCACCTCTGAATAACGTAAGCATAGGTAAGGTATCACCATAAGTGGAATGATATGACCATTTAAAATGCGGTGTTAAGTAACGTAACGTAATTTCATTTTCAACCGCTTCAGGTTTTCGATCATTATTATAAAATGTTAATTTTTGAAGCGGTGGTTTAAACGTTGGCAACTCTTCACCAAATTCAAGCATCACATCATGATCAAGATAAAAATGCTGCCTTCCAGTCAATGTTCGAAATGGAACCATTTTTTCGATATTTGTCGTAAAGGAGGAATATTTTCTACCATTCTCGTTACTACCGCTAAACACTGGACTTGAAATAACTCGTCTCGGTTGTGCAGTTATATCGTTAAAGGTGATTTTCTCTTCTGCCCGTCCTCGAATTAAATCGGTCAACTTTTGGCCTGTGCTTTCTTCCTGTGCATTCCATGCTTTTACGGCCATATCACCATTTGTCGCACTCGAAAGTGTCAACATACATTCTGCAACTTTCCGATCTACTTCAAGGCTCGGTAAATTCTTGTAATGTTTCAGACGTTTATTTGTTCCAAGTATTTTTCGAAGTTTATCATGCTCTTCTTTTGCCTGCCAACTAACTCCATGGGCACCAATCTGTTTGCGGACGTTTTCACCCAAAGTAATATATTTTTCATGGATTGTAGGATAGTCTCTTTCAACAACATGGATCTTTGGAAAATTGACACCCGGCATAGGCTCTATTTCATCATCATATTTCCAGTCAGGAATTTTCCCGTAGGCCTGAGCTATTTCATCTTTGGAATCATGCAATAATGGTGTTGTAACAACATCTTGAATAGGTTTTGGAAAATGCTCTTCAGCCATTTCAGAAAACTTTTTAGCTAAGGCTTTAAATGCATCCCAATCAGATTTCGCTTCCCATGGCGGGGTGATTGCTGGATTAAATGGATGTACAAATGGATGCATATCTGTGCTGGATAAATCATGTTTTTCATACCATGTTGCAGCAGGTAAAACAATATCTGAGTACAGACCAGTTCCACTCATTCGAAAATCATAATTAATTAGTAAATCAAGCTTTCCTTCTGGAACATCTTCAATCCACTTAATTTCATTTGTCCGCTTCTCTTCTTCTTGTTCACTTAAAGTTCCTTCATGTGTACCCAATAAGTGTTTTAGAAAATACTCATGACCTTTTGCTGAACTACCTATTAAATTTGCACGCCACACAAACAAGAGTTTAGGAAAATTAACTGGGTTGCTAGGATCATCAATAGCAAACTCTAATTCTCCAGATTTAACTTGATTTACAATTTTTTCAGCAACCTTTTCACCTGACTCTCCATTTGCCATATGAATTGTATTTTTATTAAATTGTGGATAAGAAGGAAGCCAGCCAAGTCTTGTAGCAAGTGAATTATAGTCTCCTAAATGCTGATAGCGTGCTTTTTTCGTCAATGGTGAAATTAATTGATCCACTTTTTGATCCTCGTATCTCCATTGCTCGGTAGCAAAATAGAAAAAAGGTGTTCCAGCATGTAAACGTGGTGGTCCTCCCCAATCCCTAGCCATGGCAACTGTTTGGAATCCTTCTAATGGACGCACCTTTTCCTGTCCTACATAATGTGCCCATCCTCCACCATTCACACCTTGACAGCCAGTAAGTAACACAAGGTTTAGAATCGTCCGATAAATCATATCGGAATGATACCAATGATTGATTCCTGATCCCATAATAATCATGGAACGACCTTTTGAATCAATTGCATTTTGGGCGAACTCACGGGCTATCTGAGCTACATCGCTAGCAGGAACACCTGTCATTTTTTCTTGCCAGGCTGGTGTATACGGTGTGCTTTCATCTTCATATGTCACTTCTTCTTCACCATCAAGATTTCGTGATACACCACAATTTGCTAATAGAAGGTCAAAAACTGTTGTAACATATTGCTCTTTTCCGTCCACTTCTATTTTTTTCACAGGTACTTTTCTTGTAAATGTATTACTACTAGATGACATAAACTCCGGAAAACTTACATCGACTAAGGCATCAGAAACATCAGCTAAAGATAGTAATGGATCAATATCACCTAATTTATTATCGCTATCTTTTAAATGCAAGTTCCACGTTTTATTATTTTCCCAGCGATGCCCAACTGTTCCATTGGGCACTGCAAAAGTATGTTTATTTTTATCGAACAGAACCGATTTCCATTCAGCATTTGTAATGTCCATGCCAATGTTTTCAGCTCGAAGAAATTTGTCACTTCGGAGATTCTCGCCATCTTGATTTAAAGTAATCAAGAATGGAAGATCTGTATATTTTTTTACATAATCTAAGAAGTAAGGTGTTTCTTTATCAACATAATATTCTTTTAAAATAACATGTGTCATCGCCATTCCGAGTGCTGCATCCATGCCCGCTTCAACTGGAAGCCACGTATCAGCAAATTTTACATACTCTGCATAGTCTGGAGCGACTGCCACTACCTTTGTTCCTTTATACCTTGATTCCACCATAAAGTGTGAATCTGGTGTACGTGTTTGAGGTAAATTAGATCCCCATACAAGTAAATAACTTGAGTTGTACCAATCAGCACTTTCAGGTACGTCAGTTTGTTCTCCCCAAATTTGTGGAGAAGCAGGTGGCAGGTCAGCATACCAATCATAAAAACTTAACATAGATGCACCAACTAAATTTAAAAAGCGAGCACCTGATGCATAACTGACCATCGACATTGCAGGAAT
>Ga0079226_10003542_pt1 | contig 11942 bp, 13 predicted proteins | sample Poulit2014_FD_76345 | JGI IMG/M metagenome (GOLD analysis project Ga0079226, IMG submission 76345) | Agricultural soil microbial communities from Georgia to study Nitrogen management - Poultry litter 2014 | ecosystem: Environmental > Terrestrial > Soil > Agricultural land | place: USA: Georgia... | reverse complement strand
TTTGATTTTAACTTTTTATATTTTAGAACCGTGGAAGCTTGGACTGCCTCGGCTGTTTCGCAGTGGCCTCTGTGTATATAACTGGTCACACAAGTAACCCATACGATGAAACAATTTCAGTCGCTAAATTAAAAAACAATTGTCCTTATTAAACCCGAAAGAAAGGATTGTGCTTCTTTTCATCGCCAATTGTCGTTGCAGGACCGTGCCCGGGATAAACCGTAAATGATTCCGGCAATTGATAGAGGGAATCACGTATGCTCTGCTCCAATACATTCATGTCACCACCAGGTAAATCAGTCCGCCCGATGCCTTGGTTAAATAAAACATCCCCGCTGATTACAAACTGCCGATCATTGAATATAAAACTGACACTCCCTGGTGAATGCCCTGGTGTATGAATAACTTCGAATGTTATTGTGCCGATATCCATCCTCCCCTGATCCAAATTATGTTCTGCACGTTTTGTGGCAATAGCGCTGCCCATAAATGAAGTGGATCCATTGTATTCCGGATTTTCCAGCCACTCTGCCTCATTAACATGCAGATAAACATCCACATTGTAATACGATCTTAATGCATCAACACCGCCAATATGATCAAAATGAGCATGTGTTAACAATATTGCTCTCGGATTCACCTTTTCTTTTGCCAAATAGTTAATTATCTCTTCAGGGTTTCCTCCGGGATCAACAATCAAACCATCTGTGTTGTTATGTACAATATAACAATTTGTTCCCAGCGGGCCTGCCTCCATACCAGTTATTTTCATCTAATCTCCCCCAATTCATTTGATTATACCTCGACAAAAATCATTTTATACTATAAAATAAGTATAGAAAACAGTTATTACATAATAATACAGATAAGTTTCCATGTTTAGTTATAGGGAGGATGTGTTACGAATGGTTTTGGCACTTATCTTTTTGTTAGTTACTTTACTGGCCATTGTATCAGTTATACGGCAAATTAAAATTAAAAACTTATTTGCACTTGGTTTTTCAGCAGTTTCCGTATTGGTCTTCGGATTCTTTTCAATCGCCACAATCGTTACGGAATTAGGTAATATGTAACATTAAAAACCAAACAAAAAGCTGGCGCGTATTGTTAACCGCGTCAGCTTTTTGTTTGGTTATTGATCATTTTTGATTTCATCCGTTTTGTTAAAATCTATAAACCGGAACAGATCGCCATAAATAATATTATCGGACATCTCCAGTCCTTTCTCTACCTTTTGCATGATCGGATCACATGGCGTTTCGCTCTGTTTTTTATCAGACGCGGTTGTATTATTTTTGGACTTTTCTTCTGTCTTCACTTCTGATTCTACCGGCTCACCATTATCACGATTATAACAAATGCCGCTGGTCGAGATATATTCATTACTGATAAAGTCACCATTTCTCAAGGCAATATATCCCTTTCGGTCATCAATGAACATATCGTTGCCAAAATAGATATCATCCTTGGCAGAAACGCCCAGCAAATGCAATAATGTTGGTTTTACATCAATTTGTCCGGTTACTTTCGAAATTACTTTGCCATCCTCATGTCCGGGAATGTGAATAAACATTGGGACACGCTGTAACTGAACATGGTCATATGGTGTTATTTCATCTTTTCCTAAATACTGACTCATGGCTTTATGATGATTTTCACTGATGCCATAGTGGTCACCCATCAACACGATAATGGAATCCTCATAGAGTCCGGATTCTTTTAATTGGTTAAAAAACTGTTCCGCTGCCTCATCCATATAACGTACTGTAGGGAAGAAATTATTTAGTGTGCTCGAATTAGAATCATATTTGTCGATTGAGCTGTCTTCTTCACTCAGTTCAAACGGAAAATGGTTTGTCAGTGTAATGAACTTCGAATAAAACGGTTGTTCCATTGACTGCAGATACTTAATTGATTGTTCAAAGAACGGTTTATCCTTCAGACCCCAGCCGACAGAATTCTCTGCATTAACTTCATAGGCCTCTTCTCCATAAAAATGGTCAACACCCAGACTCTGATACATTTGATCCCGATTCCAGAAGCTTTTGTTGTTGGCGTGAAACACAGATGAATAGTAGCCTTCTTCACCTAATACTTCTGACAATCCGTGATACTCATTTTGTCCGTGTGTAAAGAATACAGCTCCCCGGGACAACGGATAGAGTGAATTCTCAACCAGGAATTCAGAATCCGATGTTTTCCCCTGCTCTGTCTGGTGATAGAAATTCTCAAAATAATACGTGCTCTCATCACCGACAAGGCTGTTTAAAAACGGTGTTATCTCTTCACCGTTAACTTCATTATTAATCACAAAACTTTGGATGGACTCCAGTGAAATGAAAATGACATTTTTATCCTCCGCAATACCGTGTAACGGCGATTTCTTTTCGCTCTTAACTTTATCATCTACATATTCGGTAATTTCCGGAACTTCATTGCCATCAGCAAACACACGCTGTGTCTTCACTTTGGAGTGGACTGCTGCATCATAAATATGGTAGTTGAACAGTCCGATGTTTTTCACGAGATATTCACGGTCAAATGCACGTGTGAATAACTGCGGGCGCTCCATTTCAGCCAGGAAAAAGTTACCGGCAAGGAGCAGAAATGACATTGCCAGCGCAAATACTTTCCCGCTTTTTTGGCAGCTGACCGACATAACTTCCGGTTTTTTCCTGCTTAAATACCAGATAATCGCAACATCGAGGAAAAGCAGCACATCATATATTTCAATAAGTGTCAGGATACTCGAACCCAAGTCACCCATATTGCTTGCCTGGAACAACTGCGGTGCCGTTATGAAATCATTGAACGAACGGTAAAAAACAAGATTAAAATACAAAATCAGGCTTCCGGCCAATGCACTATAGCGAATAAATTTCATTTGCCGTGACTGCTTTCTAAACCAGACAGCTATGGCAAAAATCAAAAATGCGGTTACAAAAGGATTAATGAGCAGGATAAACTCCTGCATCCTATTTTCCAATTCCAAATTAAATATCAAGCGGTACATTATATACGTTTTAATGCCAAATAATAACGATGCAACTATAAACAACGGATATCTGAACCGTTTAAAGTCCATCTTTCTTTCCTCCCAGTGCGGGTATAATTAACAATGTATACTGTTTTGTTAAATTCCCGGCATATAAATTTTAAAACATTAATATCCCGTATTATTATACGACGCTTTCAGTCAATTAAAAGTTTCATAGAATCCGTTTCAAATTAGTGAAATGTTATCTTAATAGATTCTGCCGGCAAGCCTAGAATTTTATGTTTTGCAGTTTATTCTTTACCAGAAATGCTGCACCGATTATCCCGGCATCATTACCTAATTGAGCCAGTTTAAGTTCACAAATGCCGCTGACTCTTGCTAAGGAATAGTTGCGAAATGCATCTTCTATAAGCTGGATAAACTCTTCGCCGGCTGCAGATACTCCACCGCCAATCAGAACTTTAGAAGGATTGATTAGAGTTGCTGCATTTGAAATTGCCATACCGAGAACATCAGCAGTATATGCAATGATATCCTTGCACGGTACATCACCGTCATTTGCCAGTTCAAAAATATCTTTGGCCGTAATGTTTCCGGAAGCATTATACCTTGATACAAGCAAACTCTCAGAGTGCTGTTCAATTTTCATTTTTGCCTGACGGACCATTCCGGTTGCCGATGCGATTGTTTCAAGACAGCCTCTTCGTCCGCAATTACACAATACCCCGTCAGGTTCAACAGTCGTGTGGCCTATTTCCCCTGCCATGCCGCTTTCTCCATTAAGGATATTTCCGTTTACTATAATTCCGCCACCAACACCTGTACCAAGTGTAAGCGCGAAAAGATTTTTTACATTTCCGCCAGCGCCTTTCCAATTCTCACCCAATACGGCAGCATTGGCGTCATTAGTCACAAATACCGGCAATTTGGAAATGGCTCTTAGCTCTTCAGATAAAGGCATGTTTTTCCAGCCGATATTGACAGCCTCAAAAACGTGGCCAGTATCACTGTCAATAAAACCGGGTGCTCCGATTCCAATCCCTTCGACTGATTCTTTCGGCATTTCGTTTTGATCAAGTCTCTCAGTCAGCGATTTCCAAATATCAGAAACAATTGATTCCCCGCAATTCGTTCTATTGGTGGGAATCTCCCACTTATCCAGTATATTTCCATCGTTATCAATTATGCCAGTTTTAACTGTTGTACCACCAATGTCAATACCAATGATTGGCTTTTTCATAAGGAATTCGCCCCTTTTTCATCTCGCAGGCGCGCTGTCTCTTTCCTCAGTATCAGCAATGCCCTTTGATATTCGTGTGCCTCAATGATCTGAAACTGATATAGTTCCTTTACTTCTGCTTCCATCAGTTCAAGATCTGCAATCCGGTTGCCCACATATATAATTGCGCCAAAACGTTTCAATAACTGTTGTACGTCATATACCGTTTTCATATATATCACCAAACTAAATTATATCAAAACCGCTCATAATAGTGAATAAGAAAGCTGCGGTGACCCAAAACCCGTCAAAAATCGGCATAAAGTGAAATTTCAGTGGGTGTTTCCTTACGGGACAAAACAAATCCAGACTGCTGAATTCAGCGGTCCGGATCTTTTGGATTTAAAAATACCGGTCTGCGGTTTTTCAAAGGGATCGGCGACCGAATAAACACATCCCTGAATGCCCTGTAGGAAAATGGCAGCATCGGCCAAAAATATGCGATTCGGAATGACGACATCCGGACTAAGTAAAGCAGCCAGAGTGTGATCCCAACGAAATAGCCCATCGCACCAAACATACCGGTCACTATAAGCAGGAACATTCTGACAAGCCGATTTGCCAGACTGAGTTCATAGCTCGGCGTGGCATACGTTCCGATTGCAGCAATCGAAATGTAAAGAACGACCTCATATGAGAATAAACCAACTTCCACTGCTACCTGCCCAATTAATATTGCCGCCACGAGGCCTAGGGCTGTTGCCAGAGCAGATGGGACGTGTATAGCAGCAAGCCTTAGGACGTCAATCCCCATTTCAGCAATAAGAAACTGTACAATAAGCGGAACTGTCCCTTCCTCACTCAGGCCAATAAAAGAAAGGTTTGCGGGCAAATACTCCGGATTAATGGCAAGTAAATAATACAGCGGCAACACAAATATAGACGCAAATACTGCCAGATAACGCACAAACCTTAAATACGCACCAACAATCGGTTTTTGCCGATATTCCTCGGCATGCTGAAGGTGATGCCAATACGTTACAGGCGTTATCATGACACTCGGTGACCCATCAATAATAATCAGAACATGCCCTTCATATAAATGCGCAGCAGCTGTGTCAGGTCTCTCTGTATAACGCACAGTCGGATATGGATTCCAGTGCCTGCCGCTGATGTATTCCTCAACTGTTTTTTCAGCCATCGCCAGACCATCTGTATCAATTTTGTCTAATACAGCTTTTGTATCATTGACACGTTCCGGGTCGGCTATATCTTCAAGATAACAAACCGTAATATCTGTCATTGACCTTCTGCCTATTTGCATATATTCCATTCGTAATGAACGGTCCCGAACTCTTCTTCTTATGAGAGCCGTATTAAACACAATCGTTTCCACAAAGCCGTCCCTGGGGCCCCGGACTACCCTCTCAAGATCCGGTTCATCAGGTGATCTGACAGGATAGGTCCGCGCATCAATCATAATCACTTCATCAATGCCCTCTACAACCAGTGCAGCTGGTCCCCCAAGTACAAGATCTGATGCATTATTTAAATCCTTTACATGATCGATTTCGATATATGGAATATACGTCTTAAACAGCTTTTCCAATGGATCAGGATCCAGCTGTTCCGGCTCGAGTTTTGCCAACAGTTTCATAATATAATGCATAATTTCATCTTTGGCAAAACCGTCAATCATAAACATCGCCATATTCCGGCCGGCATATTTCAAATCCAAATGTATGACATCAAAGCTTTTATCAACTGCCAGCCGTTCCTTCATATAAGACACATTTTTGGAATACGTGGAAAATAACGGTTGTTTTTCTTTTTCCATATAATCACCTTTTATTTCATAAGATCTGTCATAGTTTGTGTGAAACAATGGCAGCTATACACAAATGGACATAAACGGTTGCAGGCTTTCATACATTTCTTATGAAAAAGGTATTATTTTTTGATAAATATCAAAACCTAGAACCCGCTAAAGGATGGTCGGGATGAATAAACGATTGCTGCTTCTGATCGCTATACCTCTAATTTGTACAGGCCTGTTAACATTAATATGGCGGCTGGACAATGCACCGGTGATCACTTATTTTCCGGAAGATGAACAAACCAGATTTGTTGAAACCGACACAACACTTGAAATGATGTCGGAAAACTCGAGAGATTCTTATGACATGATCTGGACAAGCAAATCAGTAAGTGACCAGGACTTATACCTGCGCCAGGACGCTTCACTATTGTTTAATAATGGCCAGCTATTCGGAATTCGGAGCAAATGGAGAGAAAACACTGACACCATCAGCATAGAAGAGAAGTTTAATGCGGAAGACAGCAATTATTTTCAGACGATATCATTTCATCATGGTGAAGTCCATTATCCCGATGATGAGATTAAAAGCATCCATCATATGACATACGACCAGCTGTATGTCATTGATTCACCAAATACAGTTCTTGAATCATTCAAAACGCCTGAAACGGAGTATGAACATGAATGGGCCCGACTTCTGGATCATACAACAGAACAGCAGCTTGTCTACAATTGGAAGCAGCTAATAGCGTATTTCAACATTGACGAAGAGGATTACTATACAACACCGCTGACAGATCTGCATAAATTTAACACCGAACCACTGCCTTCATTCACACAGAAGCAGACAAACCAGATCATGGGCCGGCTGTGGGAAGGAATTTACAAAAACTATATCCTGAATGTTAAGAACTTACGGGGCAAAACAGTGAAAAGTTATATACCCCTTATACTGTTCGCCAAGAAAAATGATCATTTAATGGTCCTGTTTGAATGGAATGGGCAAAAAGAAAGACTCATACAGCAATACCCTGAAAATTTCTGACTGATCAAATAAAAACACCCCGTTTTCTCAATAAAAAAACGGGGGTGTTCCATTATCTTGCGGTCAATCTTCCTGATTTCCGGTTAACTGCTCATATAATTTCTCGATATCCTCATTTCCGGGCTCCAGTTCATAGGCTTTATTGATATGCTTTACTGCTTTGTCTTTCACTCCATTGTTGCCATATAAAACAGCCAAATTATAATGTGCACGCGAAAACTTATCGTTCAGTTCAACTGATTTTTCTAAATCCGTTATCGCCTGGTCAATACTGTTCAGTTCGATATAGGCATATGAACGCTGAAACAATAAATGACTTTCCAACTCATCTTCTATTTGATTCGAAGTTTGCAATCCCTTGGTTGCAACATCCACAACTTCTTCGTATTGTTCTTCTGAAATTAATTGTTCCGCCTTCATTAATAGATAGGAAGGACTGTTCTTGTTATGGTCCACACCGTAAACCACCAGTGCAGGAACAATCAGCATATATAATATAACAGCAGATAATTGAATTAGTCCATTTTTTTTCTTAGGCAAAAACAATATAGCTGATGCAACAAACCCTGTAATCAAACCGCCCATATGCGCACCATTATCAACCTGAGGAACAATCAGACCAAACACGATATTGATTCCGATTATAAACAATAAATTCATGCCCATTGTCTGGAAAAAGATTCTTTTATGTATGCACCCGAAAAACAACAGCGCCCCAAATAAACCAAACAGTGCACCGGAAGCACCTGCAGAAACATTGGTTGTAAAGGCGAAACTTGCCAGACCTCCCCCAATCCCAGCCAGAAAATAAATAATCAAAAACCTGAATGACCCATATATCCGCTCCACGACCGTTCCCAGATAATAAACGGCCAGCATATTCATTAATATATGAAATATGCCGATATGCAGAAACATTGAGGTCACAATGCGCCACCATTCACCATTTTCGATAATGGCCGGATTATATTTAGCTCCAAATTTGATTAATGTTTCAGTTGAAGTGCTTTTACCATTCAGTTCCAGCAGCAAAAAAATAAAAATATTGACAGCCAGCAGAAAATAAGTCAGGAAAGGCTTGCCGTATGAGAAAACCTCTTGAAGCTCCTGTTCTTTCTGTCTCAACTGATCGGCTAATCTGCTTTTGCAGTTAAGTACCGCTTCCTCTTTATCAGATTCAGAAAGAACTTCATCAGGCAGCCGGAATGCAGTCCCAACAGCATCCCGGAGTCTTGCCAGTTCTTCTTCTTTTTCGTTGGCTGATAAATAATACACATTCATTTTGACCGGGTTTTTCTCGTTTAATTGCATCGGTTTTTTCAGAACATCCCAGTTGTCAACCGGTGCATGTTCAGCAATATAGATATTATGTATTTCGACATGCTTGCCCCGTAAATGACGCTTCACGGCTTTTGCTTTTTGAAAAACCTGACCTATATCGTTCTTTAAATGGTTCTTCCAGTCAAAACCGCCATGGAATAACCGGATGACATGTGATGTTTTGCCTTCACGCTTTTCCAGCCATAATTCTTCATGTTGACTCATATGTATTAGCTCAAAGTCATCAGCATCAGTCAAATGACAGGCTAATTTATACAGTATATAGCTCTCATCCAGGTACATGCATTTCCCCCCTCAAACTTATGATACCAAAATTAATCATAATTTTCTTCTGTACATATAAAAGAAGCTGTTGGATTAACAGCTTCTCAATATTAGTTATTTAGCTGGCCGCCTCTGGAATAAAACTGGCATTATTTTCTCACGGATGACTGGCATATTCATTGAAATCATGACCGCCGCACGCCGTAAAAAGCTGATTGCAAGCAAGGTATTCATAATCCTGTATCGCCACCTGAAAATCACTGCAGCGATTGTTAAAATTACCGTAAGTACTGTAAAAACTCTCATACCTGACACCCTTTTCTCATGTTGTGACAGTAATAGTTATCTGCCATTAACGTGAAATTATGCATCAGGACCCGATATATCGATCATACAGCGTACGTGCCTGCACAGGGTCTTCCGTTCCCTGGACGAGGACCCGCCCATCCTTAAACATGACAAAATGAATCCCCTCTTGCAAGGCGGCCTTCAATAAAAATGGTGTACGTTTGATATCGGCAATCTGTCCTAATCTATATTCCCATTGTTCCAGGTCGATATCGGACTTACGGTGAATCTGAACTGTATCCCGACCGCATAATACTGTCTCTTCATTCTGAGCTGTTTTCTGCAGGGCAGGAAATTCATTTCTCCAGCACACCAGACACTCCGGATCAGAATTGGACAGTTTCATATCATAGTGACGGTTATGCCAAACGTCAATCGTTTTTAATGTCTGACGCAGTGCTAGCTGGTTACCGGTTAAATACTTTAGTGTTTCCGTCACCTGAAAAGAGGAAATCATATCAACTGCAGGCGATATGACACCAACTGTATCACACGTCTGACCGTCCCCTTCGCCTTCCCTTGTTATACATCTTAAGCAAGGGGTTTTTCCCGGAATAAAAAATGCAGTCATCCCGCGCGAACTGACAACACCGCCATACGAAAAAGGAATCTTGTATTTGAAACAGGCATCATTTAAAAGATATCGTGTTGAAAAATTATCAGTGCCGTCAAGAACAACGTCTGCATCTTTAATCAGATCATTTATATTTTCAATTGATATATTGCCCACAATCGGTTCAATGACAACCTGGCTGTTCATCTTTTCCAATTTGTTTTTGGCTGCAACCGCTTTTGGCAGAACATGCTTCACGTCCTCTTCATCAAACAGCATTTGCCGCTGCAAATTGCTCATTTCCACGTAGTCACGATCAATCAGACGAAGTTTTCCGATTCCCGCCCTTACCAATTGGCTGCAGACAACCGTCCCCAAGGCTCCCGCGCCTACAACGAGCGCCGTACTATCCGACAATCGCAGCTGCCCGCTTTCCCTGATTGGTTCAAATAAAATCTGCCTCGAATAACGTGAGAGATCTGAATCCACTTTATAATCCTCCCTGTATGATGAAACCATTTTCTGTAATGACGTCATCCACCGGAACATCGAACAATTCAGCGGGAAGCTTATCGACGACTTGCATATTCGCCGCAAGTGACAATTTTTTATTTGTAAAATCGGTCAAAAAACGGTCATAATAACCGCCGCCAAAACCGATACGGTAACCTTGTTTATCGAAAAGCAGACCGGGCACAACAAGCAAATCGATGTTATTTTTAGTTATTTTTTCAGTTTCTTCGAGTTTTGGTTCTTGTAAGTTATAATAAACGACTTCCAATTGATCATAATTGTTTATGAGATAAAAATCCATCTTACGTTCTTTGGGTTGGCATTTAGGAACACAAACCTTTTTTCCATTCTGCCAGGCTGCTTCGATAATTGATTTGGTATTCCATTCAAAACCATGTGAAATTGTTATCCCGATAACAGAAGACTGTTTCCAGATTTCGGAAGTCAGAAGGTTTTCTTCCAGTGACTGTTCGATATTTTTTCTTTCCGCAGCTGATAATGTCTTTAATTTTTCAATGATATTGCTTCGCAGATTTGATTTATCCAAGTCATCACCCCTGACTGTCATTATAAACAAACGCGGGCAAAATAGAAAGCTCCTGCCACAGTAAATGGCAGGAGCTTCATTAAATCATTACTTTGTTTCACGATGCAATGTGTGTTTTTTCAATCGCGGGCTGTATTTCATAAGCTCCAAACGTTCAGGGTTTGTCCGCTTATTTTTTGTAGAAATATAGTTACGGTCGCCTGTTTCAGTGCAGGCCAATGTAATATTTACGCGCATTTCTTTCCCTCCAGACAATAAATTGCTGTTGTTTATTAACATTTAATATCATTTTTCAGACCTTAACTATAATAGCAGATGATTGAATAATATTCAAGCTGACAATCTGTAAAATTTTGACCGTTTCGCTTTTCGACAATGTATGTTATAACTATATTGATACGTGAATGGAGGGATGAATCATGCTGTATGCGGTCGTTACCGTTATCGTCCTTGGAGTGGTGCTGCTGATCCTGTCGTTTTTCATGAACGATAAATTTGATGACCTCGAAAGTGAACTGGAACAGCTTTCAATCTCAACGATGCAGGAAAATTATCAAATGAAAAAGAAAATAAAGACCCTGGAAGACGAAGTGCTGACAAATGATTATTCTCAGGACACCATACATAAAAGAGATCATAACAATGAGAGATAGGGGAGCGCTATGAAACAAATCATTCGTTCATTTGCATTTGGCCTGCTGACTGCCGGTATCGTTCTGCTTGGGGTATTTTATGTTGCTGATGAACCGCAGCCTGAAGCCGAAAATATTCCTGCAGAGGATATGATTGACATTATTGAGTCAGAAGGTTATCACGTGCTGACAGAATCCGAATATATTTCTGTTTCCGTAGAATCGGACAAGGATAAGAACAATAAAGGAAACAGTGATGATGGAGATCAGCAACAGAATTCTTCGGAGGAAACCAATTCCGATGATAGCAATGACAGTAATAATGAGCAGAACAACAGCTCAGACAGTACTGATGAAAGTTCGCCAAAAACCTATACACTGACAGTAGAATCAGGCGTAGCACCATCCGAAATAAGTCAAACGCTGGAAGAGAATGATATTATCGACGATGCTGATGCATTTACAGAGTATTTAGAGGACGAGGGTTACAGTGAATTGGTCCAGCTTGGTGAGTTCGAATTATCAAGTGATATGGACCAGAAGGAAATTGCCGAAACCATCACCAACTAAGCTGTATTGCCAAGTGTAATACAGCTTTTTTTCTGTCAGGCTAGTTTAATTTATAGGATTCTCCTTTTACAAGATACAAAATACTTTCACCAA